>Ga0265297_10001631_pt1 | contig 51296 bp, 54 predicted proteins | sample Munlanlwell13791_FD_192502 | JGI IMG/M metagenome (GOLD analysis project Ga0265297, IMG submission 192502) | Leachate microbial communities from a municipal landfill in Southern Ontario, Canada - Leachate well 137-91 | ecosystem: Engineered > Solid waste > Landfill > Unclassified | place...
GGGAACATCCCGCTTATACTCCTGACATTTTTTACCTTCGGTCTGTTGCTCTCTTTGACACCATGTATTTTTCCGATGATCCCGATCCTCTCATCGATTATCGTAGCTCAGGGAAAAGAGATGAATACTAAACGGGGGTTTATGCTCTCCCTCGTTTACGTTCTCGCCATGTCGCTTGCCTATACAATCGCCGGAGTATTAGCGGGATTGTTCGGCGGAAATATCCAAATTGCCATGCAAAACCCGTGGATTATTTCTACGTTTGCGCTTCTCTTTGTAGGGCTAGCCATATCAATGTTCGGATTTTTCAAAATCGGACTCCCCTCATCATGGCAAACCCGCCTCACTAAATCGTCTGAAGAGGCTAGTTCCAAAGGGGGCTACGCAGGGGTTGCCATCATGGGATTTTTATCGGCATTGATCGTCGGCCCCTGTGTCGCTCCTCCGCTGGCGGGTGCACTCGTCTACATCGGTCAAAGCGGCGATGCCCTCCTCGGCGGAGCTGCCCTCTTTGTCCTCAGTATCGGGATGGGGATTCCACTCTTGCTAATCGGAACGGGTGCGGGCAAATACATGCCGCGCCCCGGCGGATGGATGGATACCGTATCGCACGTCTTCGGTGTCGTAATGCTCGCTATCGCGATCTGGATGCTGAGTCGGATCATCGATCCCTCCATCACGATGATCCTGTGGGCGGCATTGCTCATCATCGTTGCGGTCTATCTCGGAGCCTTGGAACCGTTGCACGGAAAAGGGATCAAACCTTTTTATAAAGGGGTAGGGATTATTTTTCTCGTATACGGTCTGATGCTCTTTTACGGAGGAATCAAAGGAGAAGAGAGTCTTCTTGCACCTCTGGGTACCACTACCCCTGCAAGTGCCGTTACCGCACCAACGGTTTCCGCCTTGGTATTTAAAACCATCCACTCTAGCGAAGAGCTTGACGCTATCTTAGCGCAGAACAAAGGGAACAAAGTGATGCTCGATTTCTACGCCGACTGGTGCACTGCCTGCAAAGAACTCGATGAAATTACGTTCAAAGACCCCAAAGTAATCACATCGCTTAAAGACTACATCCTCGTACGTGCTGATGTCACTGCCGACAGTGATAGCGAAAAAGCGCTGACCAAACGGTTCAACCTCTTCGGCCCTCCGGCAATGATCTTTTTTGATGAGAGCGGGAAATCGATCCAAGGTGCCGATCTTATCGGGTATAAAGATCCCCAAAGCTTTATCACTCATATCACAACATTGGAGACAAAATGAAAAAAATCTTCTTAGCACTCTTACTCATCAGCAGTTCACTCTTTGCCGAATTCGATTGGGCTCCTTCGTATGAGCAGGGATTGGCTCAGGCCAAAAAAGAGCACAAAATCGTAATGCTAATGTTCTCGAAAAAAACCTGCAAAATGTGCAACATCATGAAAAAAAGCGTCTATGAAAACGACGAGGTTGCCGAATACGTCAAAACCTTTTTCATTCCGATCGAGATCGATGTTGAAGTTCATCCTGACAAATACGGCTACGCGGTGATCGGTACACCGACCTATTACTTTTTGGATTCTAACGGCAAGCAGATCGGACGTATGATGGTCGGCGGCGCGAGTGCAGAAGGATTTTTGCAAAAACTCAAAGACGTGAAACAAGGCAAATAATCAATGCGCAAACGCTCACTTTTACTATCCCTACTTCTTAGTCTTTCATGCTCCGCACAGAGCCTTGAAGAAATCTTCAAAGAGGGAAAAGTAAGCGGTCAGCTTCGTGCATTCTGGTATGATGGCGACCGCGAGCTTCGTACTGATCGAACCGCTCTCACCCTCGGAGGGATTTTGAGCTATAAAACTGCCCCTTTTGAGGGATTTAGCGGCGGAGTGGCGTTCTTTTCGAGCAACGGAGTTACCTCGCTCACCCATATGCCCGAATCGGGACAAACCCATAACCTCAATCTGGATGGCAGTTCCATCAACACCCTCGGCGAAGCCTATCTTCAATACACGGGTTATAATACCTCCATCAAATACGGCCGTCAGCGCCTCGATCTTCCGCTCGCAAACGATTACTACAACCGAATGCTCCCCAACAGTTTCGAAGCGCTCAGCATCGAAAATCGTTCCATTGACCATATCATTCTAAAAGGTGCTTATATCACAGGCTGGAAGTACAAAGCTTCCGACACCTTCGTCTCACCCACCTACTCGCTCGGGATTGACCGCGACATCGCCGTCCTCGGAGCGATCTATTCTCCAGCATCACCATGGAAAATCGAATTCTACGACACCTATGTGCGCGACGTCATGAATGCCCCTTATGTGCAAATTATCGACAATTCGATTTGGAAATTTTCCAATGGGACAACCCTCTCCGGGGCAATGCAATATTTGAACGAACGAAGTGTCGGAGAGAATGCCGCGGGAGAGGTCAATACCTATCTTCTAGGGCTACGAGGGACGCTAACAAAGGATGAGTGGAGTCTGAGCGCTCTATACACCCGTATCGGTGATCAAAGCTTACTAGGTACGGGCGGACGGTATGAGAAGATGGGATGGGGAGCCTTTATCACCTACACCGATCTGCAAATTGACGGAGAGAGTGAAAACGCCGGGGCGGAAGCTTACGGCGGTATCCTCACCTATCGCCCTGATTCGGCGTTCGAGATTTCGGCCAAGTATATGCGGATCGATCAAAGCGACACTATCCAATACAATAGCGCATCGCTGACCCAAAACCCCCGTCCCGATTCGGACGAGGTCAATATCGATGCAACCTATCAACCGCGTAAAGAGTTTCGCTTCCGAACCCGTTTAGCCACCATCGATTATGTGAGTGGAAGCACTTCGCTTTATAAAAACAAAGCATACGATGAGACCAATGTGAGGATAATTGCCGATTATCTGTTCTAAATTTCACTATTTGTCCCTTTTTTGTTCACATCCTATTGACAAAAAAGGTTATAACCGCTATAATTCCCGTCCATAAATTGTGCTGGAACAGTTTATCGTTATTTCGTGTCTCGTTAGCTCAGCCGGTAGAGCATCTCACTTTTAATGAGGGGGTCGATGGTTCGAATCCATCACGGGACACCACTTTTTTAAGCCGCATTTTTTGTGGCCCCATCATCTAATGGTTAGGATTCCAGATTTTCATTCTGGCCATAGGGGTTCGAATCCCCTTGGGGTCACCACTTTAAACTCTCATCTTAGTTGTCTTTTACTTTGTAAATTTAACAGTTTTACCCTCTTGTAATTTTTTAGCGTTATGTATTCGTTTTAAAAACATGCTACACTTCCCCATATTTTTATCATTATTAAAAAGAACCTTTATGAAAAGTAAAAACAATTTTTACATCGTCACGACGATTTCTGTATTGATGATCCTCCTCTCGGTCAGTATTTCACTCATTAACTTTATGGTTTCACTCCGAGCCACCGAATCCGACCTTAAAACCCGTTCTCTCCCGCTGACGGTAGACAACATCTACACCGAAATTCAAAAACACGTCATCGAACCGAACCTCGTCGCATCGATGATGGCGCACGATACCTTTCTCAAAGACTGGCTCATAAACGATGAACAAAACAGCGATAAGATCATCCGTTACCTGGATGCTATCAAAAACAAATACGGGATGTTCGTCGCCTTTTTGGTTTCCGAAAAAACCCAAAGCTACTACACCCAAAACGGCTTTCTCGAACATCTCAGCCCTTCAAAGCCCGATAATGAATGGTATTTTAAATTCAAAAAACAGCAGGAAGAGAATGAAATAAATCTCGATTTTAACAACAATCTGGACAATTCGCTGATTATGTTTATCAACCATAAAATCTACGACAATGATTACCATTTTGTCGGGGCTACCGGGATCGGGTTGAAAATATCGTACATCAATGATATGCTCAAACGGTTCCGGCAAGAGTACAACTTTACGGTCCTGTTTGTGAACGAAGAGGGAAAAATTATTTTATCCGAACGGACCGACGCTAAAATCCAAAGCCTTTACGATACACCTGAACTTCGCAATCTTGCCGATCAGATCATCGTCAAAGATTCCAAAATCCTCGAATACCAAAAAGACGGCGAAAATTATCTCCTAAAAACCAAATATATCCCTGAACTCGACCTCTACCTCCTAGTCGAGGCAAAGTTGGATGATTTTACCCAAAACGTACACCAAACGTTTTATCTGAACCTCGCCGCTTCGTTGCTGGTGACCGTCATAATTACATTCATCATCATTATAATGATCCGCGGATACAACAAAAAGCTTGAATTTATGGCTCGCAACGACCATCTGACCGGGTTAATGAATCGAAACGCATTCGATGATTCCTTCAATGAATTTCTCCTCCTTTCACAACGAAACGGCGATCCTCTCAGCCTTATCTTTTTCGATATCGACAACTTTAAAACCATCAACGATACGCTCGGTCATCAGGCGGGAGACAACGTGCTCATCCGAATCTCTGAGCTCCTTAAAACCCGTCTGCGCCGTACCGATATCATCGGACGTTGGGGAGGTGAAGAATTTATCATCGGACTGATTGATACCGATTATAAAAATGCCGAAGTTATTGCCGAAACACTGCGCAAAGCATTCGAAGAAGACTCCCGCCTCATTCACCTCGCACCGTTTCCGGTAACCGCAAGCTTTGGGATTGCCACTGTCCACATCGGCGATACGATAGACACTGTCCTAATGCGGGCCGATTCTGCAATGTACCGTGCAAAAGAACTTGGGAAAAACCGGATTGAAACAGAGTTAGGCACGTAAAACCTCGCCTCTCCTCTAATTTAACCTCCAGAAAACTTTCTCATGTGCCCGATTAAGTACCCTCCTAATTGATTATATCTCTTCCGATCGGTTGATTACCGAAAATGTAATCATCTCTTTCAAAAATTCATTAAAAATTCACACTCTTTTTGTAATCTTCTCTATATCGTGTGAAAACAAGGAGTGGAAAATGTCACTTGAAATAACTGAATGGCAACGGATACAGCAAACGTTAAATAATATAGTTAATTTGACATCTATAGAAGCCCTTATTATTGCTCATAAAGCAAAAATAACCGTTAACGAAATGTTAAAATGCCAAACGATCAGTGAACTCAAAAAAATACCTATCGAACATGTCTTTACTAAAATGGCTCTTTTTAAAGAGTCCAGTGCATACCTTATCTATAAAAAAGAGTTCACATACTAATGAAAACCGTATCTCTTGTACCGTTACATTTATGCTGTTACGCTACAATAATTTCAAATTTTACAAAAGAGTGCCTATGAAATACTCACTGCTTATAGCTACTGTTTTAACTGTGTTTTCCGGTTGCTCCGCCACATGGAGCGGAGTTCAAGAGGATACGTCCAAAGCGGCTGATTGGACGAAAGAAAAAGTGAATCAGGGGGCTTCTTACGTCAAGGAGAAGACGGAGTAACCAATTCGGTCGGTTCTCCGAAATAATACCCTTGGGAGTAGTCGACGCCCAATTCGTTGATCTTTTCAAAAACGTTTTTGGAGTGGACGAATTCCGCCACCGTTTTAATATTCATATTTTTGGCGAAACTGACAATCGAGGTCGTAATCATCTGAGAGTTTTTATCGCTGTCGATGTTTTTAATCATCGAACCGTCAATTTTAATGTAATCAACCTTCAGCTTCATCAAATACTCAAAGTTTGAATACCCCGTACCGAAATCGTCGATCGAAATTTTGGCGCCGTATTGTTTGACATCATTGATAAACTCTAAAACCTGATCGAAATTTTCAATCCCCTCGGATTCAATGATTTCAAATACGATCTGATGCCCGATTCCGGATGCTTCCAACGTTTTTACGATAAAGTGATTTATCTCTTTGTTTAAAATATCTTCCACCGATATATTGATCGAGACAAAGTAGGTCAGGTTCTGGAATTTTTCAAACGTTTTTTGAATCATAACTTTTGTCAGCTGATGATAGAGCTTATTTTTCTTGGCAAGCTCTAAAAAATGTACAGGTGCAATGAACAACCCCTGATCATCCACCATCCGCATCAAGGCTTCGTATTTAACGATTTTCTGCGTTTTGGTATCGACGATCGGCTGAAACAACGGAACGATTTTGTCCTCTTCTATAGCTTTTTTGAGCCGTTTCGTCCAGTCAAAATTTTTCTCGTATTCTTTCGTCATCGCCATAGAATTATCGTAAATCAAAAAGTTCTTTTTGGTTTTCTTTGCCAGTTTTAACGCGATATCGGCATTCACCAGCAGCATCTCAGATCCGTACGATACTCCCATTGTCGCACTGAGACTTACCTCGCTTCGCTCATCGATGTTAAAACTTTTCTGCGATATTTTTTCACTGATAAGTGCGGCAAAATTCCTAAACTCGTTCAAATCCATCCCGCTGGTGCAGATATGGGCGAACTCATCCGAATGGAGCCGATACAACCCCTCTTCTTTGGGCATTAGCTCTTTTAAATACTGGGCAAACTCTTTGAGTATCAAATCCCCCGCCGGCTCTCCGTAAAGGTCATTAATCTCTTGAAACGAGTCGATGTTAATAATCATCAAAAAGATATTATGCCGCTCTTCCAGCTTTTCGGTGAGCCGTCTTCGATTTTCCAAACCGGTCAGGGTATCGAAATAAAATTGATGCTCGATCGAATCGAGCATACTGTTAAAGACATCTTTAATCGAATCGATCTCTTCGATATTCTCATTCACCTCTATGCGCTTTCTCATATCCTGAGATGCGGTTATATTTTTAATCAAATTAGAGAAATTCTGAATCGGCTTGATCAAATACTGGTTGAGTTCTATAAATATGGACAAGTACACGATTATAGAAAAAATAATAATGAAAATAATGAAAAAGTTGATCATATCGGTCAGCGGTACTTTTAAATTCTCAACAGGATAAGAGATATCAATGACCCCGAGAATATCTCCGGTACCGGCATTTACGTGGCATTTTAAACAACTCTCTTTGGCGATAACGGGATAATAGTATTCGATGAGTTCTTTATCCGAGATATTCAGCACTTCTTCACCGCGAATCGCTTTTTTAATCTCTATATTTGATTCACGGGCAGCTTTGTCTTTTTCTATTTCACCGAAAAGATCGGCGACGACTTCACTCCGATACACATTGACTTTCATATGGGAATCGACTCGATTGAGCCTCGTGATTATCTCTTCGAGATCGTTTTTGTTCCATCCTCTTTGCATGGCGGAATAGAGCGCTTCAAAAACCAGCATACTCGTTTTCTTGGCATCGACATGCGCCAGATTCGCGATTGCGTCTCTTTTCATATACTCGCCATAGATATAGGTAGCGACAAGAGTGACTAACATCGTTATAAAAATGATTTTGGCCGCTATTTTCGTATAGGTCGTTTTATGGGACACTTTATTATTCCTGCTTGCTTTCACGGTTACGTATTTTGACTAAATATAAATGTATTCATGATAACTAACGGGGGGTGAAAGATATCTTAAAGGGAGGTTTTCGCTGAATTTGTCTTTGTAAGATACGCTACAATTTCATCCTCAACGCAAAGGTACTCTGTATGATAAAAAAACTCGTTATCCTTCTGCTCACAACCGCACTTTCCCTTACGGCAGACGAACCTGTGCAGTGGGGCGAAAACGTCACCGGTGTCGTTACGACATTTAAAACTTCCCAAAAAGAGGTCGCCCTTACCTTCGATGCGTGCGGAGGCAGTGCCAAAAGTTCGCAATTTGATGCCGGACTGATTGACTTTCTGATTGAAAACCGTATTCCGGCGACATTATTCATCAATTCCCGCTGGATACAAAGCAATCCGGAAACGTTCATGTCTTTAGCGGCCAATCCTCTCTTTGAGATCGCGAACCACGGTACCGCACACCGCCCTCTCTCGGTCAACGGCAAAAGCGTTTATAATATCCCCGGTACCGCTTCGCCCGAGGAGGTGGCACGAGAGATCAACGGTAACGGCGATTTGATCGAGAAACTCACCGGAAAACGCCCCCGATTTTTCCGCTCCGGTACCGCCTATTATGATGAAGTCTCTGTCGCTATCGCCCGCCAAAACGGGGTAGAAATTGCGGGGTTCAGTATTTTAGGAGATGCGGGGGCAACCTTTAGCGCTCCCACAGTAGCGCAGCAATTGGAAAGCGCCCACAGCGGCGATATTCTCATTTTTCATATGAATCATCCGGAGGGGGGGACACGACAGGGGATCATCGAAGGGGTTTCCAAACTCAAAGCGCAAGGGTATAGTTTCGTTCGACTCAGTGACGTTAAAGAGCATCTTAATCACCTCCCCTGAAGCAATCGGTGTTATACTCAGCTATCAAAATCTAGTTAGGAGGTGACGAATGTGCCTTATAGTAACGTTTGCTTTTATCGTAGCGACCTTCTCTTTTTTTTCTCAGGGACTTATACCGCATGCGGTTATCAGCGGTATTCTCGCCTCCGTTTCCCTTTTCTTTTTTATCCGAAAACTCATCTCTAACGGACGTTGTATATTCGGTAATGACACGGACTGTAATACTAAAAAATAGTCTAGGAATTTATTTTAAATACGAACGAAGCACACTCACCAGTTTTTCCAAATCGTCCTCACGCTGCGCGACAGGGGCATCAGCACTCAGATGCTCGCGGATATACCCTTCCATGACCTCATTCATCAGACCGTTGATCGCCCCTCGAATTGCGGCAATCTGCTGAAGCACCGCCGAGCACTCTTTTTCATCGTCCAATGCCCTCTCCAATGCCTCTGCCTGACCTTTTATCCTCCTGACCCGCGTCAATAACTGTTTCTTAGAATGGATCGTATGTGCCATAGTGTTCTCTTTGTTTTAATCTCAATTAAGTATACTGGAGTATAGTATCATAATTTTATTTAAGGATACGTCGCTCATGAACGCCACTGCCCAAAAATGGTATCACTCACACATCTTTGACGAGGGAAATCCTCTCGCCGAGCGAAATACCCGTATTGCCGTCGCACTAACCGCTTTTATGATGGTAGCCGAAATTATCGGCGGATGGGCATACAACTCTATGGCCCTTTTGGCAGATGGGTGGCACATGGGAACCCATGCACTGGCACTGGGTTTATCGGTGATGGCCTACGGTGCCGCGCGTCGCTATGTTAATGACAAGCGCTTTTCTTTCGGTACATGGAAAATAGAAGTTCTGGGTGGTTATACCAGCGCCATTTTCCTCGTCGGTGTGGCTGCACTGATGTTCTATGAATCAGCACAACGGCTTATATCACCGACGCCGATCCATTACGGTGAAGCGATCCAAATCGCCATCATCGGTTTGGTAGTCAATCTAATATGCGCATGGCTCCTTAAAGACGGGCACCATCATGATCATGATCACCACCACGGCCACGATCATAGTCATGATCATCATCACGATTTAAACCTCCGCTCAGCCTATATGCACGTTATAGCAGACGCCGCTACCTCGGTTCTTGCCATTATCGCACTCTTTTGCGGGATGTTATGGGGTGCCGCTTGGCTCGATCCGATCATGGGGATCGTGGGAGCCGGTTTAGTTACGGTTTGGGCATACGGATTACTGCGCGATTCGGGGCGCATTTTACTCGATGCCGAAATGGATGCGCCCGTTGTGGATGAGATCTATGACGTCATTGAAGCAAGTCCTATCAAAGCGACCATCACCGATTTACATGTATGGCGTGTCGGAAAAGGGAAATATTCCTGCATCCTCTCATTGCATACGACCGAAGAGGCTTCTCCCGATTTTTTTAAACAACAGCTGAGTATTCATGAAGAGCTGGTTCACATTACGGTGGAAGTGAACCAAACATAAGTTTATACGTTTCAATTCTTTTATCAGAAGAACTTAAGGGGAAGCAATTACAATTTCGATAATAGTTATTATTTTTAATATTAGGCGGAACCTATGAATCTGATCTTAGAAGCATTTTGGGAATTGAGTATCGATATGGGGGTCTATATCCTCTTCGGTCTGTTAGCCGCAGGGGTGCTGCATCAGATTATCCGCGAAGAGTGGATCCAAAAGCATTTGGGTTCCAATACACACGGATCGGTCTATAAAGCAGCCTTGTTCGGAGCGCCCCTTCCCTTGTGCTCATGCAGCGTCATCCCGTTTGCGGCCTCGATCCGCCGTAACGGAGCTTCCAAAGGCTCTACCCTATCCTTTTTGATCTCTACCCCCATTACGGGGATAGATTCCATATTGGCAACATTTGGAATGTTCGGATGGGTATTTACCCTTTACCGCGTTTTTACGTCGGTCATCATTGCGGTTGCGGCAGGCATCCTGATGAATATCTTCGAACCCAAAGAGGCCGCCAAGAAAGGATTTGCCTTTTCAGCCGCCGCTCCTCAGCAACCTGCACCGACAATGGTACAGAGCATCCAAACCGAAACTAAAAAACCCTTTTCGTTCACTGGTATCTTTCACTACGGGCTCGTAACGCTGCTGGGCAGTTTTAGCAAACCGCTCTTTTGGGGGCTTTTACTCGGCGCTTTTATTTCGGCGGCAATCCCGTCCAATCTCAATGAGCTCTTTAACGATAACCGTATCTTTGGCTACCTTCTAGCCGTTGCCATCGCCGCACCCATGTATGTATGTGCTACCGCTTCGCTTCCGATAGCCGCTTCGCTTATCATTGCCGGTGTATCTCCGGGAGCCGCGTTTATCTTTTTAAGTGCGGGACCGGCAACCAATACGGTGACGATGGGGGTCGTCAAATCAATGCTTGGAATGCGCGCATTGGTCATTTATCTCTCCGTCATTATAATCGGAAGCATCGCGTTCGGAGCATCCATCGATTTTCTATTCGACTCTCTATCGATCCAGATGAACGTCGATTTACATGAACATCACGGTATTTTCGAAGAGGGTGCCGCCGCTTTGATGCTGGGGTTGATCGCCTGGCACTTGATTCGAGAACGGTTTAAAAAGAAAGAAAAAACGTGCAGCGGCGGTTCATGCTGCTCCTAAAGCGGTATCAATAATCAAATCGATCCCCAACAACGCTTTGTCCGCTATAATTTCATAATTATTTTTCAGGACTCAGTATGAATGAAACCCTTCTTGTCCTCGCCGTGGCTTTGGCGATGGATTCCGTAGCCGTATCGATTGCCATCGGCTCAAAATACAAAGATATGTTACTCCCTAATGCCCTCTTTGCTGCTGCCGTTTTCGGTTTTTTTCAGGGGATTATGCCTTTGGCGGGATATTTCATCGGAATCAGCTTCGCTGAATACGTACAATCATTTGATCACTGGATTGCCTTTATACTTTTGGTAGGTCTTGGGGGCAAAATGCTCTATGAAGCATACAAAAACGAATTTGACGAAGAGGTTACCGACCTTTCAGCCAAAACGCTCGTCACGTTGGGAATCGCTACAAGTATCGATGCCATGGCGATCGGGGTAACGTTTGCCTTTTTGCAAACCGATATTTACACGGCAGCGGGTATCATCGCACTGGTTACCTTTGCACTGTGCGTAGCGGCGGTGTATATCGGAAAAAAACTGGGATCGCTTCTGGAGAGCAAAGCGGAGATGCTCGGAGGGTTAATTCTAATCGGACTGGGCTTTAAAATCTTATTGGAGCATTTAGGACTGCTTTAATTACCATCCGTCCGTTGCGTGATTATCATGTTTTGATTTTTTGTAGCGGCGGGCATTCACCCGTTTTTCGAGCTGGTTTTGGGCATAAAACAGCTCCTCTTTGATCGTCTCGATATCACTCTCGCTAGCTCTGAAATCGAGAATCTTTTGCCCCAATGCTTCGAGTTCGGTGTATTCGTCTTTATAGAGTTTCACCGCTTCGTTTTTCTCCAAAAAGCGAAAATTCATATCCACTTTTTGATCATACTGCTCTTTGGTCGGATTATCACTTTTAGCCAAATACGACAATATCCCGCTGATAAATCGTCCCAATAGCCGAATATACCGAAGCCGTTTTGAATTTTCCTCTTTAGATGCGTTCATAAACCCTCATATTAATCATTCATCGATACAATACCGCCATTATACCCTTAAGAGGATTTAGTATGCGAATTTTGCTCATTACCCTATTGTTATCCGCTACCGCTTTGATGGCCGATTACATGCATCAGCCGATCGATCAAAAGCTGGTCGATTCCAAAATCAAAATCATCGATATCCGTACTCCGGCTGAATGGCAAACAACCGGAGTGGTAAAAGGGTCGCTTCCGATCATGTTTTTTGATGAAAACGGTAATTACGATATGAACGGTTTTTTGGCGGAACTGAACAAAAGAGTCAAAAAAAATGAACGCTTTGCCCTCATCTGCAACAGCGGAAACCGCAGCAAAGTACTCGGTACCTATCTAGGAAAACAGCTCGGCTATAACGTAATCGATTTAGACGGAGGAATCCAATACGCTATTAGTAAAAAAATGCCTCTTGAACCGTATCAACCGAAAAAGTAAATGGGACGCTTCCTTTTTTTTCTTATTACGCGAATCGCATTAATATTCGGGGCAATCGCCTTGATTGCCTATGCCCTTGCGCGCGGTTTATATTGGCTATTAACGTAAGAACTCCAGCAGATCGATATACTCTTTTTCGATAACGCCGAGATTTTCCAACATCCGAATCTCATCGACGCCCGGATTTTCACTCAAAAATTCCCGTCTCCATTGAATATTATCCTGAAGTTCGGAGAGTCCTGTAGAGAGATATTCGATCATTGTATCGATATCGGCGCCCCGGACCGCACCTTCGGTGTCGGCTTTATAAAACAACAGCGCATAGTCTCCCGTTTCATGTGAAAAACGGAAATCTTCGGCAATATTATGTATAATCGTCTTGATCCTCTCATCTTTTATGAGTCGTTTTGCCATCATTCCCCTCCCGTTTAAAGTCCCTTATTGTAATCGTTTTTGGTATAGGAGTTGCTTAGTTCTATTATCCAATGAATAAAGATTAATCAAAACAGTGAAAGCACTTAAACTCAAAACAAAGCTACTCTATTTGTTATTGCTCGTAGGATTCGGCCTTGTAGTCATCGGGCTAATCGGTTATATCAATATTCAAAACATCAAACGAAATATGGATACTCTCTATTTCGGCTCTCTCATCCCGTTAAATGAACTTAATACTATTACGGCAACCTATCATAATGATCTCGGTTCCTCCGTCTACCGATGGAGCCATCAACTCCTCAGCGACGAACAGGCGGGAACTAATATTTTACAAGGGCTGGATCGGATCAACCATTTATGGACGGCTTATCTTTCCCATGACAAACATCCCGAAGAGATGGCGTATATCAACTACACAGAATCGCAGATTCGGAGCATCGAAAACTACTTCACGCAAGTGTACAGTAGCATTAGCGATCCAAACCGTTTGCATCCCGTTTCTCTTATGACGATGGATGAAAATATCCAATCGATACAAAAAACCATAGCACAACTCATTGCCTACGAATTTGACAACGCTAAGTACGAGCATGCGATGTTATTAGCGCAGTATGAGAATGCACTGATGCAGCTTATCCTCTTTTTAGGGGTAATTCTCGCTCTGGTCATGGGATTGGCATGGGTTATTTTTTCCCGTATTGAAGTACAGCAGCAGCAGCTGATTGCTTCCAGTGAAACACTCAAACACCTTAATCTAAAATTGGAGCAGGCTTCGTATACCGATTCGCTGACTTCATTGTTTAATCGGCGCTATTTTAATATCGTGTATGAAAGGGAATTTAAACGGGCATTACGTTCCGATAAGCCTTTTGTTTTCATGATGCTCGATATCGATTTTTTCAAACAATATAACGATACCTACGGTCATATACAAGGGGATGTCGCCCTTCAGGCGGTTGCAAAAATACTCAAAAGTACCTTACAGCGTCCGGGGGATTATCCGTTTCGTTTGGGAGGGGAAGAGTTCGGTATTATCTTGTGCGATATCGATTGCAAAAATGCCCATATTATGGGAGAAAAAGTACGAGCCGCGGTTGATAGCCTGAAAATCGAGCACAAGGGGTCCAAAATATTGCCTACCCTGAGCGTCTCCATCGGCGGCATCTGCATCACCCCGACGATGGATATGAGCGATGATGCCCTCATTCATGCGGCGGATACCAACCTCTATGCGGCTAAAGAGCGGGGACGCAATCAAGTGGTTTTTGGCAATAAACTTTAAATTATTTCGGATTTTTGAATTTAAATGTGAGTTTTTCGAGCGCTTCACGAACTTTTGGGGAAATATCGCCTTGAAACTCCATCCACCCCTCTTTGTATGCACCGCCGCAGGCAAGCGTCTTTTTAAGGGATGAAAGCGTTTTTTGCGCGTCTACTTCGTCCAAACTGAAAGGACCCACAAGGGTGACGATTTTCCCGCGACGTTTCTCTTTTTGAAAAACCAGACGGTGTGCGGAAGGATCGAGAAGGGTAAGCGCTTTTGAGGTTTTTTCCTCTTCCATGCTCCACCCCTCGCCCCAAGAGGCTCCCAAATCGAGAGAGAGTTTCGTTCCGCGGCTCATTTTACCTCTCCGCTGTAGGTAAAACGCTTTGTACCGTTGGGAAGGGTTTCATCGAACATCTCAAGAGGGCGTACCCAAAGCCCCTGCTCGCCGTAAAGAGGGCGATAAACAACGAGAAGTTCTCCCGTTTCGGAGTGTTTCGCCACCCCTATTACTTCATAATACTTCCCTTTATAGTGACGGTAAAGGCCGCTTTTAACCACGTACTACCTTCTGGATAAGGGCACTTATCCCCTCGCCTTCCAAAGCGCCCCGATTGGCCATCGAGAGGATCGGATTCATACAATACTTGTCATTATCGTAAACCACCACAATGACCTCATCTCCGTCTTGGAGAAAATTGGTCTCGCCGAAATGGGTATAACGGGTTGCTCCGATACTGATAACCGCCTGAGCAGGATGCCCCGCCTCTTTCAGATAGGTTTTGATCGGTTCCAAGGGGCCGAAATCTTCTTGTGTGTTGAGTTGATTTTTAAGCCACTCGATAAGTTTCCCGTGAAAATAGCTATAGCCTGTAAGCTCCACGTCTTCGCCGTAGCGCATCAGCATCCCTCCGCGACGTATAAACGAGGCGATTCGATAGGTATCCATAATCCCGCCTTGCTCAAACAAATCAACCGGAATCAAAGTACTGGAGAGTCCTTTGGACGCTGTTCCCCAATTCTTCTTATGGCTTATTTTTGCCGCTCCCTCTTTGCGGAGAGAACAATCGTTATAGGCACCGAAAAATTTTGGAGTAATGGCATTCACGTTACCTTCCGCATCATATGCAAGGTCACAGATAAGAGCCACTTCGGGTTCGGGCTGAACATTGCAAGCCTCTTTAGGAAGTATGATCGTATCACTGCTGATCGGATAAACTCCGAGCTGCCCCTCACGTCCGGGGATGTAAAAAGGAAACATCCCTTTGGGACCGTTCGGATCTTCCGTCAGTATATCTTTGAAATCGGCACTCTCACCCGCTTGTTCCAGATGGAGGGCGAAATTACCCGCTACTCCAAGTCCAATAAAATTTTTGTAGTCGTTCATTCTGAATTCCTAAATTTTATAATGCCCTCGAAACACACCAAGAGCAAGGTCGCCCGCAGTAGTGCGAAGGCGTACCGCAGCGTTTTGTTGAGAGGGTGCTTTCCTTTGCTAAAAAGTAAAGTACCTCAAAAATTATAAACTTCCGTTCGCTTTCGCTTCGGCAAACTCTTCGTATGTCCCTTTGAAATCGGTATAGCTTCCATCAGCATGAAGTTCGATCACACGTCCGGCAAATGCATCTAGCAACTCACGGTCATGGCTCACACAGATAACATTTCCGTCAAATTCATACAGCGCTTCACCCAGCGCAATAATAGCTTCGAGGTCGAGATGGTTGGTCGGTTCATCGAGAACGAGAAAGTTCCCCCCTTCCAACATCATTTTAGAGAGCATCATACGGTGTTTTTCACCCCCGCTGATTTTCTCGATACTTTTTTCCTGCTGTTCGCCGTTAAAAAGCATACGTCCCAAACAGTTTCGGATTTCCGAAATCTCACGCTTCGGATCAAACGCACGGAGCCAATCATACAGCGTCTCGTTCCCTTTGATACGGTCAGCCGTATCTTGCGGGAAATAGGTCGGCTCGATTGTCGCTCCCCATTTAACACTTCCGCTCGTCGGTTTGATCTCTTCCATAATAATTTTAAGGAGAGTCGATTTACCGACGCCGTTGGCGCCGATAACTGCGATTTTTTCACCCGGAACGATTTTGAGATCGATATTTTTGAGCACTTCCAAATCATCATAGTTGTGGGATACACCGATCACATCGAGCGCTTCATCTCCCATTTGGCGTTTTGCTTTGAATACGATACTCGGATCACGACGGGAAGATGGCTTAATATCGTCAATCGTGAGTTTGTCGAGCTGTTTCTGACGAGACGTTGCCTGTTTTGCTTTCGACGCATTGGCCGAGAAACGGCGAACGAACGCTTCGAGCTGCTCTTTCTCTTTGAGTTTTTTATCACGTTCCAACTGTGCCTGATTCGCCATGACGGTAGAGGCGAGATACCAGTCATCGTAGTTTCCGGTAAATTCGCGGATTTTTTGGAAATCGACGTCGAGAATATTCGTTACGACGGCATTGATAAAGTGACGGTCATGCGAGATAACGACCATCGTCCCCTCATGGCGCTGAAGCTCATGCTCCAACCATCCGATCGTATCGATATCGAGGTTATTGGTCGGCTCATCGAGGAACAATACATCCGGCTTCGGATAAAGCACCTGAGCAAGAAGAACTTTAAATTTCTCCGATGACGGAAGGCTCGACATCAAATCATGATGATGGTCCGCACTGATCCCGACATTTTCCAAAATTTTAGCAATCTGGACATCGTATTCATACGTCGGATCCTCTTCGACGCAGATCATCTCCAAATCGGCAAGGCGGTTATTCACCGCTTCATCTTCGAAATCGCCGGTTGCATAAAGGTGTTCTTTCTCTTTGATCGCGTCGTAAAGACGTTTATTCCCCCACAATACCGCATCGGCAATCGTGTAATCTTCAAACGCGAACTGATTTTGTCCGAGTACTCCCACTTTAAGACCCGGCTCGATGGAGATATCTCCCTCGTACTCTTTGATCTCACCGCTGAGGATTTTCAAAAAAGTTGTTTTTCCGGCGCCGTTTGCACCGATAAGACCGTAGCGTTTATTACGGTCGAGTTTAAGATTAATCCCCTCAAATAAAACCCGGCTTCCGAAGCGCATTGTTAATTTTGTAACTTGTACCATTTTAAAACTCTTTACCTACTAAAATTTCGCGATTATATCCAAATTACCATTATCCTCTCCTAATGTACATAAAGAAGAATCTTTTAAACTATAACAAATTACAATACCATAATCACAAAATAATCACTTTTTTAGGATTTCATGCATACAGAAGCCCCGCTCTATGATGTTTTAAACTATCTCCCCGACGGGATCATTATGCTTGATGAACGAGGTGTTATTCTTTTTGCCAACGACGCTTTTTCTGAAATGGTCGGATATGAAAGCGACCTATTATTGGGGCTTAATATGCTGAGCCTTTTGGCGGATATTACGGTCTTTACCGAGTGTATAGCCAAAGTCATGAAGGAAGGGCAGTCCCTCGATGCCGAAACCGATTTTCTCCATCGCGACGGAAATATCGTTCAAGCGGTAAAAAGCGTTCGTATGATCCGTCATAATGAACATACGCGCTTTTTTGTCAATGTCAGAAACCTCACCGAACTTATTCAGTTCAACAAAGAACTCCGGGCTTCTAAAGAGCTTATTGAGTTACAAGCCACGGAACTCTCGCTATTGCTGAATTCTAAAAATCAGGAGATTGAAGATATCCTCAGCAGTATCGATGAAGTGATCTGGTATATCAATAACCAAACGCTTTCTCTGCAATATGTGAATACTGCCGTTGAAACGATTTTCGGTTTTTCAAAAGAGACTTTTTTATCCGACACGACCCTTTGGCAGCAGCAGATTCATCCCGAAGATCGCTCTTTAGTTCAAATGTTTTTTGAAACGCTCGCCCCCGGAAAATCGCAGGAGATACGGTTCCGTATTGTCCATTGCGACGGTGAAGTACGATGGCTCAACAGCCGGATTCATAATCATCCGAAACTAAACCTTTTTATCGGAATAACCAGTGATATCACCGGTTCTAAAGCCCAAAGCGAAGAGATCGCTTTTTTAGCCTATCATGACCCGCTTACCCATCTGCCGAACAGAGCAAAACTTAAACTGCAGTTAGACAACCGTTTTGAACACGCACCGAGTTCTCCCTTTGCATTGATGTTTTTAGACTTGGATAATTTTAAAAACATCAATGACACGATGGGGCATAAAATCGGCGATAAAATTCTGATCGAAGTGAGCCGCCGCATTCGTGAAACGGTAGGGAAATACGATTTTTATGCCCGTTTCGGAGGAGATGAATTTGTTATTTTGCTCCAAGATTCCGATAGTGCGGCGATTGATCTTACCGCTCATCGGCTGATTCAGGTTTTTAAAGAACCCTGTACTCTAAACGAGACCGAGTTCTTCCTCTCCGCTTCCATCGGCATTGTCCTTTATCCGGATGACGCCCTCAACGGCGATGACTTGATCAAACACGCCGATACGGCAATGTACGAAGCGAAAAAGAAAGGGAAAAACCAATTCGCTTATTACCACACTTCGATGGAGCGGGCGATTCACCATTTCATGTACATCGAATCTTTGATACGCGACGGGCTGAGCCAAAATCTATTTGAGCTCTATTTTCAACCGCTGATCAATTCTAAAACCCTCCGGATGGAAGGGTATGAAGCCCTTTTACGGCTTAAGCATCCGCAAAAGGGATTTATCCCTCCGGACACTGTTATACCTGTGGCCGAAGCAAACGGGGACATCCATCTTATCGGGGAAAAAGTACTTTCCCAGGCATGCGATTTTATCGATACGCTGCGGGTTTTACAGGATGAACCTTTTTTTGTTGCTATTAACGTTTCGGCAAAGCAGCTTCAACGCAATAAATTTGCTCAGGAATTATTCGATTATCTGGCCCTTCGTTCAATTCCCTCTTCATTTTTAAAAGTGGAAGTGACGGAAAGTACCGTTATGGAAAACATTGCCGTTGTCAGTCAGCAGCTTTCACAACTGAAAGCCGGCGGGATACGGATTTCACTGGACGATTTCGGCACCGGATACTCCTCGTTTGCCTATTTGGCACAACTCCCTATTGATACTCTTAAAATCGATAAGTCATTCATTTTGGCCCTCTTCAAAGATAATTCCAACCGCCATATTGTTGAAGCTATATCAAATCTCGCCCATGCTTTAGGGATGAATGTCACGGCCGAGGGGGTCGAAGAGGCGCAGCATTATGACTTTTTAATTGAAAACAATATCGATACGCTTCAAGGTTATCATCTCTGCCGTCCTCTTCCGAAAGACGAGATCCTCAAAAAAATGAAATAAATACCCCCTGTTTTGCGAGAATATACGAGGCAATAGCCTTTTTGTAAAGATTTGGAAAAGGTATCATACTAATCACGAAAATACAATTATTTTTAACATTCCCATAAGATTTGAATGGATAAAATGGTTATAAGGATTATGCTGGTTATAGTTCGATTTTTTCACGGAGTACAATGTGACACAAATTTATGTCGGGAATATTCCCTACGGCAAAGACGAAAACGATCTTAAAGATCTTTTCGGACAATACGGTGAAGTTAGTTCAGTTAAATTCGTAAATGATAAAGAGACAGGCCGTTTCCGCGGTTTCGGTTTCGTTGAAATGGCGAACAAAGACGAAGCTGACAAAGCGATCACTGCCCTTGAAGGTAACGATTTCGGCGGGCGTACACTTCGTGTTAACGAAGCGCGTCCACGTGCTCCTCGCCCTCCACGCGATCGCTGGTAATCACATCATGAAGCCCGAGAGGGCTTTCATGCCGCTTATATAATTTCCCCTTTTCTACATTCTAGAACCAATTTTTATTGTAAAGATATAGTATGACGTATACACTCACAGAACCCTTTATAGAGCTTCATAAGCTCATCAAACTTTTAGACCTAGTCGATACCGGCGGACAAGCCAAAATACTTATCGAAAACGGCCATGTACTCCGTAACGGGGAAGTAGAGACCCGAAAACGGGCAAAAATCACCAAAGGGGAGACCATTACGATCGGTGATGTCGTTATCGAAGTCGTCTGAATCCATTGTTATTTAATGGAGTTTTCACTATAATTCCTGATCTTACTTTAACGGCTCTACACAAGGTTCAAAAAACGTATGAAAAACACAAAAATGATGGTAGTCGGTTTTGTCAGCGCCGTAGCGGTTAGTCTCATCCTTTCGACATCACTGTTTGCAAAAAACACCGTTGCCGCACCTACCGAAGCCTCTGTAGAAGCCTCTCGTCTCCAATCGCTTGCTAAATTTACGAAAGTCTTGAGTATTGTCGAGCAATACAACGTAGACGGTCTTACCGTCGATCAACTCATTGACAAATCGCTGCAGGGGATGCTCTCCAATCTCGATGCCCACTCGACCTACATGGATAAAAAAAGCTACGATAATCTCAAAACACAGACCGACGGTGAATTCGGCGGACTGGGCATTACCGTCGGAATGCGCGACAACGCTCTTACCGTTATTGCCCCTATCGAGGGGACACCTGCCGATAAAGCGGGAATCAAAGCCGGCGATATTATCCTTAAAATCAATGATAAATCGACCCTAAGCATGACAATAGACGATGCGGTGAGTATAATGCGCGGTGCTCCTAAAACCCCGATCGATCTTACCATCGTCCGCAAAGGATTGGCCGATCCTCTTAAAATCCATATTATCCGAGATATCATCACCGTCCAATCGGTATATACCCGAACTATCAGCGGAACCATTCTCTATATTCGCGTTACCAGTTTCGATAAAAAAGTGGCGGCGGACGTCAAAAAAGCAATTAAGAAGTACAGCGGAAAAAGCAAAGGGATCATCCTCGATTTGCGAAACAATCCGGGAGGATTGCTCGATCAGGCGGTTGACCTGACCGATCTATTTGTAGACGAGGGGACCATCGTCTCCCAAAAAGGGCGTAACAAAGCCGATGACATGACCTATAAAGCGACGAAAAGCAATACGATAACCGATCTCCCGCTTGTCGTTTTGGTCAATGAAGGCTCTGCCAGCGCATCCGAAATCGTGAGCGGGGCGCTTCAAGATTTGAAGCGGGCGGTCATTGTCGGAGAAAAAACATTCGGAAAAGGCTCTGTCCAAGTTGTCATGCCGATCACTGAAACGGAAGGGATCAAACTCACCGTTGCACGCTACTATCTCCCGAGCGGCCGTACCATCCAAGCCGTCGGAGTGACTCCCGACATTGAAGTCGCTGCCGGTGAAATAAAAAAACATGATAAATCGTTTAATATCAAAGAGGCCGATCTGAAAGAACACCTGGTTTCCGAACTCGAAAAAAGTGACGGAATGATTGACGTTACCGAAGCCAACGCTACCAGTAAAACCGTAATTACCCCCGAGCAGATGAATAGAGATATTCAACTCAAAGAGGGTGTTGATATTATTAAAGCTTTAATCATAGTCAAAGGAAAGTAACCATGGAAAAACGCGATCTCATCTACGAAGGAAAGGCTAAACGCCTCTTTAGTACCGACGACGCCAATTTAGTCATTGCTGAATTTAAAGATGATCTGACCGCATTTAACGGCGCAAAAAAAGATAACGAATCGGGGAAAGGGGCTTTAAACAACAAGATCTCTACCGAACTCTTCAAAATGTTAGCCAAAAACGGTGTCGAATCCCATTTCGTCGAAATGCTCGATGATACCCACATGCTTTGCAAAAAAGTAGATATCATCCTCATTGAAGTGATCGTCCGCAATATTGCGACCGGAAGCCTCAGTAAAAATCTCGGAATTACGGACGGAACGGTTCTTCCGTTTACCTTGGTCGAATTCGACTATAAAAACGATGCCCTCGGCGATCCGAAACTTAACGATCAGCACTGTTTGATTTTGGAACTCGTCAAAAACGAAGCAGAACTCGATCAGCTCCGTGCAATGGCACGTGAAGTGAATGATATTTTACGCCCTTATTTTCACGAAAAAGGGCTTAATCTTGTCGATTTCAAACTCGAATTCGGTCGTGATAAAGACGGAAAAATTATCCTTGCCGATGAAATCAGTCCGGACAACTGCCGTTTCTGGGACTTGGAAACCGGTGAAAAAATGGATAAAGACCGTTTCCGTCAAGGGCTCGGCGGACTCAAAGTCGCCTATGAAGAAGTATTAAACAGAATATTGGGGTAATTGAATGAAAGCAATCGTAAACGTATTTTTGAAAAACGGAGTCTTGGACTCTCAAGGTAAAGCGGTACAGCATGCACTCTCCGGTCACGGATTTGAAAGTGTCAAAGACGTACGTGTAGGCAAGCAAATCATTATCGAGATGAATGAAAGCGATGCAGATACGGCAAAAGAGAAAGTAGCGCATATGTGCGAAGAGCTTTTAGCCAATACCGTTATCGAAGATTACGAGATCGAGATTCAAGCATGAAAGCAAAAGTTAAAGTAGGTATCATCCAGTTTCCAGGTACCAACTGTGAATACGATACCCAGCATGCGTTTGCCGCATTAGGGTGTGAAACACAAATTCTTTGGCATAAAGAGGATACTATACCCTCCGATATGGACTTGGTAGTAGCCGCAGGGGGATTCAGCTACGGAGATTACCTTCGCAGCGGTGCCATTGCCAAAATGTCTCCGATCATGAAAGCGCTTAAAGTCTATGCTGAGAACGGCGGTAAAGTCCTAGGGATCTGTAACGGATTTCAGGTATTGACCGAAACAGGGCTTCTTCCGGGTGCGTTGAAACGAAATGAAGGGCTTCACTTTATTTCACGCCATCACCATCTCAAAGTCATTAACAACGATAATACCTTTCTTCGCCATTGCAACGTTGATCAGGTTCTTAACATCCCTATCGCTCATCACGACGGGAATTTTTACATTGATGAGAACGGTCTGCAAGAGCTGTATGCGAATGGCCAGGTATTGCTTAAATACACTGACGAGAAAGGGAATATCGATAATCCGAACGGTTCAGTCGACAGCATCGCCGGTATCTGCAATAAGAGCAAAAATGTTTTCGGTTTAATGCCTCATCCGGAACGCGCTATGGAGAGCCTTTTAGGTTCAGATGACGGCAAGGCGATGTTAGAGGGGTTTATAAACGCTTGAAGGCTTTAGCTTTTCTTTTTTTCTTTTTAGGACAAACCCTTTTTGCGGAACCGTCCGTACTCACGGAACCGGCTCCGACACCTGTGAGTACCGCGAGTGAGGAAAATATTGCCGCTCCGACTCCCGAGACAGATGTAAATGCTCTTTTTTCCGGTGTTTCCACAACCGCAGGATTAACGCTTCAGTTCAGCGATCTCCCCGCACATCCTTATGTCGGAGAAATTATCCCTCTGACCGTCAAACTTACTCCGGTTGATATAGCTTCCGGAAACATCGAATATACCCTTCAAAACGAAGAGGGGATCCGAATTTTCAGCGATACTCCCCGTCGTAGCGTTAAAGAAGACGGCGTATACGACACATTCTATTTTCTGGTTCAATCCGCATCCATCCGTTTTCCCGATATTACGGCAACGCTCACATCGACCGGAAGCGTTACCGAACCCCTCATCGGAACAGCTTTAAATGCGATACCTCTCAGCCCGCCCTCGGGATTTGCAAACGTTTTAGCCGATAAGTTTGAGGTTATCAATTACAAAACCACCCCGTATAACAATGAAAGCAATGTAGTCATTTTTACCGTAAAAGCATCACGATGCAACATCGGAGACTTCTCCATCCCGAATGCGATCAAACAAGGTTTCGAATCGAAATTTTCCAATGTCGGCGAATCGCAGATGACCTATTACGCCATTATTCCCAATACGGAGCAAAACCTCAATTTTTCTTTTTTTAACCTCAAAAAGCAACGATATGAGTCGATTGTAATTCCGATTGTTGTGGATGACGATACCGTCTCTACCCAAAGCGATCTCTCACCGACCGATGCACGCCACACCGAATTGAAAATCAGTGCCGCGGCAGTGGTAGTAGCGGCTCTTTTCGGATTATTTTATTGGAGACGGCACAAATGGTACCTTTATGCTTCGTCATTACCGATGTTTTATATCGTCTATGCCCTCCTTCCGAACCCGACCATATGTGTCAAAAAGGATGCACCGGTCTATTTGCTTCCGATCAAAAACGGCACTATTTTTGAGATGACTCTGGAAGAAGAACATTTGGAAGCCGAAAAAGAGGTCGGAGAATTCATCAAAGTACATCTCGATGATAACGTCGGTTGGGTTAACAAACGTGATCTTTGCTCGAATTAAATGGCTTTATGCCCTCATCGTCATCTTTACGGGGATGACGGTGATGATTGCTACGTTTTACCTTCTCCCCAAACCGTATGCCGTCAAGTTTTCGGCTTGGTTTATCCGTTTTCTCGTATTTATACCCGTAGAGGTTAAAGGGACCCCCGATCCTGAAGCGCAAATGTTTCTTATCAACCACCAAAGCGATATCGACATCGGCGTCATGGAGACGATTACTTCTAAAGATTTAGCCTGGGTCGCCAAAAAAGAGCTGTTCAATGTCCCTTTTTTCGGCCTGGTAGTCCGCTTGCCCAAAGATATCGCATTAGAACGGGAAAGTAAAACTGCGCTTGTTAAACTCATCAAAGAGTGCAAAGACCGACTCGATCACGGACGTGTTATCACCATCTTTCCGGAGGGAACCCGCACCGAGACGGGAAAAATGAAGCCGTTTAAGGCAGGTGCTAAAATGGTTGCCGACAAATTTAACCTAAAAGTTCAGCCTGTCGTTTTAGTCGCAACCGCTTGGCATTTCAGCAACAAACGCAAAGATTTTAAACCCGGCACCATTACCGCGATATATCTTGATTCTTTTATCGCCGATAAAAACAATCCCGAGTGGCTGAACGAGACGCACGATACAATGCAGCGCACCTATGACGAGGCGCTCTTAACTCTTCCTAAATATCACAAGCGACGCATCAGCTAAGCGTCACAATCTCATCGGCGCACCAAGCTGCCAGATCTCCGTCATGAGTGATGAGCAGCACCCCCATCTCTCCAAGATTATCCACTATCAGTTTCATAATATCGAGTTGGTTTAGATTGTCCAGCGCCGAAGTCGGCTCGTCCAAAAGAAGCAGTTTCGGCTTCATCAGTAAAGCCCTCAGAATCGAACACCGCTGCAGCTGACCGCCGGAGAGTTTATGCGGGAGAGAATCCAGATAAACCTCTTCCAAACCCATTTTCTCAATTAGTACTTTATACCCCTCCATCGACGTCACTTCTTTGATCTGTTCACGCACGGTGTAGGTAGGGTGAAACGAGCTGTAGGGGTCTTGAAAGACCTGAGAGAGGGATAATGATCGGATTGACCCCGATTGAGGTTTATGATGTCCCAAAATGAGCTCAAACAACGTCGATTTTCCGACACCGCTCGGTCCGACTATCGCTTTGATCTCCCCCTCATTCAGAGAGAGTGAAAAGTCATCGAATAATAATATATCTTTAGTATATCCAAAAGATATATTTTCAATATCTAAAACACGATTCAACGAATCTGACCTTTGCCGTACACTTTGTATTTATAGGTGGTCAGTCCCTCAACACCCATCGGTCCTCGCGCGTGGAGTTTGTTGGTACTGATCCCCACTTCGGCACCGAATCCGAACGCTCCTCCGTCGGTAAAACGGGTAGAGGCGTTGACATACACCGCCGCCGCATCGATCGCATCCATGAAACGCTCGGCCGTAGTAATGTTCTCGGTGATGATCGCCTCGGAATGGCCTGAGCCGTAACGGACGATATGGCTGATTGCCCCTTTTACTCCGTCGACAACCCGAATATTGAGAATATTGGCCAAATATTCGGTATCGTAATCTTCTTCGGTAGCCGGAGCGACAGAGATCACTTCACGCGTCTGTTCACACCCTTTGAGTTCTGTATTTGCTCTATCAAACGCCTCTTTTAAAAGAGGCAGTACGTTTTGGGCGATGGATTCATCCACCAGCAGCGTCTCCATTGAGTTGCACACGCCCGGACGCTGTACTTTGGCATTAAGGGCAATGGCGATCGCGTTTTCGATGTTCGCATCTTTATCGATATAGGTATGGCATAGCCCTTTGTCGTGTTTGACGACGGGGACGCTCGAATTTTGGCTCACAAAACGGATCAATGCCTCTCCGCCGCGCGGAACGATCAAATCGACGTAGCGATCCATCTTGATCAGTTTCGCAACTCCCTCGCGCGTCGCATCCGGCAGAAGTGCGATCAGCTCTTTCGGGAGGCCGTTACGGATCAACACCTGCTGCAAAACATCGGCTATGATTTTATTGGAATGCTCCGCCTCTTTTCCCCCTTTGAGGACACACCCGTTGGAGCTTTTGAAACAGAGCGCCGCCGTATCGGAGGTGACGTTCGGACGGGACTCGTAGATGATCCCGACCACCCCGATCGGGATGCTCACTTTCTCGATTTTCAGCCCCGCTTCGGTGACCCACCCCTCGATCACTTTACCGATAGGATCTTTGAGGGCGGCGATCTCTTCGATCGCTACCGCCATCGATTCAATCCGTTTTTCATCGAGTAATAACCGCTCTTTCATTGATGGAGCAATGTCGTTTTCATCCGCACTGCGCATATCGAGGGCATTGGCTTCGATGATGTTCATCGTGTTGGCACGAAGCGCTTCGGCCATTTCCCGCAAAATTCGGTTACGTTCGCTTCCGCTTAATGTCGCCAATACACGGCTGGCAGATTTGGCTTTTTCTAAAAAATGTTCCATTCTTTTTCCTTTATGATGCCAGAGGCTGAATCGCTTCAATCTCTTTAGCTTCCGATTGCATTGATCGGTATAAATCCCATCGGATTTGAAGATTGAGCCAAAAATCCGCAGACATACCGAAATATTTGGCTAGACGTAATGCCGTTGCGGGGGTAATCCCCCGTTTTTGGTTGATGATCTCATTCACCCGTTGATAAGGAACATGGATCGCATCGGCTAATGTTTTTTGAGAAATCCCCATCGGTTCTAAAAATTCGCACAAGAGCATTTCACCCGGATGGGTGGGCGCTCTGTGAGTTGGGATATTCATAGTATACTCCTTATGAGTGATAATCGGTTATTTCTACATTTACCGCACCCGTTTCACTCCATGTAAAACAGATGCGATACTGATCGTTGATGCGGATACTCATTTGATCTTCTCGGTTCCCGCGCAGTTTTTCGAGACGGTTTCCAGGGGGAACTTTTAACTCTTCGAGTGCTATCACCGAATCTAGTTGATCTAGTTTTCGAGATGCACTTTTCCATAACTCCATCGGTAAGCACTTCCGAGCTTGCTTACTCTCTATGCCGTTAAATATATCCGATGTTGCCTGATCTGCAAACGAAATTATCATGTAAAAATTATAGCATGGTATCCGTGATTTTATGCTTTTTATATTGTTAATTTTATCGCAATTAATATTGCGATATTTAACGTTATCATTATCGCTAAGAGTGTAAAATTCGTACACGAAATTCTCTAGTAAATGAGAATACAATTTGCTTATCTCAGAGCATTTTAACATCTATGATTTTGGAAAGGTACATAATGAATAATTCGATTATTGCTATTGACCTTTTTTGCGGTGTCGGAGGGGTAACACGCGGGTTACTCGATGCCGGAATCGATGTTGTCGGCGGTTTCGATATAGAACCTGCCGCACAAAAAGCATACGAAGAAAACAATAAACGCTCTAACGGTGAAAAAGCCAAATATTTTCTCAAAAGCGTTACGGAACTGAAGAAAAAAGACATTACCGATTTGGTCGGTACTAAATCAGCACGTAAAAAAGATGGTAAAAAATTTCTCTTAGCCGGATGTGCGCCGTGTCAGCCGTTTTCTTTAAAAAATAAAAATCGTGGCAACAAAGAGGATGGTCGCCGAACGCTGATTACCTATTTCGCGAACCTCATCCGTGACACAGAACCCGATTTCGTATTTATGGAAAATGTTGCCGGACTCGAAAAATTCGAACCCGATAACTTCAAATACTTCACCGATATTTTGGATGAAAAAGGTTATAGCTGGGATAAAAAGATCGTTAATGCGTTGCATTACGGTGTTCCGCAAAACCGTAAACGATTTGTTCTTCTCGCGGCTAAAAAGGGAGAAGTAACTATCCCTGACGGTGAATATGACGGAGTGAGCAAATCGTATAAAACTGTCGGTGACGTAATCCGCGATCTCGATCCTATCGAGGCGGGAGAATCCCATCCGACAATACCGAATCACCGTGCTTCAAACCTCTCCACAACGAATAAAGAACGAATTCAATACAAAAATAGGCTTGAATGGCCAGAAGAACTATGGCTTGAATGCCATAAAAAAATTTCGAATACCAAAGGGCATACAGACTCATATGGAAAATTAGATTGGCAAAAACCGGCGCCTACTCTCACCACAAAATTTTTTAGTTTTTCAAATGGTCGATATGGTCATCCTGAACAATATAGAGCATTATCCTTAAAGGAAGGTGCTCTTCTTCAGTCTTTTCCTGAAAACTATACTTTTTATGGCGAGAACATCCAATCAATCGCAAAACAAATAGGCAATGCCGTTCCACCAAAAATGGCTACATCTTTCGGTAAATATTTTTATACTTTACAAAAGAGCTAAATCAATTTTATAAAATTCCGTTTCCCCTGCCCCTTTTGAGAAATGATCTTTCTCCCATTTTGCAGGAGATAAATACCAACATTTAGATATTTTATACTTTGCACACATTATTGCACATGCGACAGAAAACATTTTATTTCCAGTCATTGCTAATTCAACATTGCTCATCTGATTCACATAAAATCTATGATACTCTTCTACTAATGACTCAATAACAATTTTTAAATCATTCGTATTTTTTCGACTTAATATTGCTTCTGCATAACTCATTTTAATTACTTCACCTGCAAAGTTCGCTAATTCACTTTTCATGTCATCAGAACTATTAATTAGTAAATCTACGACATCAAACTCTCTCTCTTGAAGAAGAAAAAAAAGTTTTTCATATTTAGCATCACACGCTGCGAATAAAGCTCTTCTTCTCGTTTCATCTACATTACTTTGTACTAAATCTAGCATCTGAATATTTGTCAGTTCTTCACCTTTCGCGACTTTATCAGTTATCAAATCAAGAATTTCTATTTTATTGGAAGAATTTCCAATATTGGCCAAAAAAGGTTTTAATTCTTCATCATATGGAGCATATGTTAATGCATATGTATGACAAATAATCAATGACTTTTTTAATAATAAAGTATTTTTTGATATATTAAAAATTAATTTTTTACTCATTCCCGATATATCTACTAATACATTTTTATTTATGTTTTCGTCCAAAATTAAGTTCAAATCATTTTCATTAACTATTTGATAAGGAATTTTACTTTTCTGTACATATTCCATAATTGTTGTATCATTATCGTTAGATGGATTATTATATTTTATTAAAACTATTGCACTTGGTTTTGTTTTAACAATACATCTTTTTAGTGACTCAAAAGTTCTTTCTTCAAAACCGATAGAAGCAATAATTGTGTCAATTTCTAGTAATTCAATTTGATCAATTTGTTCTATTAAAGGCACATCGTATCGTATTTTTGAGACAGTTGAGAATTCATGTTCATCTTCTACTAAATCAAATAAACTTGCTATTGGTTTTTTCACCTTCTTCTGTTCAAAAATAGGAATTTCTATAATATCTTCTTCCGTACTATTATCAATAAATTCTCCATATTTTTTTTCCACAGATCTTTTAAGAATTGTCGCACCATTATCTGGTTCATCTAACCAATCTTCTAAATTTTTTCCCGATAATTCAAATCTATCTGCTTGAGATATTCCAATGAGCTTAGATAAGCCTAATATTTTTCTATAACTTAAGACAAATTGATTTATAGGATTTGTTACACTTCCTGTTATTCTTGGATTAGATGACCCCCCAGAATACACAAATATACCTGCATCTATCATCTCCCTGATTTTTTCATAATATTGGTCAGGATCATTGCTATCGTTATTTATATAAATTGCATTATATTCCCTCAATCGACTATCAGTCGATGAATTAATTAACATATCATGAGAAGCATCTGCAAATGAAATAGCATAATTCTTCAATTGTTTTGATTTTTTATTAAGATCGTGCAAACGATGATTTGAAATTTCCATAAAAGCTTCATTTTGTGTTTTAGCTGGTATGGGTACGTCATTTCCTTTTCTTTTAGCCAAAATATTTGAATAAAGCTGTAATATATCACCAATATCCCCTACACAAACTCCAGCTAATGCAGACAATCCATAATATATACCTTCCTTATTTTTAGTACGCTTTAAACTTATAATATGTCTTGCTATTTGATTTAACGTACAATCACCTAATAATTCTCCTGGACTATTTTTCGGATGGGAAACACTATATTCTTTTCGTTTATTCAATATTGACAATACAAATTTTTGTCCTGTTTTTCCTTTGGTTTTTTCATAAATTTCATGTCCAAAATCAAATATTTCGATATCTCGTCCCACTTTTGCTGCTTCTATATATCCTGGTGAACGCAATAATGGGAAAATAGTTTGCGCTTCACTAGTAAATTTAAATGCACACTTCTCATTATGAAATGACAATGAAGATATTAATTTTGATATTTCATTTTCTGATAAATATCTCGTAGAAATATCATCTAGTAAAAATAGGACATATTGATTTTCCAAAAGTGGTGATGCTTTTTGAATTGCTTCAGCCAATACAGGAAATAAATGAATTGGATTAGAAGAACTATATTCACCCTCATTTTTGTTTAATTTAGATGATATTCGATTTAATGCCCGGTCTAATGCACTATCAGAATTTATATTTTCTTCTTCTAATTCATTGAAATAGCTTTTGTACACTTCATATAAATCTTTATAATAATTTGCTTTTACTACGTTAAAATCAATTTCTTTCAAATACCTTATTGCTTTTATTGCTTCAAGCCCATATGTAACGAAAAGTTTTAATAATGGCTCAAAAATTGGCTTTCCAAGTCCTGGTTCATCAAGTAATCTATTACTACTGATATATAATCCTATATAACCATCTTTTCTAATTGATTCAAATATTTTTTCTTTATCATTATTTGCTTCTAAAGAAGCTTGTTTGATTCTAGCATGAATCTGTATAGCCTTCAAAAGCATTGTCTTACCACACCCCCTCATCCCCATAATTACAGATGGTCCTGGTGTAGATACTCTATTAAGCCAAGTATCTTCTTCTACAAATAAATCAGGTATATTCCAAAAATCTAGTGTTTGTGCATTGTAGAATGCATCAAAATTTTTAAGTTTAAGTTCTCTTTGACTCCATGATGTTGTTTGGGAATGCACTCTATCACGTATTGCTTCAATCATTTCATTGTATGAAGTTGATAATCTTGTACTTGTAGTTTCAGGCATTAACTGACTTGCATATTCATCTAATGCAAGAGCAACTCTATAATCTATATCATCTATTTCTTCAGGTTTATCTATTAATTTTGCGCTCATATTTTTTATATATTTTGCAATCCAATGCATATCAGAAGCATGAGATTGTCCACTTTTATTTTCATCTGCAATTGAACCTAAATCTATAGCTATAACTTTAATAAAAGGATCAATTTCTTCGGAACGTTTTACATTTTGATTCAAATGGACGATCATTATATTTTCTGCATGTAAATCATTATGATGTATTTGTTTATTTTTTAATTCTTCTAACATTTTTAATAAATCTATTGCAATTTGTGCAATAGTAATCGCATGCGTCTTTTCTGAACTTTCAACAAATTGCTTTAATGTAATCCCATCTAAATACTCTAACACAGCAATATGACAATCTTTTTCATATGCTCCAAATGAAACATTCGCTTCATCTTTTCTTGTAAGTTTTACTAAATGCATAACACCTTGTTGCGCTTGAACATGAAGTTTACATTCTTGAATGAAATCTTTATTATGCTTTTGATATAAATCTTTTGGAATAATTTTTAATACAACATCCATATCTAAATCATCTTTAGCAACAAATGTCATACCATAAAAACCTCTACTAAGTGGTTTTACAACATTGTAAGAGCCAATATTTATTGGAAAATCTTGATCCGAATTCGAATACTTTAGTTTTTCTCCACATACCTTACAATGTATATCATTTTGACTATTTTTTTCTAAACAATTAAAACATGCATAATCCATTATTATTTCTCACAATTTTTCAAAATTACTACTATACACTTGTCTAATTCTTTTTTAATTTCTTGACCCCAAAACCTAAGCACTATCCATCCCTCAGATTTTAGCTTTTCATTCACTTCTTTGTCACGCTCAATATTGCGTTTGATCTTCGTTTCCCAAAAGTCAGCATTCGTCTTAAAACGCTCACCTTCGAGATACTTTTTCCCGTGCCAAAACTCACTATCACAAAATATAGCAATTTTTTGCTTACGAAACACAATATCGGGTTTTCCGAAAACAGTTTTATCATTGACGCGATAGCGGAAACCTCGTTTCCATAACTCACGACGTAGCAAAAGCTCAATGGTTGTATTTTTGGATTTGATGCGTGACATATTGTAAGAGCGGGAGTTTTTATCTGCCATACCGGCATTATAACGTGAAGAAAAAGGAAATGATAAGAGAGAATGATAGATCCCCGATCTACCCTAAAGGGCACGTGAAATCGGGGATGACGGAGAAGTCACCCTTCGACTGACTCAGGGCGAACGGGAGAGATTAAAGCTCATCTTCTTTATATAACGGTTTACGGTTTGGAACTTTACCCAAAACACTACGCGCGTGAGCGATTGAACCCTCTTTGGCACGTTCCTGCAAATAATCATACGTTTGTAATGCCGACATTTTTTCAGCAATTGCCGTTGCAATAAACTGATTCATCGAGATATTCTCGTGTTTGGAAAACTCTTTTAAACTCATTCCGAGCGAATCGGGAAGTCTTAGGGCTACGTTCATTATAAAACTCCTTGTTCAAATAGCTCTTTTGGGGTCAGAATTCGGATACCGAAATATTTTTCAACCCCTTCGAAATCTTTCGTATTAAACGTCACAATAGCTGATGCCCCACCGTTTACTGCTGTTTCAAGCACTTTGTCATCACCGCTGTCTTTTAAAAACGGTCGCCATAAAAAGTGCAATTTCACATGGTGAGAGATAGACACTATATCAGCAATCAATAATTTGAGATCGTTTTGGCTCAAATAGGGATATTGAAGATGATTTTTAGGTCTCAACAGAACCTCTTCATACTCCAGTACCAACGGAACAGATACAACATTAATGATGCACCCTTTTTCAGCATGATCAAATAGAGTTTGAATCAGTCGAAATGATCCACCCTGATTGGAAAATAATGCCGAAAGTAATACATTGGTATCTACTACGATTTTGCTCATAAAGATATTATATGTAATATACAAAAATTAGTCAAGAGGAGTTATTAGGGGAAAATGGATCCCCGATCAAGTCGGGGATGACGTATGGGGAGATTACTCGATTTCAGCGTCGATGACGTCGTCATCTTTTTTCGCGTTTGATGAAGCGGCTTCACCGCCTTCATTTTGTTTGTACATTTGCTCTGCCATTTTGTGACTCGCGTCTGCCAATTTTTTGGTAGCCGCTTCGATCTCTTCTTTGCTGGCATCTTGATTTTTCAAGACCGCTTTGAGTTCTTCGAGAGCTGTTTCGATAGCTGCTTTTTCGCTTGCATCGATTTTGTCTTCCATCTCTTTGAGAGATTTTTCGGTTTGGCTTGCCAACGCGTCCGCTTGGTTACGAAGATCTACGATCTCTTTGCGTTTCGCGTCTTCCGCTTTGTGGTTTTCCGCGTCTTGAACCATTTTATTGATCTCTTCTTCACTCAGACCTGAGCTTCCGGAGATCGTGATCGATTGAGATTTACCGGTCCCTTTATCGGTTGAACTAACGGTCAAGATACCGTTCGCATCGATGTCGAACGTTACCTCGATTTGAGGTACGCCGCGCGGTGCGGCAGGGATACCGGTAAGCTCGAACAATCCGAGGGATTTGTTATCGCGGGCAAACTCGCGCTCACCTTGGACAACACTGATGCTAACTGCCGGTTGGTTGTCTTCCGCAGTCGAGAACACTTGCGATTTTTTAACCGGGATAGTGGTCCCTTTTTCGATGATTTTAGTCGCGATTCCACCGAGCGTTTCGATCCCGAGTGACAACGGTGTTACGTCAAGAAGAAGAACGTCTTTAACGTCTCCGCGTAAAACCCCACCTTGGATCGCCGCACCGGCTGCTACAACCTCATCGGGGTTTACCCCTTTGTTCAACGTTTTACCGCCGAACTCGTCAGAAACCATTTTTTGCGCGATCGGAAGACGTGTTGAACCACCGACCATGATGATTTCATTGATCTCGTTTTTGCTAAGTCCCGCATCTTTCATCGCTGTTTTGATGTGAGAAATAGTCTCTTTTACCAGATCATCGATCATCCCTTCGAATTTTGCACGAGTCAGTTTCACTACTAAGTGTTTAGGACCCGATGCATCTGCGGTAATAAACGGAAGGTTGATCTCTGTTTCTTCCGCTGAAGAGAGCTCTTTTTTCGCATTTTCAGCCGCGTCTTTAAGACGTTGAAGCGCCATTTTGTCCGCTTTGAGATCGATACCGTGGTCGGATTTGAACTCACCTGCGAGGAAATCGACGATTTTGTTATCGAAATCATCCCCACCGAGGAACGCATTACCGTCGGTTGAGAGAACCTCGAATGTCCCCTCAGAGATTTCAAGAACCGTAACGTCGAATGTTCCGCCCCCTAGATCGTATACGAGAACTTTTTCATCCCCTTTTGAATCCAATCCGTACGCCAATGCAGACGCAGTCGGCTCATTGATGATACGAAGAACGTTCAATCCTGCGATCGTTCCCGCCTCTTTGGTCGCTTTACGTTGTGCATCATTGAAATACGCAGGAACAGTGATAACCGCATCGGTTACCGTTTGCCCGAGGTAGCTCTCCGCGTCTGCTTTCAATTTAGAAAGAATTTTCGCAGAGATCTCTTGAGGGGTATACACTTTACCCGCTACGTCGACAGCCGCCATACCGTTTTTATCAACGATTTTATAGGTAACTTTGTCGTGTGCCTCTTTTGCTTTTTCTTCGTTCATCATGAGACCCATGATACGTTTGACCGAGTAGATCGTTTTGTCCGGGTTTGTGATCGCTTGACGTTTCGCAGGATCACCGACTAGAATCTCCCCTTTGTCCGTAAACGCTACAACTGACGGAGTCGTGTTTTTTCCCTCTTTGTTCGGGATAATTTTCGCTTCGCCGCCTTCATAGACAGCAACACATGAGTTTGTTGTTCCTAAATCGATACCAATAACTTTTGACATAATATTTCCTTTATTTTTATTTTTTTAAACGCTCTAGGAGCAAAGCCCCTAAAGCTACGTTAACACTGGGTTTTACCTCGGCGGTAAAAGCCCAAATGCACTTTAATTGGCTATTACAACCATCGCATCTCTAAGAGTGCGTTCTTTGTATCGAAACCCTTTTTGGAAAGTGTTTACGATTTCACCGCTTTGATGATCCGGGCTGTCCACGCGCTGTACTGCGTTATGAACATCCGGATTAAACGGTTCGGATTCATCCACAGCCGTTACGCCGTGTTTTTCGAGAACACCGAGAAGCTGTTTCATCGTGAGTTCAACACCCTCTTTGAGTTTTTCCAACAATACCGCCGGTTCCGCTTCGATCTCTGCCGCTCCGATCGCCATAGAGAGCGAATCGACAACGGGAATCAAATCTTTCGCAAATTTTTCGTTTGCGTATTCCAGAGCTTGGTATTTCTCCCGCTCGAGACGTTTTTTGATATTGTCAAAATCGGCATGTACGCGAGCGTACTTATCTTTAAAAGACGCCAATTCCGCCTGAATAGTTTCTAATTCATTCATGCTCTCAGCAATGACCTCTTCACCCTCGTTTTGGGTTATCTGCTCGTCGCTGATCACGTCTTCATTTACTTCGTTAGACATAAGTTTATACGACTCCTTTTTTGAAATCCGGCGTTATTATAATACATTGAGTCAACTATTGTCAAGTGGTATATGATAATTTTTATGCAGAATAGTTGAGTCTATTCATATCAAGTATATATACCGACCTAAAATGCTATAATAAGCTTAAAAAAAGGGAGGGACAATGTTACAAAGAGTCAAACAGCTCTATCCAATAGTATTACTTGGGATTTTCGCACTAACTCTCTGGTTTGTACCCCCGCCCCTCGCCATCACTCCAAAAGCATGGCAACTTTTTACGATTTTCCTGACAACTATTATAGCTATTTTAGGTAACGTACTGCCAATCATCGCCGCATCGGTCATTGCCCTTGCTATCAGTGTCTTATTCGGGGTCATCGAACCCTCAAAAGCCTATGCAGGTTTTTCGGAAAGCTTCATTCTGATGATCATTGCGGCGTTTTTAGTCTCACATGCCGTTCACAAATCAGGGTTAGGCAAGCGCCTTTCACTTCATATCATCCGCCGTTTCGGCCACTCTACCCTAGGTCTTGGATACAGTCTTATCGCTACCGATATCCTGATCGCCCCCGCATTTCCGAGCAATACCGCCCGAAGCGGGGTCCTCTATCCTATCGTCTACGGTCTGGCACACGACTGCGGCTCAAAGGTAGGTGATAATACCCAACGCCGTGCGGGAAGCTACCTGATGATGACCTCTATGGCAGGACTTACGATCTCATCGGGATTGTGGCTCACCGCCATGGCGGTTAATCCCGTCGGTGTCGGAATCGCTGAGACCATGGGGATCCATATTACATTCGGAAGCTGGCTGCTCTACGCGATAGTTCCGACCTTGATCGCCTTTGCCCTTATACCGTGGATGCTGTACCGCATCTATCCCCCTGAGCTTAAAGAAACGCCCGATGCCCCTCAAAAAGCCAAAGAGGCGTTAGAGCATATGGGACGGATCAGCCGGAACGAGTGGATTACCGCCGGGGTATTTGTCTCGATGCTCACCCTTTGGGCACTCTCGGGAGTACTAGGGGTCGATAAGGCGGCCGTCGCCTTCGGAGGGCTGGGAATTTTGATGGCGACACGCGTTTTCGGAGTCGAAGATTTCAGAAGCCAAGGGGAAGCGCTCAGTACCCTCATCTGGTTTGCCATCCTCTTTGCACTCAGTACCCAGCTCGCCGAAATGGGATTTATGGGAGCCGTCGCCAGCCACTTTACCCTCTATCTGGTCGGGCTTTCTTGGATGTGGGTTTATATCCTCCTGATTGCCGTTTATGTAGTAATCCATTATCTCTTCGTTTCGCAAAGCGCCCATCTTTTAGCCCTCTTCGGTATTTTTTTAGCCGTCGGTGTCGGAGCGGGAGTACCCGGAGAACTAATGGCGATGATGCTGCTGTTTGCCACCAACTTTAACGCCACCATCACACCGCAGGGCTCTTCGTGCAATGCGATCTATCTTAGCTCCGGCTATATCAGTGCCCGTGAAATCTATATCTACGGAGGAGCGGTAACACTGCTCACCTTTCTGGTCTTTATGATTATCGGAACTCCCTGGATACTGGCGCTGCTATGAAACGTATCCGCTATTTTCATCACACCCTGATCGGAAAAATCTTTTTCTCATTTTTGGGAGTCTGCTTGGTATCTATGGCGATTATATTTTCGCCGTGGGGGAACCGTCTTATGACCCCTTTCATCGAAAAATCGCTTACGTCCGCCTTCTCTGCACCGATCACACTCCAAGAATACGTTTTAACCCCCAATCAGTTTCATCTCCTTTTCCAAGATCAACAGGGGAATACGTTTTCAACTCAGGGGGGATTTTCTCTTCTGACGCTTCGGATGTATGCCCATTACCGACTCTCCTGTTTTCAGCACGGGGGTATCAATCCTCTTTTTTCCCCTTTTAAGACGGAAGGCTCCCTCAGCGGAGGCATTGCCTCTTTTCTTATTCAAGGTAACGGAGATATGTTCGGCGGAGATCTCATTTATAAAATCGAACTCCATCGGTTTCATCTCGCATCCCTAAGTCTAAAAGCGGACAAAATAGCCTATACGCCTCTTATGCAGCTGCTCAAATACCCATCCGACACCGATACCCTCATCACCGGAGAGGTCGATCTTCGCGGATTTGATCAGCGCTACGTTGAGGGATCGATCGATCTGCATTCCAAAACCCGCCGCTTTAATCCTACCCCTATCGCAGAAGACAATAACGAATCGGTAACGCTAAAATCGCTATTGGCCGACCAATACGGCGATGTCAAACCTTTTAACGTTAAGGTCACCATTAATAGTTCTCTGGATCATGCGGGAATTTTGGAGCAGTTTGTCGGTATGCCGTTGGGAGGAGCCCTTGAATTAAACGCAACACTTACGGGTAATCAGAAACTGCTTCGGCTAAAAGGCAACTCCGATGTTGCCCGCAGCGATACCTCGATTTCACTCGCCGTCGAGAATTTAGAACCCTCTAAACTCTCTTTTGACTGCAAACACGCCGATTTGGAACAGACATTCGAATTCTTTGCCCTTAATCCACCGATATCAGGAAGAGGCGATCTTTACGGAGAGCTAAACACGACCGGAGGCAGCATTAACGTCATCATTGCCGAAGCTTCTACCATACCGAAGGTCTTACTCCAAGAATATCAAATTACCCAGCCTCTGATCCGTTTCGATGCCGAAGTGCATGCCGATCTAGGCAAAAAAGGGGTTCATTATAGAGGATCGTTCCAATCGGATTTAAGCCGCATGGAGATCGATAATACGACCACACATGAGCAAATGCTTCGGGATCTATTAAAAAGCCTGCACTAATTCAAAACCAAAGGGGAGATTTAACGGTTTTAACCGACAATCCCTCTATGAAAAATATATCCGCCGTCCTCGATTATCACGATCGAACCAAACACCGCACGCACGCGTATGCCGCTAGCCTAGGCTATATGGATTGGGCGACCCAGCCTAATCCTTTTCGGCGGTATGAAAATGCCCCGTTAGTCCCTTTGTCCTTTAGCGAATCAACCCCTCCGTATCATCTGCTATTCCAGCCTGATTCACTCCCCTGCGCCCCTTTGTGTATCGAATCGCTTTCGCAATTACTGCGCTACTCTCTCGGACTCGCCGCTATCAAAAGTCACGGCGGATCGGAGTGGGCGCTTCGGTGCAATGCCAGCAGCGGAAATCTGCATCCAAGCGAATGCTACATTATTGCTCCCCCCATTCAAGGTCTGAGCGACTCTCCTACTCTAAGCCACTACGCACCGCGTGAGCATGCTCTGGAGCTGCTGCATACCTACCGTGAACCTGTCGGCGAAGAAACACTTCTCATTGCCCTAAGTTCGGTCATCTGGAGAGAAGCGTGGAAATACGGGGAGCGGTGCTGGCGCTATTGTCAGCTTGATGCGGGGCATGCCGCCGAATCGATCCGTATTTCGGCTGCGATGCTGGGATGGGAGTGCAGTGTTCTTAGCATCGGCACTGCCGACATCGCCTCGTTGTGCGGACTGGATCAGCTTCACCGTTATGATCCGAACGAGCGGGAAAGTCCCGATATGTTGCTTCAAATCCGTAAAGGCTCATTTACCCTTCCCAAAACTCCCGAACTCCTTTATAACGCAAACCGTCTCAGTCACGCCCATCATCATTGGCCGATACTGGAGATTATCGATGCGGCGACGCAGGGTGTGTATCCTTCCCCCGTGATATTGAAAGCATCCCGTCATACCCCTTCGCCGACAAAAAGCTCCGGTGAAATCGTCCTAAAACGCAGAAGCGCACAGATGATGGACGGCTCCGGTATCGCTTCGGAGCAGTTTCGACAGCTTCTGGATGCTTCCCTCTTCTGCCGCGATACATCGGACGTTAATCTAATCCTCTTTGTCCATCGGGTAGAGGGGTTAGAGAAAGGGCTCTATGCCTATATCCGTAATTCAGAAGAGTTGCTTTCACTGCAAAATGATATGGATTCGACCTTTGAATGGGATGACTGCTCTGAGGGGCTTTATCGATTAAGAAGCGGAGATTATCGGGGAGCGGCCCAAATGGTCTCCTGCAATCAGGAGATTGCCAAAGACGGAGCGTTTAGTTTCGGAATACTCTGCAATTTTTCAAGCTCGCTTGAACGTCACGGAGCGATCGGATATAAAAACCTTTTTCACCAATGCGGAATGATCGGCCAGATGCTCTATCTCGAAGCGACCTCATTGGCTCTCAGCGCAACGGGGATCGGATGCTTTTTGGATGATGAGTTTCATGCGTTGTTGGGCCTTAAAGATCAGAAGTACCAATCTTTATATCACTTTACGATCGGCCGTTCTATCGTCGATACCCGAATAACGACATTAAAACCGTATTAATCTGCCTCAAAGAGGCAAGCTTCAGTGCCATAGCAGCTAGTCATTTTAACGGTTCTCCGCATCGGTCAGGGTGAGGCAGAGGATCACTTTTTTCCCCTCTGCGTGAAGCACATCTGCCGCTTCGCTGAGTGTCGTCCCCGTCGTGACGATATCATCCACCAAAATCACCTCATGTTCCGAAAAGGGGGTATAAACAAACCGCCTCGGATTCATCAGCCTCTCTTCGACACTTTTCCCCGCATATTTATAGTGCTGCGATGCGCGAAGTTTGCCGTACAACGGAGTAATAGTATTCGATTTCAATGCGCGGTTCAATACGGCGGTATGCGAGTAGCCGCTCGAGGCATGATCGTCAATCCCGACAGAGGCGACTCTGTTTTCATACTGCCACTCTACCGCAAACGCACCGAGCGAGCGCTTTGCCAATATCGTGTAGATGTAGTATCCCAGATCGGTATGTTTGGTTAAAAGAAGGGATTCGATTTCATTGTAGGGATAAAAAGAATAAACAGGAATAGAACCCAGGATTTTGCGTTTATGAAGTGTCGGTGTTAGAAGCGATTCTTGACAGGAAGAGCAGATATGCGAGAGGCTGAAGCGCTCACATATCATGCAGCGCATGTCAGTCCATTTTGAGGACGGACATGAACGCTTCTTGAGGAAGCTGAACCTTTCCGATCGCTTTCATCCGTTTTTTACCCTCTTTTTGTTTGTCGAGGAGTTTGCGTTTACGGGAGATATCCCCGCCGTAACATTTCGCGGTAACGTTTTTCCCCATCGATTTGACCGTTTCGCGAGCTATAACGCGGTTTCCGATAGAGGCTTGGATCGCCACTTCGAAAAGCTGTCTTGGAACAATCTCTTTCATATTGGTGACCAGTGCCCGTCCGCGGGTATCGGCAGAAGTACGAGGGACGATAACGCTCAGCGCATCAACCACATCACCAGCAACGCGGACATCGAGTTTGACCAAATCACCCTGACGAAATTCTATAGGATCGTAATCGAAACTCGCATACCCTTTTGAGGTTGATTTGAGTTTGTCATAGAAATCAACGACGATCTCGTTCATCGGCATCACATAGATGAGCATGACCCGCGTTTCGTTCAGATACTCCATCTTCTCCTGCATCCCGCGCTTGGCAGTTAAGAGGGTAATGACATTTCCCAAATAATCGGTCGGTACGATCACCGTCGCACGAACATACGGTTCTTCGATCCGCTCGATATTCTGCGGCTCAGGGAGTTCGCTCGGATTTTGGACTTCCACCATGGTACCGTCGGTTTTATAGACTTTATACACAACCGAAGGGGCGGTAGCGATGAGATCGAGATTAAACTCTCTCTCCAACCGCTCTTTGACGACCTCCATATGAAGCATTCCCAAAAACCCAACACGAAAACCGAATCCAAGGGCGATAGAGGTTTCCGGCTCATAACTGAGAGAACTGTCATTGAGCTTGAGCTTATCGAGCGCATCCCGCACCGATTCAAACTCATCGGTATCGATCGGATAAAGCCCCGCAAATACGAACGGCTTCGCAGGGGCATATTCACCTACCGGCTCTTTGGCCGGATTACGGGCATCGGTGATCGTATCGCCGACACGGATACTTCCCACCTCTTTGACACCCAAAATCACGATTCCGATCTCGCCGCTTTTGATGCTTTGGGTTTTTTGACGACGAAGAGGATGCGGATACATCAACTCCAACACTTGATGATTTTCATCATTGTGCATCAGTTTAACCATCTGTCCGGTCTTAATCTCTCCGTCAAATACGCGTACGAGCGCCATTGCCCCTTGGTACGAATCAAACCATGAATCGTAAATGATCGCTTTGGTCGTCGCGCTTGGATCACCTACAGGAGCCGGTATACGATCGACGATTGCATCGATCAGTTCACGGATACCAACCCCTGTTTTGGCTGAAATCATCACCGCATCGGTTGCATCGATCCCGATGGTTGTTTCGATCTCTTCGGCGACCCGTTCGGGTTCCGCGGCGGGAAGATCGATTTTGTTGATGACGGGAATGAGGGTGAGGTTGTTTTCCATCGCCATATAGACGTTGGCAATCGTTTGTGCTTCAACCCCCTGTGCCGCATCAACAATGAGTAATGCACCATCAGATGATGCAAGCGATTTGGAAACCTCATAACTGAAATCAACATGGCCCGGAGTGTCGATCAGATTGAGAATATAGTGTTTACCGTCTTTGACGTAATCGAGTCGGACGCTTTGGGCTTTGATCGTGATGCCGCGCTCTTGCTCGATATCCATCGTGTCCATCATCTGTTTGGTCAGCTCGCGATCGGAAACGGCACCGCATTCTTGGATGATCCGGTCGGCTAACGTACTTTTACCGTGATCGATATGGGCGATAATTGAAAAGTTGCGTATATTATCCATTAGGTTCTATTGCTCATTTATTTTAATTAGTGAAATTATAGCAGAACGCTGCTTAGGGGGTCGGGCACAAAGCCCGGAAGAAATTAGCTGAACAGGCTGTTGACACTTTCATTATGATAAACACGTCGAATGACTTCAGCAAACAAAGGAGCAACGCTTAAAACTTTGATTTTATCGCTTTCTCCGTTGAGGACGAGGGTATTGGAAATAACCAGTTCATCCAGCTCACCGTTATTGAGGTTTTCATACGCTTTTCCGCTCAGTACACCGTGAGTCGCACACGCCATAACCGATGTCGCACCCCGTTTTTTGAGTGCTGCGGCCGCTTTTACCATGGTTCCCGCCGTATCGACCATATCATCGATCATAATGATATCTTTGCCCGCAACGTCACCAATAATGTTCATCACTTCGCTTTCATTCGCTTTTTCACGGCGTTTATCGACGATAACCATCTCTAAACCCAGTTTTTCGGCAAAATAGCGCGCACGCGCTACACCGCCGATATCGGGTGAAGCGATGACCGGATTAGGGAGATTTTTAGAGCGGATATACTCTTCAAAAATAATCGCACCGTAGAGATTATCGACCGGGATATCGAAGAAACCTTGGATTTGGCCCGCATGCAAATCGATCGTTACGACGCGGTCGATCCCCGCCGTCTCAAACATGTCGGCAACGAGTTTAGCGGTAATCGGAACACGCGGAGCCGCTTTGCGGTCTTGTCGTGCGTATCCGAAATACGGTACGACCGCCGTAATCGAGTTTGCCGATGAGCGGCGAAGCGCATCGGTCATAATCAACAGTTCCATCAAATTGTCATTTGAGGGTGCACCGGTTGATTGGATGATGAATACGTCACGTCCGCGAACACTCTCAGAGATTTGAACGTTAATCTCTCCGTCACTAAAACGTTTAACTGAAGCTTTGGAGAGGGGAACATCAAGGGTTCTGCACACTTCCGCTGCAAACTCGGTACACGCTGAACCGCTGAAAATTTTATATCCGCGCATTAGTCTTCCTGTAGGGCTTAAATTATCGCGATTATAGCAAGAGGAGACTTAGGGTGAGATAATACGTCTTATCTGTCATTCCGTACTCGAGGAAACATCGCTTCGCGAGCGGTACCCTTGTTTTGATACGGAATCTAAGATCCTGAATCGAGTTCAGGATGACGAAAAGTTTTAGGTTCGATAATCAGCGTTAATTTTGACGTACTCATGCCCCAAATCGCATCCGTATGCGGTAAATTCGCCGTCTTGCAACCCGATATCGCAGTGAATCGTAAACGCCGATTTTTGCATGACGGCCGCAGCTAGAGGCTCGAGTTTTTCATCGAAAAGCAGCTCCCCTTTTTTATACACACAGATATCGTCAAACCAGATACTGAGGAACGCTTCATCACACATGATACCGCTCGCACCGACGGTCGAAGCGATACGCCCCCAGTTCGGGTCTTGTCCGAAAAGCGCCGTTTTCACCAAAAGCGAATTGCTGAGCGCTTTTGCCGCAATCTCGGCCTCTTTATGGTTGATCGCCCCCGTCACTTTATAGGTTACGAGCTTCGTCGCACCCTCGCCGTCGCGTACCATCTCTTTGGCTAAAAAGAGCATGATCGATTCCAACGCTTCTTTGAATGCTCCCGCATGAAACGCTCCGCTTAGACCGTTTGCCATGACCAAAACAGTATCGTTCGTCGAGGTGTCTCCGTCCACGCTTGCGGCATTGAACGTCGTATGGACACACTCATCGAGGATATCCTGCATCGTCGTTTTATCGACCGCCGCATCGGTCGTGATAAAGCAGAGCATCGTCGCCATCGCCGGATTGATCATCCCCGCCCCTTTTGCCATCGCTCCGATACGAAACGATTGTCCGTTTTCCAACGTCACTTCATAGGCGAGGCGTTTGGGAAAAGTATCGGTCGTCATAATCGCTTCGGACGCATTGACCCCATCACGGCGGGTAAGGTCAAACTTCATCGCCCCCTCTACGATCTTTGCTTTCGGCAAGCGCACGCCGATCACCCCGGTCGAGCTCATCACCGGATTTTGTATTTGCGGAAATTTCGATTTGAGTTCACCCAGGACTTCGGTGATATCATCAATTCCGGCACGCCCCGTCATCGCATTCGCATTTTTGGAATTAATAAGGACGAAATTTCCTTCAAACTCTCCCAAAGATCGGAAATGGCGTATCGGCGCCGCCGTCATTTTATTGGTTGTAAATACTGATGCAATCGCACAAGGTTTCTCGGAATAAATAAAAGCGAGATCTTTTGCACCCTCTTTTTTCAGTCCGATATGAATACCGTCGGCAAAAAACCCTTTTGCCGCACAAACACCGCCTTCAATCGTGTTAAGTATCGCCATAAAAAAATCTCCAGAAATAAACTGCATTATTATAAACACTGAAGCCTAGAAGTAGGTTAAAATATTAAAAATCAAAAAGGGAAGAATTTAAGTAAAGAGAAGAAAAAATCGGGAAGATCCCGATCTCGTGAGAGCACTACGTGCAGAGATTACGAATCTTTTTTAAGAGTACGAAGCTCAGAAGCAGCGATTTTAAGTTTTTTGGTAGTACCGTCTTCAAGCGTTACGCGAACAGTACGAAGGTTTGGTAAAAAACGACGCTTAGTTCTATTTTTCGCGTGAGAAACGTTGTTCCCGCTCATTGGGCCTTTACCGCTAATAGCACATTTTCTTGCCATTTTGAGGCTCCTTGCGTAAATTTAGGTTGCGAATTCTATCGCAGTAAACCCAAAGTTTACCTTAAGCAACGGTTTAATCCTTTACCAAAGGCTCGTTTAATCAAATCACGATTACAATTAGCGGAATTTGAAAAAATAATTAAGATCGGATGCTGTGAGACGTGGTTACTCAAGAACAAATTACAAGTTACATACAAAATATACCGCCAGCTCCGTTTGTTGTTAAACAAACACTCGATTACGTGCGTGTAGGCGATTTGACCAAGGCGGCCAAATGTGCCGAAGAAGATCATGCCCTCAAATTTTATCTCAGAACTCTAGTCAACCGCCCTATTTACGGATTTCGTAATGAAGTGAGCGATCTGGCACAAATTTTTACTATTTTAGGAATTTCGACCGCTCAGCAGATTTTATACAATTACCTCCTCTCTCTCTTGGCGCCGAAAGAGTGGGGGCTTTTCAAACTTACATCGCAAGAGTTTTATGATCTGCAAGCTTCTTTGAGCCGTAAATGGGTCAAAGTTCTTACTCACTTAAACCTGCACAATCATGATACCGAAAGCGCCATTACCCTTTTGCCTGCCAGTATCATCGTATGTGATGCACTATTCGGCGAATACAAAAGCGAAGTGACGCAGCTGCGAAGCATCAAAGCGCTGGATTACAATACCATCCTTTATCGGCTTACCAAAATGAGTTTATTCGATATCTGTACCGAAATCGGCGAAAAATGGGAACTTTCGCCTATGATCAGTCGGATTGTCCATGCATCTTCCGGTTTGGACCAAAACCTTGACGAAAATGAAAAAACATTGGCCAAATGGATGCATCTGCTCCTTTTTTATGAATTGAGCCAAAATACCTATGTCGAAGCGGGACTGAACGAATTTATCGAGTTTCAAATCGAATTCGTTCAGGATATCTATGAATCTTTTATGCAGGTGGTGGAGTACGATGAGAGCGACCGTTAAAGGGAGGATTGCCATCTTTCATCCACAGGGATTTTTGGACGGTAACAACGCCCCTTCTTTTCTCACTATCGATGATATTCATGCAACCGAAGCACTCAATATCGATATGCTTCTTGTGTCGCTGAAAAAAGTGATCTTTTTTAACAAAAACGGCTTGGATGTTTTCATCCGTCTTTTGGACAGTATCCGGGCACATAAGCACATAGCCGTCGGTTTGTGCGACTACGACTCCGCCAAATTTGTAACCATCAATAAATTTTACGGCAGCAATCTCACATTTTCTCTCTTCCGAACCGAAAAAATTGCCGAGCTTTTTGTCCCGACCAATAAAGATGACTCAAAAACAGTACTTCTGTACAACGAAGACGCTTCTCAGCGCTCAGCCATGGCAATTGAACTTTTCGATTACGGGCATAACCCCGTAATCGCCCAAACCAAAAAAGAGTTTGAAGAGAAAAAACGAAATCCCGATCTCTATTATGCGATAATCGAGGAGACCTATTTAGGGCTGTTCGGCCAAAAAATAGCAACCCGTGTCACCGGTAATGCGATTATTTACACCATTGCCAATTTTTTAGATGCCGAAATCACCGATACGTTCAATATCGCTTACCATAATAACTCTCTCAACGTCGGATTTCGCCTCTTTATTTTCGATGCGTACAAAGTCGTGTCGATGAACGTCCATGCGTTAAACTTTTTTACCAAACTTGCCTCATCGGCGGCAGAATACAATGCATCCATCTGTTTTGTAGGGATGACATTTGAAAAAACCCCTCAATCGTTTAAAAACGATCTTGAAGATGCCGGTATAATGTTTTTCGATCAGATGGAAGATATTCTAAAAAATAAAGAGTTGTTGCAAGAGCTAGGAGGAAGCAGCGGTACTTCTTCCAAAAGTACACGAACGCTTACCAAAGCATTAATCCACGAACTTCCCGGTTTCATCGATGCAACCGTATCCACTATCGCAATGATGACGAATGCACAGGCCATAAAAGAGTCCATGAACATTCAGACCTTGGAAATCAAAAATTCCAAAGAGCAATATGCCAGTTCCATCGGTTTTTACGGTGATTTGGACGGGATGATTATTCTTATTTTTCCCAAAAAAGTTGCCAGAAAAGCATGTGAACTTCTTATCGGCGAAGAGAACAATGAAGAAGAGGCTATTTTGGACTCATTGGCAGAATTCGTCAACATTATCGGGGGACGCGCCAAAGCCCTTTTGGGAGAGAAAAAACACCGTGTCGATATCACCCTTCCCCGTACCTATGCCAATGTTGACTCACTTCTGGAAATGGCCCAAAACCGAAAAGGTGTTCAGGTTGACTTGCGTTTTGAAGGCAGTAGCTTTACCTTTTTTCTGACACGATAGATTTATCAAAGCTAGCTGCAAATCTTTTTCGCTAAAATAACAAAAATATTTGTTAAGGTGTACACCATGCTCGTTGCCCCCAGTGTCCTCTCTGCCGATTTTGGCAATTTAGCCCGTGATGTCCGAGCCATTTGTGACGCAGGGTGCGATTTGGTGCATGTCGATGTAATGGACGGTCATTTTGTCCCGAATCTTACCATCGGGCCGGTTGTCGTCAGTGCGATTGCCAAAGCTGCTACAAAGCCCCTTGATATCCATCTTATGGTTCAAAACAATACCTTTTTCGTCGACCTTTTCGCTCCGCTGAAACCGGAATATATCTCTTTTCATATCGAAGAGGAGAAAAATCCTCACCGCCTGATCCAACATATCCGCTCGCTGGGGATCAAGCCCGCCATCGTTCTTAATCCCCACACCCCTGCCGAGGCGATTGAGTATCTCTTAGGTGATCTGGACATGGTTCTGGTGATGTCCGTTAATCCGGGCTTCGGGGGGCAAAAATTCATCCCGACCGTAATCGAAAAAATCAAACGTCTAAAAAACTTGCGCGATTCCATCAATCCGGCTTGTCTCATCGAAATTGACGGCGGCGTCGGCAGTTCGAATATTGCACTGCTCAAAGAGGCGGGCGTAGATATCTGTGTTGCCGGAAGCTATGTATTCGGAGCAAATGATTATAAAACCGCCATCGAAAGCCTCAAAGTCTAACATGCGGGTTAAAATCTGCGGCATCACCAATATCGAAGACGCACTCTTCGCTATAAATGCGGGAGCCGATGCATTGGGATTTGTTTTTTACCCCGACTCTCCCCGTTATATCACAGTCGGAAATGCCAAAACAATTATTGATCAGCTTCCTCCCTTTGTCGAAAAAGTCGCACTTTTTGTCAACGAAACCCCTGATGTAATCCGCTCAGTCTGCCTAAGAACAGGATGCACTCTAGCCCAGATTCATTTCGATGTTCAAGATGATTTTTTCACCCATATCCATTTTCCGGCCCTTCGTGTTATCCGTGCTCAAAAGAAAGAAGATATTCTAACCTATGCTAATGAGTATAGACTCATTGATGCTTATTGCGAAGCATACGGAGGAAGCGGAAAACGTCTCAACATTGAATGGTTTGAGGGGATTGATTGTTCTAAAATCATCCTGGCAGGCGGGCTCGATCCCGAGAATGTCGCCTCACTTAAACCGTACGGCTTTTACGGTGTCGATGTCAGCAGCGGCGTTGAAGCCTCGTATGGTAAAAAAGACCATATTCTTGTAGAAACTTTTATCCATAAGGCAAAAGCGTGAAACTCTTCGATCCGAAAATCTTGTCACGCTTGTCAAAAAACGGTATTCCTCAGGAGGAATTTGAACACCTCTTAGGGAGTGACGCCGATCTAAGGCTGGAGCTTCTTAAATCTCAGGGGATGAACATCATTCTTCATGAGGGGATGTATTGCTTTCAAAGTTCCGTAACTTCCGTAAAAGATACTTTGTTTTGTATCGTTGATGTCGAATCCAACGGTTCAAAACCCGCCCACCACCAGATCATCGAAATCGGTGCGGTTAAGCTGCAAAACGGAAAAATAATCGATACCTATGAAAGTCTTGTCTATTGCACCGATATCTCCGATCAGATTCAAGAGATTACCGGAATTAAAACGGAACAAACCCTTAAAGCGCCGGCCATGAGTAAAGTGATGCGCGAATTTCGCCTTTTTCTCGGTGATGCGATTTTTGTAGGTCATGATGCAAAATTCGACTACAACTTTGTATCGGCCATGATGGAGCGTGTCGGTCTCTCAAAACTTCTCAACCGCTCTTTATGTACGATTGATTTGGCAGAGAGAACCATCGAGTCTGAACGATACGGCTTAGCCTATCTAAATACTGCACTGGAGCTCTACAAAGAAGCCACCCATCATCGGGCCCTCTCCGATGCCATGACGACGGCAAAGCTTTTAAAGCGTGTTCTCGACCTTATCCCATCCTCTATAACCAATACCGAAGAGTTGCTTGCGTTTTCTAAAGAGGCAAAGCGGCTGAAACGTCCGAAACCGAAAAAAGAAGAGAAAAAAGAAGGAGAAGAAAAAGAAACGCTGAAATAAAGCACCTATATGTGCTTTATAAAGCAGAAACACTGTTCTCGATTATTCGCTGAAACGTCCCATACCGACAAGACGGTTGTAACGCTTATCAAGACGCTCGGAATCACTCAGCTTGCGAAGCGTATTGACCTGAGTCATAAAATACGATTTAAGGGCATTTGCGGAGCCCTCTTTATCGCGATGCGCACCGATTAGCGGTTCATCGATAATATCATCGATCAAATCAAGCTCTTTTAGATCGGCAGAGGTGATTTTGAGTGCTTTGGTCGCCGCTTCCACTTTGGTCGGATCGTTCCACAAAATTGCCGAGCACCCTTCCGGTGAGATAACGCTGAATACCGAATATCGCATCATAGCAAGCCGATCCGCCACACCGATCGCCAAAGCTCCTCCGCTTCCCCCCTCGCCGATAACGACCGATACGGTAATCGTATTGAGGTTGGAAAGTTCGAGAAGATTACGGGCAATCGCTTCACTTTGGTTTCGCTCTTCCGCTCCCAGCCCCGGATAGGCGCCCGGAGTATCGATCAGCATCAAAAGCGGGATATTGAATTTTTCCGCCATTTTGGCGGCACGAAGCGCTTTACGGTACCCTTCCGGATGCGGCATACCGAAATTGCGTTTGAGTTTGTTTTTAGTTCCGCGCCCTTTTTGTTCGCCGATAACCATAACACGTTCATCGCCGATGGTGCCGATATAGCAGATAATGGAGAGGTCGTCTCGAAAATGGCGGTCTCCGTGAATTTCATATTTCTTATCAAGAATAAGATTAATATAGTCAAGGGCATACGGACGGTCTTGGTGACGCGCAAGCTGAAGCTCTTGATACGGGGAAAGATTCGCGTAGGTTTTCTGAACCTCTTTGTCTAAATCCTGTTTGAGGATTTCTACCGCATGGTGATCATAGCGTACTTCTGCAGCTATAATCTCCTCTTGAATTTGACGGATATTTTGTTCAAAATCTAAATAGGTAGCCAACGGCTTACCCTCTTATATTTTTTTGAAAATGACAACACCGTTAGTGCCGCCAAATCCAAAAGAATTGCTCATTACAATATTGAGTTCCGCTTTTCGTGCCGCGTTCGGAACGATATCCAAATCGCAGTTTTCATCCGGATTGACGTAGTTGATGGTCGGAGGTATGATCCCGTCACGCATCGCCATAATACTGACAACCGCTTC
>Ga0265297_10001632_pt1 | contig 51274 bp, 43 predicted proteins | sample Munlanlwell13791_FD_192502 | JGI IMG/M metagenome (GOLD analysis project Ga0265297, IMG submission 192502) | Leachate microbial communities from a municipal landfill in Southern Ontario, Canada - Leachate well 137-91 | ecosystem: Engineered > Solid waste > Landfill > Unclassified | place...
ATCTATAGCACCATAACCGACCTTGAGGCAGGCACCAACCTCGTAGTCCATATCGTATACACCTATGACGGGGCAGGGAACACCCTGACGAAGACGATCTATGACAACTCCGGCACGACGAAGAACACCAAGTACGAAAAGTACACCTTCAATGCCGCAGGCGTGTTGCAGGAGAAGATATTCTACTTCGACGGTGTAACTATCGCCCCCGGCATCACAGAGACCGGCACCCCTGACTCGAAATGGCATAAGTCGAGTAACTTTAACGGTCTTGGCCAGCCGCAGGACGACCTGATCTATAGCTCGATCACAGACCTCGAGGGTAATCTTAACCTCGTAGCCCACATCGTCTACACCTATGACGGATCGGGTAACATCCTGACGAAGTCGATCTACGATAACTCCGGCACGACCAAGAACAATAAGTACGAAAAGTACACCTTTAACGCCGCAGGGACGCTCCTTGAGAAGATATTCTACTTCGACGGTCTCACCATAGCCCCCGGAGTGACCGAGACCGGCACCTCAGACAATAAGTGGCACAAGTCGAGCTCCTTCATAACCACGACAGGCGGCCTCAAGAACCAGGACGACCTGATCTATAGCACCATAACCGACCTTGAGGCAGGCACCAACCTCGTAGTCCATATCGTATACACCTATGACGGGGCAGGGAACACCCTGACGAAGACGATCTATGACAACTCCGGCACGACGAAGAACACCAAGTACGAAAAGTACACCTTCAATGCCGCAGGCGTGTTGCAGGAGAAGATATTCTACTTCGACGGTGTAACTATCGCCCCCGGCATCACAGAGACCGGCACCCCTGACTCGAAATGGCATAAGTCCAGTAACTTCACTGCCGCATGGCAGCCGCAGGACGACCTGATATATAACACCCTTGCGGACCTTGAGGCCGGCACCAACCTGGTAAACCACATAACGTATACCTACTATGCGTCAGAAATGATGGAATCAAAGACGCTCGCCACGCAGGATTCCGGCGGTAATATCTACTATCACTATCTTAACGAGGATTGGAACTCCCAGGGGTTAGGGAGGACAGACAGGACGAAACGCCAGAGCGCGGATTCGGACGGATGCCTCTCTTATGCTTATACATATTGGGACGATGCGGACGGACGGTTGCAGACCAAATCGGGCTATACCGACAATAACTGGTCTACCCTGAAGGCCGCGTATACATATTACAATAACGGCACGAACCGCATGGCGGAAAAGGAACTCACCTCGGCGGATGGCTCCGGTAATATCGACTACAAATATTACGATGAGGCATACTACGGTACGGATGATCCCGCGACGACCGCTGATGAACGTTACGGCCGGCTGAGGGAGAAGACGCTTAATACGGCGGAGTCGAACGGTACGAAGAAATATGTGTATCTGTCATACTGGTCCGGAAGCGATAGAGCCGCCGTGACAGAGGCCTATAACGCCTCCGACGCGCTCATCGAAAAATACGAGCAGTGGTTCGAGACATCCGGCTCATACCGCATCGAGGGTTTTAAAAAGTATAACAGCAGCGATACACAGGTGCAGACCGTATGGTGGTTCTACCAGTACTTTGATAATGATAACAACCCGGATAACGGCCGCGGCGACGGTATCTATCTGAAGATCGGAGTTAATATATTCCACGTGTACAATCCGCGTATGACTCATGATATAGCCAGCGGGAAATGGTTCGTGAGCCAGCTCGCAGATATTAATAACCCCTGGGGCAGCCCCATCGTTGAATATCAATATACGACCTCAGCGCCGGTCCTGTACCTGGATGCGGCGTGTACCCAGGTGCTGTCGTATTCCGAGACGACGGGGGTCTTCGGGACGCCGCTCCCTGCGGAACTGCCTTATGCAGAGCCGCTTGCCATGACGATGGCATTGACCATGTCAGCGCCGCTTGGGGAGACGGAGACGACGACAATTACGGATCCGGAAGTCGACGCCCGCCTCGGCATAGAGGGCCAGCTGGCGCAGACGTATACGGGATCGCAGGATGCGGGGTATACCATGAGCCCGGCAATGGTCGATACCACCAAGACCAAGGATCTCACGACACAGCTGAATTAAAAAAGAGCTTTGCACGATAGGGTATATTATATGAGCATATAATATACCCTATCTTTTTAATATTTTGACAATCCGTCGATAAAGAGGTATACTTTTTACGACATAACAGAGGGAGGGGTAAATAGTTATGAAAAATCGCAGCATCATGATAGCGGCAACGGCCATATTTATCTCTTTATCGTTCGTCGATAAGGTCTTCGCCGGAGCATGGACGGTCCCTAAACATAAGGTGTGGGGGGAATACTACATGAAATGGGACTACGCGAAACGCGAGTTTACGCATGAAGGGAAGCTGAAGCCCCTCACCGCCAACGCCAGGACGTGGGAGTTCGTTCAGGAACCGAAATTGGAGTTCGGCGTCACCGATTGGCTGACGGCGCTCACTTACATGGAATATAAGGAGTCGCATTATAAACAGGATAGTAAGGACAGGCCATGGGCGGGGCTTACCGATTTCGCCCGGAAGAACCATGGTATAACCAGTATAAAAGTGGGCGGTCGTCTCCGTTTTATAGATAAACCTCTTGTTGTCAGCACGCAGACGAAGGTCTTTATCTACCCGGGGTACGGCAATTATCACGGTGACGATCCGGCATTCACGAACCAGCCCTCGATCGGCCGCGGTGATGATGCGGTGGAACAGCGTATCCTTATAGGGAAGTCGTTCGACCTGCCTTTGCCTCTTCCGTGGAACGCAGAGCCAAAGGTCCCATGCTACCTCGGCGCGGAGACCGGCTACCGCTGGAGGACGCGCCATGTCTGTAACGATATACCGTATTTTGTAGAGGGAGGCCTCCATCCTGTGCAATGGCTTCTTCTGAAGGGGGAAGTGGACGGTTACCAGTGTCATCCCGGCACAGGCAGTATCAAGGAGAGTTACGGCATAGTCAGGGTCGGCGGTGTATGGAAGGTATTCGGCGGTGACAGCATAAAGCGCGAAGGCGGTAAACTCTTCAACATCGAATTCCAGTACGGTATGACGCTCTGGGGCAAGAATACGACCGTCTTCCAGGAGTGGATACTGAAGGTCGACACGCAGTTCTAAAGAGGAGAGGTGTTATTTTTATGTGGACGTTAAAGATAAGGATGTATCTCTTGGTCGCGGTCCTATTCGCAATAGTATACGCCGTCGTGTCGATGGTGGGTTATCACCTGGGTGTTACCAATTTTTACTTCTACCTGGTCCTGTCGCTGGTCATGATGCTGGTCCAGTATATGATAGGGCCGAAGATCGTCGAATGGTCTATGCGCGTGAAGTATGTAAAAGAGAGCGAATACCCGGAACTTCACAGTATGGTGAGGGGGCTCGCCGGCGCGGCCGGTATCCCGGCACCGAGGATCGGCATAGCCCAGATGGCGCTTCCGAACGCATTCGCTTTCGGTAGGTCTCTGAAGGACGGCAGGATATGCGTTACGGAAGGCATAATAGGGCTCCTGAACAAAGAAGAGCTGAGGGCTGTCCTGGGCCACGAGATGAGCCATCTCAAGAACAGGGATGTCCTGACGATAACCATCCTGTCGGTCATCCCGATGATACTGTACAGGATAGCCTGGCAGTTCCTTTTCTACGGCGACAGGCGCGACCGCGGCCAGTCCTCGGCGGCCGTCGTGGGGCTCATAGCGTTCGCGTTCTATTTCCTTACCAATCTTCTGGTGCTATATGCCTCCAGGATACGTGAATATTTCGCGGATAAGGGATCGGTCGACCTGGGGAACAGCCCTTCATGGCTTGCCTCCGCTCTATATAAGCTCGTCTACGGCTCCGCCAGGATGCCGAGAGAGGCGATAAAGGACGCGGAGGGGCTGAAGGCGTTCTTCGCAAACGACCCTTCGCGGGCGCTCAAGGAGTTCAAGGACCTGCGCGAGCTGGACCTGGATAAGAGCGGCACCATATCCGTCAACGAGCTGGAGATGCTGCGGTCAAAGAACGTAAAGATGCACTTCGGCGATACTCTCTTCGAACTCCTGAGCACTCATCCGAATATGCTTAAGAGGATAAAGCGTCTCAGCGAACTCCAGGGCTCTTAGAGCAAAAATACGGGATAGATAATTGAAATTCGATTTTGACGCAACGGGTGCAGGAAGCCTTCCATTCAAAGACGCGCAGGAAGCTTGCCGGGTCGTATTCGATAATTTTAAGACCATCCCTTTCTGGCCGCAGCTCCCAAGGAGGACCTTTCTGGAGCATATGTATGTCCAGTTCTCCGAGCGCCTTCCCGGGGCTGTGGTGGACGAAGCCGCAAAGACGATCCATATAGATACGAACAAGGTCGCGGGGGAGATCGAGCAGGTATATGAGAAGTATCTCGACGGGGATATTGATTTCTTCAGGATATCGGAAGACCGTGCGCAGGGCCTGTACCGTTTCCTGGAATCGTTAGACGGCGGCAAGAACGATATAAAATTCGTAAAGGGACACGTAACCGGCCCCATAAGCTTCGCCCTTTTTTTGACAGACCAGAATAAGAAATCGGTGATATACGATAAGGACCTGTTCGAGGTGCTCTCCAAGCTCCTCGTGATGAAGACGCGGTGGCAGATAAAGAAGCTTAAAGAAAAATTCCCGCGCGTCATCATATTCATTGATGAACCGTATCTGGTCTCCATAGGGTCGAGTTTTGTAAACGTCAATATGGAAGACGCCGGCAGGAAACTCGACGAGCTGATAGGGGCGGTAAAAGAGGCGGGGGCGTTATGCGGCGTACATTGCTGCGGGAATACCGACTGGTCATATCTCCTCAAGAGGGGGATTGACATATTGAATTTCGACACGTATAATTTCATGAAAGAATTTTTATTGTACACCTCCGATATAAAAAATTTCTTAGCGGGCGGAGGGACGATCGCCTGGGGTATAATACCGACTTCGGACGGTATCGACAGGGAGACGAAGAAGAGCCTTGTGGATAGGCTGAAAGATGATATGGCGCTGCTTGCCGCAAAGGGAGTGGAGAGAGACGCCTTAAGCTCTATCGTCACTCCCAGTTGCGGTCTCGGAGTCCTGGATGAAGACCGGGCCAGGAGGATAGTGGAGCTGGTGAGGAAGGTATCGAACGAATTGGGGTGAGCGGTCATGGATGATAAAGATATAATGATGACACCGTCTGAGACAAAGCCGGCCGGGAACTTCGCAGGGATCGACGGAGAGTACGGCAGTTTCAAGAAGGCCAAGGCGGTTATCGTACAGGTGCCGTACGACAGGACGGTTACTTACATCAAGGGCACGAAAGACGGGCCCGCCGCCATAATAAGCGCCTCTCAATATATGGAACTCTTCGACGATGAACTTAATCAGGAGACGTTCAGGATCGGTATAAATACAATGAGCCCGCTGGAGGTGGAGAGCCTTGCCCCGGAGGCCGTGATAGAAAAGGTATATCTGACGACCCAGGAGCTTCTGAAGGCCGGCAAATTTCCGGTGATATTGGGGGGAGAGCATTCGATATCCAGCGGAGCCGTAAAGGCGATGAAAGAGGCATATCCCAATATTTCGGTCCTTCATCTCGACGCGCATTATGATATGAGGGACGAATTAAAAGGCTCTAAGTTCAACCACGGCTGTATCGCACGCAGGATCTCCGAGATATGTCCTATCGTGCAGGCGGGGGTGCGCAGCCTATCCAAGGAAGAGAAGGATTTCCTGACCGGCCAGACGGCCAGCGGCAGGGTGAAGACGTTCGATGTATATGACATACTCGATACGCCGATGTGGAAAGACAGGGTGTCCGGCAGCCTCACCGAGAACGTCTATATCACCATAGACCTGGACGTCTTCGATCCCTCGCTCATGCCGGCCGTGGGGACGCCGGAGCCGGGCGGTATAGGTTGGTATGAGATGCTTGATCTTTTACGCGAGATATCGAAAGACAAGAAGATAGCCGGTTTCGATGTGGTGGAGCTTTGCCCGATAAGCGGTCAGGTCGCGTCCGATTTCCTCGCGGCGAAGCTCATCTACAGGATCCTGGGCTACATATTCTCCAATAAGAAATGAACGAAGGATATATATGATACTCGTCCCGCGAAAAAACCTGCTCGTCCCGAAGAAGATGTTCTTCACAAAAGGGGTGGGTACGCATAAGATGGAGTTGAGGAGTTTCGAGGCGGCGTTGCGCGATGCCGGCATAGAGAAATGTAACCTCGTCCATGTCTCCAGCATATTCCCCCCGGAATGCAGGATGATATCGAAGAACGAGGGGCTGAAGGAACTCTACCCCGGCATGATCACCTTTACGGTATTGTCACGGTGTTCTTCCAATGAGCCGCACCGTCTCATCGCGGCGAGCATCGGGTGCGCCGTCCCGGCCGACGCCCACGCTTACGGATATCTCAGCGAGCATCATGCCTTCGGACAGAACGAAAAAGTGGCCGGGGACTTCGCGGAAGACCTGGCCGTTGAAATGCTCGCGTCCACCCTCGGCCTTGAATTCGACGAAGACAAGTCGTGGGATGAGAACAAGGAGATATACCACCTGAGCGATAAGATAGTCCGCACATCCAACACGACGCAGTCGGCCGTCATAGGGCCGGAAGGGAATTACTCCACCGTCGTCGCCGCCGCCGTCCTCATCTTTTAACCCGTCCTTATTTTACATTTAAAAATAGCCCTATCTCTGTTATAATATCTGTTATATGAGAACGATCCGCCTGCCTTTTGCCGTCGGAAGACCTATCCTTGCCTGCGGCGCTGACCTCAAGGGGGCATTTGCCCTGGCGAAGGGAAGGGAGGCGTTTCTGTATGAGGGTTTCGGCGACCTTGGAGATGCGGACAACCTGGCTCGATACGAAAAGTCGATCAAAAAGGCGGTAAAGGATGCTAAAATAAGACCTGTTATTATAGCATGTGATCTGCATCCGGGTTATTATTCTACCCGTTTTGCTGAGGACTCCCAGCTCCAAGCTCCCAACTCCATGCTCTGTAAGATACAGCACCACGAAGCGCATATCGCAAGCGCCATAGTCGACAACGGAATAAAAGGTAAGGTCATAGGCGTAGCGTTAGACGGCACGGGGTTCGGCACCGACGGGAAGATATGGGGAGGGGAGTTCTTCACCGGCGATCCGGAAAAGTTTGAAAGGGCTGCTCATTTTGCGTATCTACCCATGCCGGGCGGAGAGCTTGCGATACGGGAGCCGTGGCGCATGGCGGCCGTTTATCTGTACCGCGCATTCGGGGATGCCTTTCTGGATATTAAGATCGACCTGGTTGAAAAGATAGATAAGAAGCGATGGGGCGCGCTTGCCGCCGCCGTAAAGAGAGGCATAAACGCGCCTTTGACCTCAAGCGCCGGGCGCCTCTTTGACGCAGCAGCGAGTATAACGCTGGGGAAGAAAGAGGCACATTACGAGGCAGAGCTGCCGGTAAAGTTCGAGATGCTTGCGGATGGGGCCTGCTCCGACCGGTATGATCTTGAGGTCGGTAAAGGAGACGGTATCCCGGAAGTCGATTTTCGCCTTACCATCCGCGGGATCGTAAAGGATCTGGCGAAGAAGAGAGACAGCGGGACGATATCGGCAAAATTTCATAATACGGTTGCGGCGGCTATAACCGATATATGCGCGAGGTTACGCAAGAAGACAGGTATAAGAGAGGCAGTCCTGAGCGGCGGTGTATTCCAGAATAAGTATCTTATTGGCCGCGTCTCCGCGTCTCTTAAGGGCAAAGGTTTTAAAGTCCATACCCATTCGAATTTTCTTACCAACGATACGGGTATCGCGATAGGGCAACTGGCTATAGCAAATGCGAGAGTACTATGTGTTTAGGCATCCCGATGAAAGTGGTCAGGATAGACGGCGATGACGGTGTGGTCGAAACCGGCGGGCTCAGGCGTAAAGCTAATCTCTCCCTGATAAAAGGCCTGAAGGCGGGGGATTACGTCATACTGCATGCCGGTTTTGCGATCGAGAAGCTCAAGACCGGTGAGGCCAAAAAGACGCTCAAGCTGCTCCGGAGCATATGAAATACGTCGATGAGTTCAGGGACGGAAAGCTGATATACGCCATCGCACGGAAGATACGCGGTACGGTGGACCGCAACCGGACATACAGGTTCATGGACGTATGCGGGACGCATACCATGAATATCTTCAGGTTCGGTCTAAGAGAGATCCTGCCCAGTAATATAGAGCTCATATCAGGGCCCGGTTGCCCCGTGTGTGTTACACCTAACTCTTTTTTAGACAGTGCGATCGCTCTTGCGAAGATGAAGGGCGCTGTCGTAACGACGTTCGGTGATATGTTAAGGGTCCCCGGGTCATATTCCACGCTGGAAAAGGAGAGGGCAAAAGGATGCTCTGTCAGGGTGGTCTATTCCAGCACCGATTCCCTCGATATCGCCAGACGGAATCCGGGAAAAGAGATCATCTTTTTAGGAGTGGGTTTTGAGACGACCATCCCGACGGTAGCGGTATCGATACTGGACGCGAAGAGATACGGGGTGAAGAATTACTCCGTCCTTTGCGGGCACAAGACGATGCCGGAGGCCTTACGTGAGCTCGTCAGCGATCCGTCCGTAGCGATAGACGGGTTCATCCTGCCGGGGCATGTGAGCGCCATAATAGGGCCGTCGCCGTACGGTTTTCTGCACCGGAAGTACAAGAAGCGGTGTGTTATAACCGGATTTGAGCCGCTCGATATACTGCAGGCGATACTTATGCTGGTATCGCAAAGGACCCCAGGTTTGGATATACAGTACACCAGGGCCATCGGCAGGGACGGGAACAGGGTCGCCAGAAAAATGATCGCGGAGGTCTTTAAGAAGACAGATTCGGCATGGCGCGGTATCGGGACCGTAAGGAATAGCGGGCTTGCGATACGGGAACGTTTTGCCGGGTGGGATGCGGGGAAAAAGTTCGACATAAAGATAAGGCCGGTAAGAGAGAATAAGGCCTGTTTATGCGGAGATGTCCTTAAAGGAACAAAGACGCCTCACGAGTGTCGATTGTTCGGCAGGGTCTGCACCCCCGAGACGCCGGTAGGCTCTTGCATGGTCTCGAGCGAAGGAACATGCGCGGCGTATTTTAAATACAGGGTATAGGGTTTAGGGTATTGGGTATAGGGAAAAGATGAAAAAAGAAAAAAGCGAAAAGATAATGCTGGCGCATGGGAGCGGGGGAAAACTGATGCATCAGCTGATAGATTCTCTCTTCATCAAAGAGCTCGATAATGATATCCTGCGGGAGAAGATGGATTCCGCGGTAGTTGCTATCGGCGGTAAAGAGATCGCTTTCACCACCGATTCATATGTAGTGGACCCTATCTTCTTTCCCGGAGGAGATATAGGCAGCCTGGCAGTCTACGGCACGGTGAACGACCTCTCCGTATGCGGCGCGCGGCCGCTCTTCATCTCTCTTTCTCTTATTATCGAAGAGGGGTTGGACAGATGCGCGCTGGAAAACGTAACACATTCCATAAAGACCGCTGCCCGGATCGCGGGCGTCCGGATAGTGACGGGAGATACGAAAGTGGTGGAGAGGGGGTCATGTGACAGACTTTTTATCAATACCAGCGGTATAGGAGAAATATATTATAAAGGACTGTCGGCCGGCTCCATAAGGCCCGGAGATCTCGTGCTTGTGACCGGCCCTGTAGGGGATCACGCCATAGCTATCCTGTCGAAGAGGGAAGGGATGGAATTCGGCTCGAGCGTAAAAAGCGACTCGGCCCCGCTGAACGGCCTTATACGAAAATTGTTGAAGGTATCATCAAATGTCAGGTTTATGAGGGATCCCACGCGGGGCGGTCTTGCCACCACGTTGAATGAAATATCAAACGGGCGCCCGTTCGGTATCGTGCTGGATGAAAAGGCCCTGCCTGTACGCGAAGCGACGAGAGAAGCATGCGAACTTCTGGGATTTGACCCCCTGTACCTGGCCTGCGAAGGGCGCGCGGTTTTGGTGATCTCCGGGACCGACGCAGCGGGGGCATTGAGCGTGATCAGGAGAGATACCCTGGGAAGGGGTGCCGCGATCATAGGCAGGATCGTCGGAGAGCATAAAGGCAAGGTTGTCCTGAAGACCGCCGCCGGCGGGACCCGTATAGTCGGCATGCTTTCCGGCGAACAGCTGCCGAGGATCTGTTGAAATGTATAAACCGAGAGCATACAGAAAGTGGGTTAAGAGCGATGACCTCGTATCTTTTGAGGTGATAGAGAAAGAGACGGACCTCCTGATCTCTGCCGACAGGGACCTGGCATCCCAGGCTCGGGAGTCGGTGCTTAACTATCGAGGCGATATCGAAGAGTATATAGAAAGCGATCCGTCGTTTTACGCTTCACTGGAACCGGTCGATGTAAAGAACGGCGCGTGCGGGATAATCAGGACGATGGCCGATGCGGCCCGCAGGGCGGGCGTCGGCCCCATGGCAGCGATAGCAGGCGCCATAGCTGAATTTGTCGGAAAGGACTTGCTTAGATATTCGGGACAGGTTATAGTAGAGAACGGCGGCGATATATTTATCAGGACAGACAGGCCGCGAATAGCGGGCATATATGCCGGCGAAGATTCGCCGTTTACCGGGAAGCTGGCAGTCGAGATACGGACCGGTGAAAAAGGGCTGGGTGTCTGCACGTCAAGCGGGACCGTAAGCCATTCCTTAAGCTTCGGCAGGGCCGATGCCGCGCTTATAATATCGGAGAATACCGCGCTTGCCGACGCGGTAGCTACGGCCGCGGGCAACGCGGTGAAGAGCGAAGAGGATATCGGAAGAGGGGTAGAATTGGCCAGGTCGATAGAAGGGGTGCGCGGTGTCCTGATCCTGGCAGGAAGCAAAATGGGAAGCTGGGGAGAGATAAAACTCGTATAATATTGCGGGGAGGTATATCATGGTATCGAAGAGAATAGTCCTGACGTTTCCTCATGATCTCTTGGATAAACCTATAGTGTACAAGCTGGTCAAGGAATATGACCTGGTCTTCAATATACTCCAGGCCAGGATAACCCCCAAGGAAGAGGGGCTCATGGTCCTTGAACTTACCGGCAAGAAAGAGAATTACGCCGAAGGTGTGAAGTATCTTACCGGGCTCGGCGTGAAGATCCAGCCGCTGAGCCAGGATGTGACGAGGAATGACTCTAGGTGCACACATTGCGGCGCATGTATCACCGTATGTCCTACAGCCGCTCTATACGTTGACAAGAAGACGATGAAGGTCATCTTTGACAGCGAGAAGTGCATCGCCTGCGAATTGTGCGTGAGGGCGTGCCCCCCGCGCGCAATGACCGTAAAATTTTGACCATGGGCTGACGGGATGGCAGAGACCAGATTAGACATTGTTTTTCTGTCGCTTTTTTTCATAGCAGGGATCGTATTCCTGTCGAAGCCGCTCTTCTCCGTCGTCTCTATACTCATACTGGTATTCCTCGCACCGCGGGCAGGTTTCCTCGTCTCCACCAACTGGAAGTATCCTCTCCCCCTGGGGTACATATTCGTCGTATTCCTGATGGCCAAATGGTTCCTGCATCTCCTCTTTGTAAAGAAGAAAAGATCGGAAGGAAGCCCTATAGATAAGGTATTCCCTTTCTATGTGATAGTATCGGTCGTTGCTATAATCGTCGGCGTGATCAATAACGGCGATATCAACACAATGGTCCTCGAGACATTCATATATTTCCTGGCATTCTTCATCTTCTTCATGGTCCTGGATCTATTCGACAATGAACGGTGCGTAAAGGTATTCATCACAGGCAGCCTGATATGCGGTGCGATGATCTCCCTGTACGGGATACTCTTATTGATATTCGGCCAGTCCATCCTTATAGAGTATCTGACTTATACGTCGAGCAACTACAAGGCGCTCCTGGGGCAATTTATCATGAACAGGCGGACCATATCGAGCTACGGAGACCCCAATACCCTGAGCGCGCAGCTCATGGTCTTCGCAAGCATATTCGCCAGCCTGCTCCTCATGGGTAAATACAGGTCAACGGGTAAGATCCTCCTCTTCGCAGGGCTCATCCTGACGGTCCTCTGCATCTATTTTGCCAGTTCCAGGGCATCGCTCATGGGGTTGTTCGTCCTCTCTATGATACTGGCCATGACGAGGGTGAAGAAGCTGTGGTTCTATGTCCCCATACTCACCATAAGCTACTTCATATTCCTGGAACCGATACGGAAATATTACGAGCACCGCATATATACGACCGGCATAACGTCGGATATGCGTATCACCTATTTAAAGCTTTTTCTGGACCTCTTCGTGCGTTATCCTTTCGGCGTGGGCTTCGGATGCAACATAGACGAGAAGTGGAACATAATCCCGGCCGGTAACGTATGGCTGGGCTTCAATAGCTTCTATATACACATATTTTCGAGGATAGGGATACAGGGGGTGGTCCTCTTCTGCCTGATGCTGTTTCTTATCATAAAATATCTCTTCACCGGCCTCAGGTACATAAAAGATGTCAATACGAGATACTACGTCTTCGGCGCCGCGTGCGGCATCATAGTGCAGCAGTTCAACTTCATCGCCAATAATGTCTATCACGTGCCGGGCGGTATGCTCAATTTCTGGATAATGTGCGGCATGCTGACGATCATCATAAACAGGTCTAGATCCCGGGACAATACGGCATCGTAAAGAGATATACGATATGGCAGAGACCAGGCTCGATATAGTTTTGCTCGCCTTTTTTCTCGTAGGCGGGATCGTCTTTTTTACGAAGCCGTGGTTTTCGATGATATTTTTGCTCATCTTTGTATTCCTAGCACCGCGGGCAGGTTTCCTCGTATCCATGAACTGGAAATACCCTCTTCCCCTGGGGTACATGTTCGTCTTATTCCTTATGGCCAGATGGTCGTTGTCTTTGTTATTTGTAAAGAGAAGACGATCGGCCGGAAGCCCCATCGGCGGCGTATTTCCCTTTTATATCATCGCATCGGTCCTGGCAATAGCGATAGGCGTAATAAACGGCGGCGATCTGAATACGATGGCTCTCGAGACATTCATATATTTCCTGGCATTCTTCATCTTCTTCATGGTCCTGGACCTGTTTGACAATGAACGGTGCGTAAAGGTATTCATCACAGGCAGCCTGATATGCGGGGCCCTCATCTCCCTGTACGGGATACTGTTACTGGTATTCGGGCAGTCCATCCTGGTAGAGTATGTGACGTATAATTCAAGCAGCTATAAAGCGTTATTGGGGCAGTTTATAGCTAACAGGCGGACCATATCGAGCTACGGAGACCCCAATACCCTGGGCGCGCAGCTCATGGTCTTCGCAAGCATATTCGCCAGCCTGCTCCTGATGGGTAAATACCGGCCCGCCAGCAGGATACTCATATTCATAGGGCTGGTCCTGACGGTCCTCTGCATCTATTTTGCCAGTTCCAGGGCATCGCTTCTGGGGCTCTTCGTGCTTTCGGTCATACTGGCCATGACGAGGGTAAAAAAATTATGGTTCTACGTTCCCATATTTGCGGTAAGCTACTTCATATTCCTGGAACCGATACGGAAATATTACGAACACCGTATATATACGACCGGCATAACGTCGGATATGCGTATCACCTATTTAAAGCTTTTTCTGGACCTCTTCGTGCGTTATCCTTTCGGCGTGGGCTTCGGATGCAACATAGACCCGGAGTGGAGAATAATCCCGGCAAATAACATATGGGTGGGTTTCAACAGCTTCTACATCCATCTATTGTCCAGGGTGGGGATACAGGGCCTGGCCATATTCTGCTTTATGCTGTTCCTTATCATAAAATATCTCTTCACCGGCCTCAGGTACATAGAAGATAACAATACCAGGTACTACGTCTTCGGCGCCGCGTGCGGCATCATAGTGCAGCAGTTCAACTTCCTCGCAAATAACGTCTATCACGTGCCGGGCGGTATGCTCAATTTCTGGATAATGTGCGGCATGCTGACGGTTATGGTCAACAGGTGCAGGTATAAAGAGGAGCGTATATCATGATCTGCGCGGCGGCATATCCTTATGCGCGTGCAGTAATGCGGTCTCTGCCCGTCTGGGGCCGATGATAAACCCGTTACGTTCCAGGAATTTTATAAGATCTCCGATATCTCCGTTGTCGTGGTATTCCATGGATATGGCCCCTATCCTGTCAAGATATTCTCCCGGCGTGTTGTAGAGCGTTTCGTACTCCGCCCCTTCACAGTCCATCTTTAAAAAGTCGCACCGCTCAATGCCGTTCTCATCGAATATATCTTTCAGGGAGACCGTATCTATGATGACAGAGAGATCCTTCCTTTCAATGATGGAATGCGCACCGTCGTTGACCGGATCGAGAAAAAGTTCCCTCCGTCCTCCCGTGCCGCTCAGGCCCGCGTTGAATACCCTGATGCTGTCACACAACCCGTTCAACCGCACGTTCTTCTCGAGCAGGTCGAAATTTTCACGGCACGGTTCGTAGCTGTAAACTGTGACGCCTTTAGCCGATCTCTCTATGAAGACAGAGAAGACCCCGATATGCGCCCCGATATCTATCACCACTCCGCGGTCCCGGACATATTTCAGGCACTCACTATATTCTTTTTCTATATATATGGAATTTATCTTCCCGGTGTCGTCTTTTTTTGCTTTGGTGAGGTAACGTGTGCCGTCCCTCAGCGTGTGCGTGATGATACCGTTCAGGCAGTTGAATCTATCCAGGATGACAAGGTGCCAGGTCCTGTACAGGGCCATGATATTGGCCAGCGTCGCTATCTTATGCAGGATCTTTATCACCGTCAGATGCCTCATATGCCTCCCAGAGCTTGGCGTATTTGAGAAAATTTTCAAGCGCCCTCAGGGCACACCATACAAAACCGGGGAAACCGTCCCGGAACCCCTGCCTGATCAGGAAATTCCCGAAAAGACTCCTGGCGGCAGCGTACATGGCAGTATATGCCGACGGCGGGCGCGTTTTCCATTCCGCCCTCTCCTCGGCCCAGAACGTCGACCACCTGTCGGTCTTGACAACGCGTTCCGCTATCGTGTTTGCCGTATAATGGCGTATCCTGCCTTTCAGGAAACCTGTCCTGCCGTGCACCAGATATCCCTCATGGCCGCGCCTCCCCGGCTTATTCAGTACGAAACCCGCCTCTCTCCTGAAGAGGCGCAGGACAGCGTGCGGCAGTTGAGCATAGTAGAGAGGCCTCCCCATGAAATAGATGAAACTTGTGAGATAGTAACCCTCGAGTGTATCCCGGGAGTTTATTATCCTCTTCACCTCATTGCACGCTTCGGGGTCAAGCGTCTCGTCGGCATCTATGATGAGGACGAATTCACATGTTGCCTTGAGCAGCGAGAAGACACGCTGGTCATAAAATCCTTTCCAGGGCCGCGAGATGACCTTGTCGGTGTAGCGCCCGGCTATCTCCGGCGTCCTGTCTTTGCTCAGCGCGTCGACCACTATGATCTCATCGACCCATCGCACCGACTCCAGGCACGCCTCTATGGTAGATTCGTTATTCTGGGTGATAAGTAATGCCGATACCTTTGCCATAGTATTCCCGGGGTTATCGTTTTCTCCTGTATACCCTTATCTCCGACTCATCGTTCGAGTAAGGGAACGTCTTTGCAAGATAATAGTTGTCACGTATGTATTTTTCCGCCTCCGGCCCTATCCCCGAAGACGACGGTCCGACAGGCGGGGCGCCGTAGACATACTTTTTCATGACGAAATCCAGGGCAAAGAGCGGCTTATCTCTTTCCATCCTTTCGAGTATAAGCCCTCCGACGCTCAGCGCAGGCCCTTCGTAATGAGGCATCCGCGCAGGATCGATCATCACGCGATATGGCGTCAGCCCCATGTACACATCCTCCGGGAATAAAGGAGGCCTCTCCGACAATACACAATAAGCAGGGTCATAGAACATGACGAAGACCTTGTCATCCGGCGCGGAGCTGTTTTTAATGTATTCGGAAGGCAATATATATCTGTTGTAATGGTCCCCGTTGAACATGATGCCCTTTACGAACGGCGCCCGCATGGTGTACCATCTTTTCAGGAAGAAATTCGATATCCGGTAACCGTGATACAGGACGGCAAAAGACAATCCCGCGATGATGCAAGACGATATTATTACAGTACGAATGGTTTTATTCTGTTTTATATTCTCATCTGAAAGGAGAGAGCGGACCAGGAATACCAGGAGTATGACAGCGGGATAGAGATAGTACCTGCCGAGAAAGGTGAGGTAAGGCCCGCTGTATAAAAAATATATGACTTTTGACAGGGCCAGGATGGAAAGGAAGAATATGCCGCAGGCGATGATGCGGCGGGACCCGTCCCTAAGCCACTTGAATGACAGGACCAGCGCTATAGAAGAAGTTATTATGGCCAACAGATAAAAGAGCGAAGGGTTTGCTATGTCCCTGAACAGGATATAGCGAAAGGACCGCAGGGCGTATAAGATGTCCCAGGGCATGTCGGGGCGTGGGAGGCTGATCTGGATAAGCGGTAGTCCGGCAAATTTGCGCTCATGGGACCAGTAGAGTTCGAAGACCCTCTCGAAAGGCGCCCGGCTTAATATGGATAAGTATACCGGCAGCGCCGCAAGTGATACCCCGCACAGATATATGAATACGTCCCTGAAAAAGGGTCTATTCCACTGCCTTTCCGCAAACCCGATAAAACCAAGCAGCGCTATGATGCTGAAAGATATCTCTATACCGAATGTCAGGGGATTTACCAGATATGATACCCCTGAAAAGATACCCGCAATGAACAGATCGCCCCTTTTTGAAGATTCGATGAAGCGGAATACCATCAAGGAAGCTGCCAGATTTGACAGCATCCCCAGGTAGTGGTTATATGTATGGGCAGGGAAGGTAAAGAAGGCGGATATGGCCAGAAAACCGGCAAAGGCCGCCGTCTTACGGGGCAGGAGAAATTTACTTATAGAGTATGCCAGTAATATGCCGAGGCAGCCGAAGATCACGGCCGTTATGCGCAATACTAAAAGTTCCGATCCGAATACCCGGAAGATCAGGGCGTAAAAGAAAGGTCCTATGGGCCCGTACACCCATCGGTAATCCACATAAGGCAGTTTCCCATGCAGTATGGAATGGTATGCCTCGTAGTCGCGGAATTCTTCAAAACACGGTTCGTAATTGAGGCCGATAAGCTGTATCAGTATGAAGAGCAGTATATACCAGAATATTATATGTTTGGATGGAGGCATCATCACTCTATATTTTAATATTTGCCTAAAATAATATAGTACATTATCATATAGAAATCTTCAATATAAATGTATAGAAAAGGTAGTAATATAACTTATTGAATATAGTGATATTTAGTGTTATAATGCTAACCGCGAAGTTGTCTCTGGCAGGAGGAGATGCATAGAAAGGGAATTTTTAATAATGAGTAACGGCCGTATCGATTTGCATATCTCCGGAGCCCTGGCATTTTTTATGATAGTAACCGGGATCACCGTCATAGCTTATCACTATTCGTTCTATTCGTTCTTCGTAGGCCCGAAAGGCGATATATCCAGGTATTTCCTCCAGACGCAGAATTGCGGTATCATCGATCTTATAAAGGGCCAGTACTCCCAGAATATAATATTGCTGGGCGATACCCTTCTTTACAGGCCCCTTACTATCGCGATATTGGGATTACAGAAATGGTCCTTCGGAGCCAACTATACCCTTTGGGTGGTGACAGGGGTGGCCCTTCACATAGGCGTGGCCTTATCGATGTATCGGTTCCTCACGGCCGCAGGGGGCGGTATCTTTGCATGGCTTCTGCCGGTCCTCTTTGCCGTAAACCGCATGTATGCCCTTCTCGTATTGTGGACGCACGTCAACGGTTACCCTATATTTATGATCCTTGTCATCACCTCTCTCTTTTCGCTATATGATTTTACGGTACGCGGAAGGCGGGACAGGCGTAATCTATTGGCGGCCGGTCTGGCCATGTGCTTTGCCTCCTTCTTTTATGAAAGCGGTGTCGTATTCTCTGCGCTATTTTTCATCTATCTCCTGGTCATGGAAGGCCGTGCCGCGGGGAGACCTTTTAAATTCAGGGCAGATCATCTTATATTGCTCGTTCCCGTATTGCTGTATCTGTCGGCTTACTGCGCGCATATATTCTGCAACTATGACTGGGTCATGCAGTTTGAGTCGGAAAAGACGCTGGGGATCGCCAATATATCGGAATCGGTCGTCGCCATACCGCGGATATTCTTCCTGTGGTCATTGAGAAGTTTTTTCGGTACGTTGACCCCGCTCACCGGAACTATCCTCTTCGTCTCCGCGCTATACCTTGGCGCCGTGTCTTTGATGACGGCGCGCGATAACAGGGAGAACCTGCCGTTTGCCGCACTGATAGCTTTTATGATGCTCGGCCACGTTTCCATAAACTGCCTCGGGAGGGGAGGGACTCACGGGATAGCGTATCTTTACTCCGGCCTCGGAGGGCCTTATCTTTTCGGCTCACTCCTGATGATATTTATTTATATGGCATCCGGTCTTGGGGTATTCGAAAAGACCGGCAGAATATTCCGCCGGGCCGGCATACTGGCCCTTGCTCTCTTTTTGATATTCAATGTATACGGTACGGTAAAGGTCAACAAAAAGGCGCTGGAAGAACGCAGGCCGGCGCGGCTGTACTTCGATGCCATGCAGGACTTCGTAAAGAGGCACATCCATGAGAAGGACTTCTCCTTTGCCGTCACGACGCCTACCCCGTGGCTTTTAACGGTCACAGAAGGATACTATCATCCGAAAGATTACTTCATGAAAGACGAAGCGGCGAAGACGCGCGCAAGCAAAGACGTCAATTTCGCCGAGATCTTTTTCGGCGAATATTACGATAAGGCGCATCCCAAGTATTCGATCGCTTATGACGAAGAACGGGATAAATTCATAATATCATGAAACGATTATCGAAGATAACGGGCGGTCTGACAGGGCAGCCGATGTTCAAGCTTCTGGCAAGGCTGGCTGCTATGGAGAAGGCCGGCAGGGAGATATTCCATTTCGAGATAGGCGATTCCGATTTCCGGGCCCACGCTCATATAGTCGAGGCGACGAAGTCCGCCCTGGACCGTGACAGGACCCACTATGTGGACTCTTCCGGCATCATGGAATTGCGGAATGCCGTGTGCGATTACACCGGGGAACGCCTGGGGTTCAGGCCGATGCCGGAACAGGTGCTCATCATGCCGGCAAATGCGATCATCGATTTTGTGATGCGCTGCGTGGCGGATCCCGGAGAGGAGGTCATCTATCCGGACCCGGGTTTTCCGACCTATATCGCCGTGACCAATTATACCGGGATAAGAAAGGTCGGCATCCTTCTCAAAGAGGAGAGAGCATTCCATATCGAACCGGGAGAGATCCGGGAAAGGATAACCGACAGGTCCCGTCTCATCGTCATCAATTCGCCGCAGAACCCCACGGGGGCCGTCCTCGATAAGAAAGAGATCGATGAGATAGCGTCGATAGCCGAAAGGGAGGGCCTGTATCTCCTGAGCGACGAGATATATTCACGGGTCATCTACGGCAAGAAGCACCATTCGGCGGGGTTGGCCGACAGGTGCCGCGAGAGGACCGTCATACTTGACGGCTTCGCCAAGAATTTTTCGATGCCGGGATGGCGGCTCGGATATGCGATAGGGCCGGTCGAGCTCATAAAGAGGATGGGCCTTCTCTTTGAGACGACATATTCATGCACACCGCCCTTCATACAGTACGGCGGGATAGCCGCCCTGACAGGAGACCAGGGTGTAATAGATAAAAGGATCGGTGAATACAGACGCCTGAGGGACCTGATCGTAACGAAACTGAATGAGATACCGGGCATATCCTGTATACTGCCCGACGGGGCCTGTTATGTATTCGCGAACATAAACGGGACGGGCATGACGAGCGCCCAATTTGCCGATTTCGTCCTGGAAAAGGCAGGCGTGGCCCTTCTGCCCGGCACATGTTTCGGCGCCGGAGGAGAAGGTTACGTGCGGCTCTGTTACACAAGAAGCCGGGAGACCATAGAAGAAGGTTGCGCGAAGATGAAGGATGCCCTAAAGGATAAGGTATATGCAGCGTCTCCTGATTAACGACATAACGCTCAGGGACGGAGAGCAGGCAGCCGGGGTAAATTTTTTCCCCGAAGAGAAGGTGCGCCTCGCCGGACAGCTTGTAAAGCTCGGCCTCCCGATAATAGAGGCAGGTTTTCCGGCCGCATCGGAAGCCGATGCCAGGGGAGTTAAGCTTGTGGCGGAAGAGTTCGGTAAGCAGATAGTGGTGAGCGCGATGTGCAGGGCACACCGCAGGGATATAGAGATCGCCGCCGACTCTCTGGGCAACGCCCCCAGGCGTCGTATACAGGTCGTCATGGGCACCTCCGATATCCATTTAAAGCATAAATTCAATATGGGCCGTAATGAGGCGCTCGACCTATCCGTGGATATGGTGAAGTATGCGAGGACTTTTGCGGACGATGTAGAATTCGCCGCGGAGGATTCTACAAGAAGCGAGCGAAAATATCTTCTGAAGGTATGCAGGGCCTGCGTAGAGGCGGGTGCCCGTACGGTAGAGTTGCCCGATACCGTTGGGTATGCTACCCCCGAAGGTTATGCTTCACTTGTGAAGGACGCAGTGGACGGGCTTCCCGGAGATGCCGTCGTCTCCACCCATTGTCACAATGACCTCGGCCTCGCGGTCGCCAATACTCTGGCAGGGATAAAGGCAGGGGCGCGGCAGGCAGAGGTCACGGTCAACGGTATAGGAGAGCGTGTCGGGAACGCCTCTGCCGAAGAGGTGATAATGGCGCTTATGGTCAGGAACGACGAGTTCGGCGTAGATATAGGGTATATAAAGACCAGGGAGATAATGAAGACCAGCCTGCTCGTTGAAGAGCTTTCGAAGATAAGGGTGGCTTTCAATAAAGCCATCGTCGGACGTAACGCATTCCTGCATGAGTCGGGTATACACCAGGACGGCATGCTGAAGTCGCCGCAGACGTACCAGCTGATAGACCCCAGAGAGATAGGCCTGGACGGCTACCGGCTCGTCCTCGGCAAACTCTCCGGAGCGCATGCCCTCAGGGAGAAATTGAAGGCGCTGGGTCTCGATGCCGGTACGGAGGAACTGAAAAGGTTTGCCGGATATTTCAAGGATAATTCAGCAAAGAAAAAGTTCATAACGGATGATGATGTCATCAATCTCTTCAAAAGGTTCAGATCCGAAAAGGTCGCCTGATCTGGGACTGATCCGGGGCTTAAGCGCGTCTTTCGACGCCGGGGGGTCTCTGGAGATGTTCCGGCGCATATGCCTGATACGGTATTTCGAGATCGAGGCCGCCAGGGCCTGGAAAGACGGGTTTATCAAGAGCCCGCTATATCTGTCGGCAGGGCAGGAGGCGATAGCCGCAGCCGTATCCGTTATGATCCCCGGTTACAATATATTCGGGCAACACAGGGCCCATTCCGTATATCTGGCGTTCGGCGGCGATCCGGTGAAGTTGATAGATGAGCTGCTGGGCCGCCCCACCGGATGCACCGGCGGGAAGGGCGGATCCGCGATGATACATGACCCGGCGATCAATATGGCGGGCCACCATGGGCTGATCGGGGAGAATGTGCCTCTCGCGGCAGGGTTTGCCCTGGGGAGCGGGCGCAAGACCGTCGCTTTCTTCGGGGATGCCGCGGCCGAAGAGGATTATGCGCTGGCCGCTATCGGGTTTTCGTCTACTCATAAACTGCCGGTCCTCTTCATATGCGAAGACAACGACCTTTCTATACTTACGCCTGTAAAGGTCAGGCGTAACTGGAATATGGTCGATACGGTGCGGGCTTTAAAGGTGCCGGCAGTAGATATCGCCGATGACCCCTGGCTGATCGCCCACCACACAAAAGAACTTATCAAAGATCTTCCCGCCTTCATCAACTGCCGGACATGCCGGCACTTCTGGCACGTGGGCGCAGGCGTAGACGGTCCCCCGGAATGGGACAGGTTTGCGCTGGTCAAAAAAGAGCTCGATGGATTGAAGATAGATCACGGAGATATAGAGGCAGACACGGAACGCCTGGTGAAAGGACTATGGCAAGAACGGTTGCGGAGACTATAAAAGAGATAACGCGCGGGCATCTCACAAAGAATAACGGGCTCCTGCTCGGCCAGGCGATAACCGCCGTAGGATGGGTGAATAATACCGTCCCGGACTGTAAAGGTATAATCGAACTCTCCATGGCCGACGTCTCAGGGAGCGGCATAGCCGTGGGGGCGGCGCTCGCAGGACGGCGACCCATATTCGTGATACGTTTTCAGGATTTTTTGATCCTGAACGGGAGCCCTCTGATATATTATGCGGCAAAGACGAAAGAGTTCTTCGGTAAAGGGACGCCCATATTCGTGCGCGCCATAGCGTCGGAGGGTAAAGGCGCCGGGCCGGTACACTCCGGGAAATTGCACAGTATATTCATGCACTTTCCCGGGTTCAGGGTCTCGGCTCCGGTCACCCCTAAAGAGTACGAGACGGCCTGGAAAGATTTTCTTGAGCATGACGACCCCGCGATCGTATGCGAACACCGCGCAAGCTTTGATAATAAAGACGAGATAGCGGACAGGGTGACGGGAAGGTCCGATGTCACGATCTACGCGATATCCATAGCCAGGTTCAATGCGGTAAGGGCGGCGGAACTGCTGGAGAGAGACGGCATAAAGTGCGATGTTGTCAATATAGTGCGGTTGAAACCGTTCTTATTGAATGACAGGTTGCTCGGTCCCCTTAAGTCGAGCAAGATGGGGATCGTGGTAGATACGGGCTTTGAGCCGGCAGGCGCTTCACAGTCGATAGCTTACGAGCTGATGTTCGCCGCGGGGGTCCCGGTGAAGGCCCTGGGGCTGGCCGACAGGTCCGTGGGCGTCACCCCGGGAACGGAGAACTCTACGCCGGATGCCCGAAGGATAGCCGAGGCAGTAAGAACGGAATACGGGAAGAGGCGCGGAAGGTAGACGGATGAAGATAGTCCTGACGAGACCGAATTTTAAAGCCGATATGGTGATGCCTGTTATAGGGCTTGGTTACCTTTCGAGTTTTTTAAAACTTAACGGCATCGAGACCAGGGTGATAGACGGTCTGGCAGAGAGATGCGATATTCAGGAGCTGGTTGAGAGGATAGTTGCCGAAAGACCGGATGCGGTCGGGATACATTGCTTCACCTGTTTTTATAAAGAGGTCATAGCGTTATCAAAGGCGTTGAAGGGCCGGGGGATCCCCTGCATCATAGGCGGCCCGCATCCGACGTTCCTTCCTTACAGGACACTTATCGACTCCGGGGCCGACTACGTGGTGTGCGGCGAAGGCGAAAAGGCGCTTACGGCGCTCCTTAAGAACGGGCTCATCAACAACGGGATAAGGGGGGTCTATTCGCCGGGTGATCTGAAGAGCGAAGCCGATCCTTTCATGAAGGCAGAGGTCATAGAGAACCTGGATGATATCCCGTTCCCGGACTGGGAGGAGCTCGATCCGTGCCGTTATCCCCGGGTGCCGCACGGTTTCCTTACCAGAGATCATCCGGTAGGCCGGATAATGACGACCAGAGGATGTCCTTATCACTGCGTATTCTGCGGGAGCCCTAAATTTTATGACAGCCGCCTCAGATACAGGAGCGCCGAAAACGTCATCGGGGAGATCAGATATCTCATGGAGAGGTTCAAGGCGCGCGAGATACACTTCTTTGACGATAACCTCACCTTCGATAAAGAGCACATCATGGAGATATGCCGCCTTATCATAAAAAACGGTATAAAGATACGGTGGTGCGTACCAGACGGCATAAGGGCGGATAGGGTCGATGAAGAGATGCTGCGCGCGATGAAAGAGAGCGGTTGTTATTATGTGCTCCTGGGTATAGAGTCGGCAGACCCTGAAATGCTGAAGGATATGAAGAAGGGAGAGACGATCGAGCAGATGCGAAGAGCGATAAGGCTGTGCGACAAGGCGGGAATAAACGTAGGAGGCACATTCATATTCGGCCTCCCGGGAGAGACGAAGAACAGCATCGATATGACGATAAGGTTCGCCCGATCCGAGCCATTAATAAAAGCGGATTTTCTTATCCTCGACGTGCTCCCCGGCTCGGAGCTGTGGGACAGGTTTTCCGGCAAATTCGAACCGGACTGGGATAAAGGATCTTACAGGGAGCCGGAATTGATACCGGAGGGATTGTCACGCGAAGAATTATTGCGGGCAAGGAGCGAGGCCTTCAGGAGGTTCTACTTCAGGATAAGGCCCAGGATCTTCATCAAGATCCTCAGGATGTTGCGCCCGTATCATATAAAGTTCATATTTAAAAAAATCCTGGAGTATAGACCGGTCAGGGATCTAAAGAATGGATAACGGATGAAGACCTCGCTTATCATACCTACCCTGAACGAGATAGACGGTGTCAGGGCCATCATGCCCGGGATAAAAAGGGAATGGGTCGACGAGACGATCTTTATAGACGGCCATTCCGATGACGGGACTATAGAGTATATAAAAGAACACGGTTATACGCTCGTCCTGGAGCCGTCTAAAGGCGGCGGCGTGCGGAGCGTACTGACAGGCCTGGCAGATAAGATAGAGGGCGATATTATAATAACCTTCAGCCCTGACGGCAACTGTAAACCGGAGTTGATACCTGCGTTGATAGAAAAGATGAAGGAAGGGTATGATATGGTGATCGTATCCCGTTATACCGGAGGTGCCAGGAGTTACGATGATAATCATCTTACGGCATTCGGGAACTGGTTATTCACCACGTTGGTGAACATGCTGCATGGGGGCAGATATACCGATGTGATGAATATCTACAGGGCTTATAAGAAAGGCCTTATAAAGGACCTGGACCTGGATAAGGATATAAGCTACACGCTTCCCGAGAGGATCTTCTCGACAAAGATATCTTTAGAGCCGCTCCTCTCTGTGCGGGCGGCCAAGCGTAAGTTGAAGATAACGGAGATACCGGGTGATGAGCCGCCGCGCATAGGAGGCAAGGCGAAGCTGAAGGTCTTCAGATGGGGGGCGGCATACCTCTTTCAGGTTATAAGGGAGATATTTGTGTGGCGCTGAATATCAGAAAGGGTCGGGATATATGAAACGGCCGGATCTATTGCTGGTCAACCCGGCTAACAGGATCTCGCAGTTCGGCGGCATCTCGGAATACGCTACCGTCGCTCCGCCGCTCGGCATTGCCATGGTGGCTGCCTTTGCCAGGAGGGAAGGATATTCCGTCGACATCCTGGACGCGGAAGCCGAGGAATGGTCTGTGGAGAAGACGGTCGAAGAGATATGCAGGCGCGGACCTATGCTTGTGGGACTGACGGCGTTCACCACAAAGATGACCGCCGCAGGGGATATATTGAAAGCGCTGAAAAGAGAGGCCCCGTATATGAAGACGATGATCGGCGGCCATCACCCCTCGGCCCTCCCAGAGAGGACGTTGAGAGAAGAAGGCGCCGATTTCGTGATAGAGGGGGAAGGGTATCGGCCCGTTACGGGATTGTTGCGTGCCATGAAAGACGGCAAAAGGGCATTCCCGATAAACGGGGTATGGACGCGGGACGGAGGAAGGATAGTGTCCCGTCCGGCGGCGCCTCTGGCAGATATAGATGAATTACCTCTGCCCGCATGGGATCTCCTGCCTATGGGCAAATACAGGGCGCATCACTGGCAGTGCTGGGGCATGGGAAGACAGAGCTCGTTCGCGCTCGTCTTCACGAGCCTGGGATGCCCGTTCCAGTGCAGTTTCTGCAGCGTGAACGTTGTGTACGGCAGAAGACGCGTGCGTTATAAAACGGTGTCCCGCGTTATGGAGGATTTTGAGGTGCTGGCGGATAAGTTCCGTATAAAACACATCGAGATCATAGACGATACATTTACGCTCGACAGGGACAGGGTCATCGCCATCTGCGATTCCCTGATCGAACGCAGATATGATCTAAATATGTGGTGCTTTGCCAGGACGGATACTGTCGATCCCGGGATGCTCGAGAGGATGAAGAGGGCGGGGATCAACTGGGTCTTCCTCGGTATCGAGGCCGGCAATGAGAAGATACTGAACGGGGTCTTCAAAAAACAGAATCTGGCGCAGATAAAAGATGCCGTGGACGCGATACACGGGGCCGGTATATCCATAGGAGGCAATTATGTCTTCGGGTTGCCGGATGACGATCATGACACCATGAAAGAGACGCTTGACCTGGCACAGGAGCTGAACCTTGAATGGGCCAATTTTTTCATATCGATGGCCTATCCGGGTACGGCCATATATGAAGATGCGGTCAGGAATTCCTGTGTGCCGGAGAGGTGGGAGCAGTACGGTTTCTTCGCGCCGAACGCCAGGCCCACTCCCACAAAGCACCTGAGCGGCGAAGAGATCCTGCGTTTCAGGGATGAAGCATTCGAAAAGTATTTCAGCAATGCCCGGTACCTGGATATGATACGCGGTAAATTCGGTCCGGAGACCGCCGATTACGTAACGGATATGTTGAAGAGGAAGATAAAGAGGGACTATAAAAAGAGCGATTTGCCCGTATGTCGAAGATAGATCTGGTATTGATAAAACCCGGCAATCAGAAGAAGCTCTACGGCGATCTGAGCCGTTCGCTCTCCGGGATAGAGCCGCCGTTATGGGCCGCCCTGATAGGGGCATTTGTCAGAGATAACGGTCATTCCGTCAGGGTGATCGACTCCGAGGCCGAAAATTTCACCCCCGACGAAACGGCGGAGGCGGCCGTGATCGATGATCCGCGTCTCATCGCTATAGTAGCTTCGGGGGCGAACCCGTCCGCCTCCACGCCGGCAATGGCCGGGGCGAGATCGGTGCTGGAATCGCTCAGGAAGAGAGGTGCCAGGGCAAAGACGATATTGACCGGGCTCCATCCGTCAGCGCTGCCGGAACGTACGATGCGCGAGGAACCCGTAGATTTTGTATGCGAGGGCGAAGGATTTTACACGATCTCGGAGTTACTGGAAGCTATTATATATAATAAGGGTTATTCCGGGATCAGGGGATTATGGTATCGGCGAGGCTACGCCATACTTTCGAATCCGCGCGCCCCGCTCGTTAAGGACCTTGATATTCTCCCCGTGGCGGCATGGGATCTACTACCGATGGATAAGTACAGGGCCCACAACTGGCATTGCTTCGGGTCTCTCGACAGGAGACAGCCGTACGCGGTCATATATACAAGTTTAGGGTGTCCCTTTCAGTGCAGTTTTTGCTGTATCCACGCCCTCTTCGGGAAGAGGGGTATCCGTTACCGCAGCCCTGAAAAGGTCGTCGAGGAGATCGATCTCCTTGTCACAAAATACGGGATCAGGAACCTAAAAATACTGGACGAATGCTTCGTGCTTGACAGGAAACATGTCATGGCGATCTGTGATCTCCTGATCGAACGCGGCCACGATCTTAATATATGGGCGTACGCGCGTGTAGATACGATCGATAGCCGCATGTTGAAGAAGATGAGACTGGCAGGGATACGGTGGCTCGGATTCGGGATCGAATCGGCCAATAGCAGGATACGCGGTGAGGTCACAAAAGGTGCGTTCACCAGGGCGCGCATAAAGAGAGCGGTGAATATGGTGCGCGACGCCGGCATCTACGCAGGCGCGAACTATATTTTCGGGCTGCCCGGGGATACTCTTGAGACGATGAAAGAGACGCTCGATTTTGCCGGGGAGCTTAATACGGAGTACGCCAATTTTTACGTAGCCATGGCATATCCCGGCTCCGTTCTTTACCGGGAGTCGGTGCGAAGAGGCATAAAATTACCCGATAATTGGCTGGCTTACGCGCAGTTCGGTTATGAAACACATCCTCTCTCTGTAAGATATCTGGCCCCGGAGGAGATCCTGCGGTTCAGGGACCGCGCGTTCACGGACTATTTCGGGAACGGACGGTACCAGCGTATGATACGGCGCGAGTTTGGGGAGGATACGCTGAAGCACATAAAGAGAGAGATGCTTGCCCATACGTTAAAACGCAGATTATTGGGCGATTGAGGGAACGGAAGGAAAGATGAAAGTACTCTTCATACAGCGTAACGGCCTTGAGGAATCCCTGGGGGTGGCATCTCTGGCCGCCTCTCTGGAAAGGGCAGGGCATGATACGGACCTTATACTGCTCTCCCATTGCAGGGACCTCATGTCGGAACTCGAAAAGATGCGGCCTGGCCTGATAGGGTTTTCCGTGATCACGGGCGCGCATGCCGAGATAACGGAAGTGGCAAGATCCGTCAAAAGATATACCGGTATACCTACGGTAATGGGAGGACCGCACGCGACATATTACGCTAAAGAGATAAGCGACGATAATAGCGTGGACTACATATGCCGCGGAGAGAGCGAGGGCGCTCTGGTAGAGCTGGCGGACCGCCTGTCGAAAGAGGAAGATACAACGCATATAGAGAATATATGGAGCAATACACCCGGCGGATGGGTAAAGAACGAACTGAGGCCCATAATACATGACCTCGATTCGCTCCCCATGCCGAAACGGGACCTATATTATAAATACCGCTTCCTGCGGGACATGCCCATGAAACGGTTCATTGCCGGTATGTGGTGTCCCCATATCTGTACCTACTGCCACAATACTATGCTGATGCGGGAATACAGGGGAAAGGGGAGGTTCGTCCGTCTCAAATCAGTAAGCCGCGTGATAGATGAGGTCCTGAGCGTGAAGAAACGATCCGTCCTTAAAAGGATACACTTCTCCGACGACCTCTTCGCCTCCGATATCTCATGGCTGAGGGAATTCTCCGAAAGATTTCCTGAAGAGGCAAAGATCCCATTTTCATGCAACCTGTGCCTGGATTGTCCTCCGGAAGCGGTAGAGCTTCTGGCAAGATCGGGTTGTGTAGGCGTGGCTTTCGGATTTGAGGCCGGGAGCGAACGCATCCGAAAAGAGTATCTAAAAAAATTCTGGACCAACGAACAGGCGAGATCGACCGTAGAGCTCTTCAGGCGCCACCGTATAAAGACCGCCGCAAACACCATGTTCGCCCTGCCCGGAGAGACGCTCGAAGACGCTTTCTCTTCTGTAGAATGGAACGCGAGGATCGGATTCGACTTCTCGCGCGTAGGCGTCTTCCAGCCGTTCCCCAACCTCGAATTGACCGGGATCGCAAAGAGGGAAGGCCTATTGCCGGCGGATTTCTCGCTCAAGGATTTTAAGCCCCATACAGCCAGGCCTGCCTTTAACAAGGAGCACGGGGACGAGATCATAAACATCATAAACCTCATCTACCCCGCGATGAAGATACCGTTCTTCCGTAAATCCATGCTCAGGCGCCTCGTGAAGATAAGACCCAACGTGCTCTTCGACCTTGTGGGCGGTTTCTCGACCATGCTTCAGAATTATCTTTTCTTCGACATGCGCCCGTTGGCATCATGGAGGTATTTCAGGAACGCGATGGGGTCCGTGCGTGTCTTCTTCTTTTCGTACTGGAGCAACCATGAGAGGCCGGTCATCAGGGTATACCGCAGAGAGAAGCTCCCGGAGTCCGGCAGGTTAGAGGGCAGAGGCCCTGCATGCTGGTCGATCTCGCGCCAGATGACGCGGCGGCGGCGCCTCAACAGGTTTTACGAACGCACGATCCTGGATGCCGCCGGGATCCGCGGCAGGCTGCTCGATATCGGGTGCAGTTACGGCAACTTCGTCCTGTACGCCCGAGAGAAGGGATGGGAGATCGCCGGCGTGGATATAGACAGAGATGCGGTAAAGCAGATCCCGGATGAAGTCAGATCGAGCATAAAGGTCCTGGATAACGGCCGGCTTGAGGAGGCGGCCTTTAAAGAGGATTCGTTCGACGTCGTGACCCTGTGGCACGTCCTGGAGCACATAAGCGATTCATCCGGTCTCCTGGATGCTATAAAAAAGATATTAAAAACGGACGGGGTGCTGGCATTGCAGGTGCCGAACGGCGACAGTATCGAAGCGGGCATATTCGGACCGGCCTGGGTCCACCTGGACCCGCCCAGGCATATGCACCTTTTTTCGCCCGGCACGCTCATACCGCTTTTGAAGAATAAGGGTTTTGCCGTCAGGAGGGTGTCGCATTTTGCGCCGCTCGACAAATCTTACAGAGGCAGCCTCGCCAGATTTTTGAACAGGAAGACGCGCATACCGGAAGATTCATACCTCTTCAATAATATACTTTATAAGATGCTGGCGGATGCCGTCTTCTCTCCGCTCTCCCTCCTGGGGAGCATATGCGGGAAAGGCACGTTCATAACCGTCGTGTGCACCAATGAGAAATAGCGTAAGCATAATAATAGTCAATTATAACGGAGTGGAATTGTTGAGGGAGTGCATCCCGACAGTCATAGAATCGGCTGTATTCAATGGCGCCGAATATGAAGTGATCGTCATAGATAATGCGAGCAGTGACGGGTCGCCGGATTTTCTCAAGCGCCATTATCCGGATGTGATAACGCTGTCTATGAAGACGAATGAATTCTGGTTCTCCGTGAACAGCGGGATAGGACGGAGCTCATATGATAAACTGCTCCTCCTGAATAACGACGTAAAGCTGGATAAGGGATGTGTGAGGGGCCTGGCAGAGCTCCTGGAGAGAGACGACAGGACATTCGCCGTCGTCCCCAGGGAGATGAACTGGGACGGGACGGCCGATACCTCCGGCGCTCAGTGGATAGAAGAGGTGAATGAGAACCTGTCGCAAAGCCGCGTGAGCTATTATCCGGCGGAGGAACATATCACGTGTAATGCCGGGAACGCAATGTACGCGAAGGATAAGATAATGAAACTGGGACTTTTTGACCCGTTGTTCAAGCCGTTCTACTATGAGGATTTCGACCTCTCTTACCGCGCCTGGAAGGCGGGCTTCAGGATATTGTATGAACCCGGGGCCGTGATCTACCATAAAGGCGCGGCGAGCGTGAATAAGTACGCTACCGTGGATACACAGGTACAATATCTCTTCAAGAACGGCCTTCTCTTCGTATGGAAGAATATAACCGATCGTCGTATCCTTATCCGCCATTTTTTTATGCTCTTCCTGAAGCTTGTAAAAGTCCTCTGCCTCTTCAGGACAAGGCGGCCTATGCTGACAGGATTTTTTCTTGCCACCAGATCCGTAAAAGAGCTCCGCGCCGCACGCTCCATGGCGATGAAGACGGCCGCTCTTAAAGACAGCGATGTCCTGGAGGCGCTGAGCGCGAAAAATTTTCATGACTAAATTGAGATTCTGCCTTATAAATCCTCCGCAGGCAAACAGCCTAGACGACCGGCTGGATGCCCCGCTCGGCCTTTTATATGTAGCCGCGTCTGTCCGCGAGATGGGTATCCCCGTAAGGATAGCCGACCTCAGTTCCGAGAGGAGGGAAAGGTGGGAGGGGATCATAGGTGATGCCGATATCTACGGGATAGGGATATACACCTGTAACTATTATATCTCCAGGGAGATAAGGGATATATGCAGGAAGATAAACCCCGGGGCGCCGGTAATCGCAGGCGGCGCACACCCTACCGCTATGCCCGAAGAGACCCTGAAGGATTTTGATGTGGTCCTGCGCGGAGAGGCGGACATAAGCATAAAGAAGTTCATAGGCGATCTCGGGCGCGGCATTCACAGGAAGATGTACGATTTCGAGCCGCCGCCGGACCTCGATGAGCTGCCGCTCCCGGCAAGGGACCTGGTAGATATAAAGAGTTATCACAGGATAGTGGGAGGGGGCCTCGCAACATCCATCATAACCTCCAGGGGATGCCCTTACAGGTGCGCGTTCTGTAACAGCCCCGGCACATTCAGGAGCATAAAATACCGTTCTTCGGATTCGGTCATCGCGGAGATCGAGGGGATAATAAAGGATCACGGGATAAGGAACTTCATATTTTATGACGACGTCTTTACGCTGAACAGGGACCGGCTCTACCCCTTTCTGGAGCGCCTCGAATCCCTCAATATAAAATTCAGGTGCAACGGCCGCGCAGATTACAATAGATTCGAGGACTTTGTGCGCCTGAAACGGGCCGGGTGCACGACCATCGCCTTCGGCGCAGAAACGGGTGATCAGGGGCTTCTTGACAGGATACAGAAAGACTGCACTGTAGAACAGAATCACGCCGTTATAAGAGAAGCGAAGAGGGCGGGCCTGATCGCTAAGATATATCTTATCGTGGGGATACCGGGTGAGACCGAAGATACCATAGAGAGGACAAAACAGTTCATAATGAAAGCGGACCCGGATGAGTATACGCTCTTTACGCTTATACCGCTCCCGGGCAGCGCCCTCTGGAACGAGCGAGAGAGGTTCGGCATACGGTTCATAACTAAAGATTATAACGAATTCTATAATATCGCCGGGCAGGGCGACGGCGGTATGACGATAGAGACGGATTCCTACACCATGGATAAGCTTAAGAGCATGCGTGAAGACCTGAAGGCATTCCTTGCCTCCCGCACATGGAGGGGGGATGTACAGCGCTATTTCCAGAAGATAGAATGGAGATGAGGGTTTATATTACATGAACCTTAAACAGGAGACACAGAGGAACCTTTTGGCGGTATTCGGCCTGCACCTGTTTGAAAAGGCGGTCATATTCTTCGGGCTTATCGTCCTGACGCGGCTTTTGCGGCCGGAAGATTTCGGTATCCTCGCCATTGCCGAGATATTGATAACCGTCATAGGGATATGGAACGAGCATGTCTTCGAGGCGGCCTCCATAGCGACCCCTAAAGACGAGCTCTTCGCGAAGACGGTCGACACGGCCTTCCTGGCCAAATTCTGCACTTCTCTATTTCTTTACATACTCCTCTTCCTGGCCGCAGGGCCATGGGCGGATTTCTATAACGATCACAGCATCGCTGCGGTCATAAGGGTCCTGGGTCTCAGCATAGTGATACCGGACCTCTATTTTGTGCAGTATACGACGCTTGTAAAGGAACGGAAGTTCGATTCCATAGTCATCCCCATGATGCTGAGGGCGGTCGCATTTTACGCGCTGGCCATATTCATGGCAAGGGCGGGTATGGGGCTATGGAGCATAGTCATCTCCAGGGTCGTCAGCCATGTAGTGGCGGCCGTGTCGTTCTTCATCATAAAACCGAGGATGATCCGTTTTACATGGGACAGGGAGATCTTCAATGTCATCTTCCGTTATATCAGGGGGATGTATCTTCTGCTCTTCTTCTATGTGCTGATAACCCAGGTCGACAGGATGGTCATAGGGAAGCTGCTTGGCGTAGGGGTCGTAGGGTACTATGCAGTGGCTTCGAACTTCGGTAATTGGGTGACCAATAATATCCTGGCCGTCTCCGACAGGGTCTCATTCCCGCTATACGCGCAATTCCAGGACAACGGGACCTTGCTGAAATCGATGTACCTTAAATTCCTTAAATACATAATGCTCGTCTCCGTCCCATTCTTTACCTGTCTTTTCGTATTCGCCAGGCCTTTCATACTTGTATTTTTGGGGAGCAGATGGGAAGGGGCCGTTATCCCTCTCAGGATACTGTGTCTGGCCGGTTTCTTCGGTATGATAGGGAGCATCTCTAACAGTTTTTTAAAAGGAGTGAACCGGCTCGATATCGAGATAAAGAGGAACAGCGCCCTCTGTATCCTGTTGATCCTCCTCATCGTTCCGCTCACCTTATTATACGGGCTGACGGGCGGCTGTATCGCGGTACTGCTGTCTTTCGCATTTACGCAGCCGTTATATTTTTATTACTCATCAAGGATAATAGAGATAGATATCAGGGCCGTAATGCGCACATGCGGCATATTCTTCGGGGCCAGCATGGTAGCCGTCCTATTTTACCTGGTCTGCAGGCAGGCCTTCATGGGAGCCGTGAGGCCCGGTCCGTATGACTTCTTCTTATCGGTCTTCACATACGGCTCTGCATACGCGGCGATAGTTCTGTCGTTTATGAGGAAAGAGTTTATGGAGGATATAAGGAGTTTTGTCCTTAAATGAGGCCAGTAAAGACGATGATGTTTTTAAAGCTGACAAAAGATGACATTTACAGGGATTCCAGGACCTGGTACAGGGATGCCGGCAGGGACCTCTTTTCGGACGAGATCATAGGCCTGTGCAAGAAATACGCAGGAAGGAAGGTCCTCGACCTGGGATGCGCCGCCGGCGCGTACTGCCTTGAGCTTAAAAGGTACGGGTTCGAAATTTCCGGCGCGGATATAAACGAGGAATATATCAGGATAGCACGGGAGAAAGGGGTCGATGCCCGCCTTATAGAGGATGCGCTCCCGTTCGGGGACGGGGCATTCGATACGGTCATATTGATCGAAGTGCTGGAGCACCTGCAGGACCCGGAGAGGGTCCTGAAAGAAGCAAAAAGGGTGGCCGGGAAAAATATACTCATAAGCGTGCCCAATTGCGGCGATTTCGAGGCCCTGAAGAGGTGCGGTCTCACGTATGAGCATTTCCTGGAGATGGACCACGTATCTTTTTTTACTAAGGACTCCTTGAGGGCGCTCTTTTCGAACTATTTCAACGATTTCAGGATACTGGAGATATCCCCGGTATATCCGCCCATCTTATCAGGGAACCCCGTTCTCCGTTCAGGGGTCAGGGCGCTTCGCAGGTACGGGATATTAAGGCCTGTTCTCTATTCCAGGTTGTTCGCGGTTTTGAACGTTGATGACCGGTCTTCCGGTCCGAAGTAAAGGGGCCATACAGATGATATCCGTCGTCTCGGTATTCTACGGCGAGAAAGAGTCCTCCGCAAAGTGCTTATTAAAAAGCCTGGAGGCACAGACCGCATCACACGAATTGATATTGATGGATAATACAAAAGATCGGTTCAGGTCTGTGGCCGCGGCGCTTAACGAAGGGGGGCGGAAGGCAAAAGGTAAGTACATAATGTTCGTACATCCGGACGTCGATCTTATATCATCTTCATGGATAGGCGATGCGGAAAAGATACTCGATTCCGCGGTAAACCTGGGAATAGCGGGAGTGGCGGGCATGAGCGAGGAGGGGCGTACGAATAAGGAGAGGGGGAGGAACGTCATCAAGTCCATAGATAAGCCGTGGGAATGGGGCAACCCCATCCACAGGCCGGAGCCCGTGCAGACGCTGGACGAGTGCCTCGTCGTCATACCAAAATGCGTATTCGACAGGTTCAAGTTCGACGAAGAGACATGCGACAGCTGGCATCTGTACGCGGTCGACTATTGCCTGAGCATACGGTCGGAAGGGCTGCATGCTTATGCGATACCGATGTATGTACATCACAGGTCCGAAAATTCTGCCGGTACGAAGTATATGGAGGATTTTTTCGGATATGCAGGATACAGAAGGAGGTATTATCCCACCCTTGTAAAGGTCCTGAAGAAGCACAGGGGACACGCCAAAAGGATCTATACCACCTGCGGGACCTGGAGCACGGCCTGCCCCCTGGCGCTGCAGAGGATATACGAAATGGCCTTCAGGGCCTTCTATCACCTGGGTGTCCTGTTGGGGTTAAGGTTCATATGGCGGGTATCAGGGCTGAAAGATATAGCATCGAAAGGATCGGACAGGTCTTCCGCATGAAATTTCTTTTTGTCGGCAATTTTTTTAAGAACGAAAATTACGGGGCCCCCGGCCACGTGATACAGCCCCTGAACGATATAGGTGAAAAGGGCCACCTTGCCCACGCCATCTTCAGGGACGACCTGCTCGGTTTCTCGCCGAAGAAGAACATCATGCTTAATACCATCCTGTTCATAGTATTTCCGGTAATGGCCGCGTTCAAGATGCTCTTCCTGGATATCAGGAATAGGTACGATTTCGTGGTCGTATCGAGCGGCGACGGTTTTTTCTATGCCATCCTGACGAAGATATTTTTCCTCACAAAACACCCCTTGCTGATCATGCGCTCTCACGGGCATGAGTTTTTATACAAAAAAGAGTATAAGCGGGAACTGTCAATGTCCAAAAGGTCTCATTTCAGGGTCAGGGAGAGGGTCTTCCTCTTCTCATACCGTATCCTGCAGGTCACCATATTTTCGCATCTCTGCGATAATATATTCGTCATGAACAGGGCCGAGGGGGACTATCTTGAGAGATCTTTTATGAAAGATAAAATATCGGTAATACCGACAGGCGTAAAACCCGTTTTTGCCGTTCCTGCGGAAGCGAAACGCGGCAGGGACATATTATTTGTCGGAGGGTGGTGCCACCTGAAAGGGTGTGCTTATTTTGTAGATATCATAAAGATACTTAACGATAGAAAGAGCGACCTCACCGTATCCGTCATAGGGACAGGGCTTAAGGACGGGGATGTGATCGCAGATTTCCCGGAAGAGATGGCGGACAGGATAAGGGTAATAAGGCTGCTTCCGAAGGATATGCTTAAAGAGGAGTATCTGAACCATAAGGTATTTCTCTTCCCCAGCCTGTTCGAGGGGTTCGGCAAGGTGGTCCTGGAAGCCATGGTCCTGGGCATGGCGGTGGTCGTCTCCGAAGGGTTGGGCGTATCAGAGGTCATATCGGACGGCCGGAACGGTTTTCTGGTCCCCAAAAGAGACGTAGAGAGGTTTGCTTCAACCGCCGGGATGCTTCTCGACGATCCGCAATTGAGGGAAAGGGTAGGGGAGAATGCCCGCAGGACGGCAGCGGGCATGAGGTCCGACCGTATAGCCGATATGTTCATCGATAGATGCATGGAGCTCCGTAATGGATAAGCGACCTTTAGTGGCTTTAGTATCGTTGCCCTCGAGGGCCTACTCGTCGGTCCTGCCGATGTCCTATATGTATCTTGCCGCATGGCTTGAGAAGAAGGGTATTGCCTCCGAAATAATAGATATAAAGAAGATACGTTATCCGGGCGATACGGCGGTCGCCGGCACGGATGAGACGGTCGAAAAGATACTGGCGATCATCGAAGAAAAAAGGCCGGAGTATGTCGGCTTCACATGTTATACGGCAGACCTAAATTCTCTCATGCAGATAAGCCGGCTTATCAAGGGAAGAATAAAGACGACGATAATAGCAGGCGGCATCCATCCTACCCTTAAGCCGGAGGATATCCTTTTCGACGGGAGCCCGGTGGACGTGGCGGCCATAGGAGAGGGGGAGAATACCCTGTACGAACTGGTAGAGAACGATACAAAAGGCGGGACTCTCGATGCGGTAGCCGGGATAGCTTATAGAAAAGGGGGCGTCGTAGTGCGCACGGGCGAGAGGCCGTATATGAAGGATCTCGGCGAACTGCCCATGCCTGCCTACGACAAGATAGATATGGATTTTTATTCGACCCCTCAGCAGTCGATGGTCCGGCATCTCTTTCTGTCAGGCGTGCGCATCTTCACGGCAAGGGGATGCCCGTATCTATGCACATTCTGCGCCAACAGGGACCAGAAGGTCAGGTACAGGCCGGTTAAGTCGGTGATCGAAGAGCTTGCCTTTCTTAAGAGAGAGTACGATATCGACGGGTTCTATATTAACGACGACACATTCTGTATGGACAGGAGAAGGACCTTCGAATTTCTCGATAAATTCGAAGAGCGCAAACTGGGCATGGTATGGGGGGTGGAGACGAGGGCAAACCTTCTTGACGAGGAGATGATAGTGCGTCTGAAGAAGGCAGGGTGCATACAGGTCGACATAGGAGTGGAGTCCGGGTCCCAGGAGATGCTCGACAGGGTAAAAAAAGGAATAAAGGTCGAAGATGCCGTAAGGACATTCGATCTATGCAGGCGCCATAAGATAAGGACGTTCGCCTGCTTTATGGTGAATATGCCCGGCGAGACGGAGAGGCACATAGACGCCAGTATCGCGCTCATGAAGAGGATACGATCTACCGTATACGGTATAAATATAACGATCCCGTATATCGGCACCAGGATATATGAGGAGTATGTGAAGCCGCCGCTCCGGCCGGACGAGTACGGTATATTCAGTTTTACCAACTCGTTCAGGCCGCTCAGGGACGGGAGGTTCCGGCTGGTGAGCCATTCGCTGAACGAAAAACGCATATATTATCTAAGGTTCAAGCGTTTCAAATTTTTCAGGTCCATTATGGACATAACTTTCGATCCGTTGTATTGGGGCATGATATTCAGGAGCAGCCGGAAGGTCCTTTATCTGAAACAGTTTTTCAGGGCGACGGTCTATCGCCTTTTTATGTATCCGGTCAAGCTTTTCAGGACCGTGAATTTCAAACCATGAGCGGCAGGCCCATGCAATCACGCGCGGAGAGATATCTCAAGGAGATCTTTTCGATCATAATGAGGATACTTTTTGTTCCCGTCTTCATAAGAGAATTTATCGCCCGGGACAAAGTCACCATAATCTCCTACCATGACCCCGACAAGGACGTTTTCCGCGCACATATGAGATACATCACACGCCATTATAGGATCATAGGCCTGGACGATCTGGTGGCGGCGCTTCGTGACAAAGAAGCATGGAGAGAGTTGCCCCGGAAGGCCCTCGTGATCACTATGGATGACGGCTTCTGCGGTAACCACGGCCTGATACCGGTCCTCGACGAATTTAAGGCCCCGGTCATGATATTTACCCGGCCGGATGAGATCGGATCCATCGGCGGCGTCCCCGGAAGGGAGGGACGATATCTGAATAAAAGCCAGATGCGGGACCTCATTGAACACGGGGCGTCATTCGGCGCACATTCCATGGAGCATCTCCCTCTTACACAACTGAGCCATGAAGAATCGGCATATGAAATGGCCGGTTCGAAAGACCTTCTGGAGGGGGCGCTCTCCGTAAAGGTGGACCATTTTTCATATCCATACGGAGATTACGGCGCCAGGGAGCTCGGTATATTGAGGAACGGCTCACGATACAGATCGGCGCGCACGGTCAAACCCGGCTGGGTCGGCCCCGGGACCGATCCGTATGAGCTGCCCAGTATGGGCGTAGGAAATAAGACGAGCGTCAATAAGATGGTGCTCGATATAACGGGTATCTTCCCTTTCCTGAGGGTCATAAGGAGCAGATTTTTCGAGCGCCATTTCAATAATTACAAGTCATGTATGAGTTATGTAACAGGTATATTCAATCTCAGGGGACCGATAAGACAACATACTCAGGCCCAGGCCGGGCTCATAAAGAGATATGCCGGGGGAAGGAAGCGCCTTGTGGAGATAGGGGTTTCGGAGGGCGGATCCGCCCTGGAGGCGCTTAAGGTAATGGACCCGAAAGGCACCATCTGGCTTATAGACCCGTACAGGTCGATCCTCTACCCTTATTTCAGCCTCAGCATGAAGATCGCAAAACACGCGCTCGGAAAATTCAACGACAGAGATATCGTCTTTATAAGGGATCACAGCTATAATGCCGTTAAGTCCTGGAGCGAAAAGATAGATTACCTCCTTATAGACGCAAACCATTTCGAAGAGGGTTTTATGAAAGATTGGAACGCATGGAGCCGGTTTGTGGCCGATGACGGTGTAGTGCTGGTGCAATCGACAAAGTCACCGTCCGGCCTCATGACCGGGTCCGGCATAGCCATAAGGCGATTATTGGCCGATCCCGGTTTCGGATGGTATATGGCCGATAAGGCCGACGCTACCGTTGTGCTGAAAAGGAAGCGCTGAACGCATATGAGAGATAGGCCGTTTTTGGATGCAGTCAGGTCCCATTCATCGGTGTGGGAGAAATGGCTTGAAGACAAAGACCTGAATAAAAGGGTCTACGCATCGATACGCGACAGGAGGTATTTTCTGGGCATTTTGAAAAGGGAGCTGTCCCGCCGCTCGGGTATAAAAAAAAGCGGCGCTATACTGGAAGAGGGTTGCGGCACGGCCATCGATTCCTGCCTCCTGAAACGGGAGTTCCCATACGCGGCTTTTTATGCCATAGATCTGAGCAGGGAAGCGGTCCTCCTTGCGTCGAAGATAAGCGGTCTCCTGGGCGCGCCTATCACCGTGACGGAAGATGACGCCACGGCGACAAGGTTCGCCCCCGGACATTTCGACCTCATCTTTTCACAGGGGCTTATGGAGCATTTCAGGGCGCCGGAGCTCTTATTGCTGGAGCAGCGCCGTATCCTGAAAGACGGCGGGATATCGGTCGTAAGCGTGCCTCAGAGGTATTCTTTGTTTACGATATTAAAGAAGTCGAAGATGGCTTTGGGGAGATGGCCGCACGGATGGGAGAGGGAATACTCCTTTTCGGAGATGGCCTCTCTCGGAGAGGCGTCCGGGTTCAGGGTCATCGGCATAGACGGTTATGGTTTCACTCTCGAGGACTTCGTTAAGAACGGGGTGCGCAGATTGGGGGATAATGGCGTATCGAGGGCCCTAATCGATCTTTCGGACGCCGTATTTTCCTTAATCGAATCATCGCTGGGAAAGCCGCTGAGGAAGCGCATCTGCAAACACATAGTCGCTATACTGGAAAAATGATATTTTTCTCATACCGGGAAAGGCGGGCGGTTTGAAGATCCTTTTCAATATAAGCCCGGCGGAGAGATGCGCAACGGGGGCCGGCACATACGCCAGGGAACTCCTGACGCACCTTTTGCAGGTAGATACCCGTAACTCTTATACGATATTCTCCGTGAAGAACCCGTTCGGCAGAACGCGCGGTTTCCCGGTCCAGGGAGAGAATAAAAATATTTCGCATGTATCCATATTCTTCCCGTACAGGTATATGAATATGCTCTGGAACAATTTTGGGTCCTTTCCGATAGAGAGGATGGCGGGCGTCAATGATGTGGCCCATTCCCTTGACAAGATAGCGCCTTTTACGAAGACGATGAAGACCGTCCTGACCGTACATGACATGTTATGGCACGTATCCGAGACCGGGAAGTACCGGAGAAAAGGGTTGGTGTATCAACAGATAATGGAAAGCATCAAGAGGGCCGGCGCCATAATAACCAATTCAGAGTTCTCCAGGGACGAGATATCGAAGTACCTCCCTTTCGCGAGAGAGAAGGTGCACATAATACCGCTGGGTGTATCGGAGCGCTTATTTCCTGTGGATAAGAGCGCCATACCCGGGGCGGTACATGAAAGATATCCATGGGATGACTATATATTGTATCTGGGCACTCTGAGCGATCCGAGAAAGAACGTCGAACTGATAGTGGACGCTTACGCTGATCTGAAAAAACGCAAAAGGGTGCGGGAGAAACTGCTTCTCTGCGGCGCCGTCTCCAGGCGGTATAACGCGGGTCTTTTACACAGCATAAAAAGGGCAGGGCTTCCGGACGACATAATCGTATGTTCCGGGTGGATCCCGGATAGCTACATCTCATACATATATAATAAGGCGCGGATCGTCCTATTCCCGTCCCTCTATGAAGGTTTCGGGCTTCCGGTACTGGAGGCGATGGCATGCGGTAAACCTGTCATAACATCGGATATCCCGCCTATGAATGAGGTGGCCTCCGATGCCGCTATCCTGATAGATCCGAGGGACGGTAAGGCAATGGCCGATTCCATGGAGATGCTCTTATCGGATACGGTTTTATACCGGAAGATGGCAGATAAGGGATTGCGCAGGGCGAAGGACTTCCCGTGGACAAGGACTGCGCGCGAGACCCTCTCCGTATATGAAAAGGTATGCGCATGAATAAGATGAAAGTTACGGTCATATCCGGAAGTTTCCCGCGGATGCGGTGCGGCGTCGGGGATTACACAAAGAAGATGACGGATATCATGCTGCGTAAAGATGTGCGGATGGAAGTTCTGACCAGTTCCGACGGCAGTATCCGGGAGGCCGGATACGTCCACCCCGTAATAAAAAAGTGGAATATATTTTCGTTGTTCAAGATAGCCGCGTTCATAAGGAGGTCCTCTCCCGATATAGTGCATCTTCAGGCGCCGACCCTCAGCTACAGGGCCACCTTAAGCGCCGTCAGCATCCTTCCCGCCGTATTGAAGATGTTCTGCAACCGGGTGCCCGTAATGCTTACGATCCATGATTACGCGATATCAGGCACGCTCAATAAATTTCTGTTCCTCCCTCTTTTCCTGTTTTCGGATATTATAGCGGTGACGAACGAAGAGGACAGGAACGATATCGCAGGGCGCTTTCCTTTTCTGCGCGGCAGGATAAGGAAGGTCCGGATGGGGCCGTTCCTAGAAGTGTCGGAGCCGGATGAAGCCGAGAAGGCCGGCCTTCGCGCGAAGATATTTTACAGGAGCGGCGACCGTTTTATATCTACATTAGGGTTTTTAAAAAGAGACCGCCATTTCGATGTCATAGTAAAGGCATTCCACCGTTTGAGCGTCCGCGACGAACATCTGAAACTGCTCATCCTCGGCGACACGCAGAGGGAGCGCGACAACCCGTATGTAAGATATGTGCTGAGCTTGATCAAGTCGTTCGGGATCGAAGATAAAGTCCATTGGGCAGGCCTTTGCGGCCCGATAGAGGCCTCTTTCTATATACCGCTTTCGGAAGTCGGGATACTCCTCTTTGACCGCGGGGCAAGCTTCCGCAGGTCCAGCATCATAAATTATATGGTCCGAAACGTCCCGGTAGTGACGAACATCGTCCCGGACCACAGCGGGGATACGGAGCTGACGGGATCGGGGGCATGCTCGATAATAAATTCTCTAAGCGAGGACGAAGTCTGCGCAAGGACAGAGGCCGTCCTGTATGACGGGAGTTTGGCGCGATCCCTTAAAGGGAAGATGGCGGCGCAGGCAGATAAATTCAACTGGGATACGATCGCCGGCGACATTCTGCGCATCTATTCCGGGATGCTGAAAAGATGAATAGCCGCAAACCCGACAAGATACTGATAATCAAATTATGGGCCATCGGAGAGGTAGCTCTTGCGACACCATGCATCGCCGGACTTGCTTCCGCCTTTCCCGGGGCAGAGATCTCTTTCCTGGTGGGCCGGCGCGCCATGGATATAGTTTCCGCCAACCGCGCGATAAGCAGGGTCTTCCCGGTAGACGAAGATATTTTTTTAAGACCGTCCCCGGCGCGATTATTATCGCTTATAAAGAGATTGAGGAGAGAGAAGTTCGACCTGGCAGTCACCCTGCACCACGCCGCCCATTTCTCGTTTTTTGCCGTTCTGATAGGCGCCCGGCAGAGGATAGGGCTCAGGAGGCCCGGTTCGTTAAGTTTCAATACCGCCGACATCGTGAGCGACGGCGCTACCGGCCCGAAGATATTCGATTATCTGAACGTGCTGAAGCTGCTGCCCGTCCCGGTCGCTCCTCAGGATGCCAGGATATCCGTAGAGACCGATGAGTCGGATGCGATGCGCGTGGATGCGTTGATGAAAGAGGGCGGACTCCGGGATAAGAGGTTCGTCGTGCTGTCATGCACGGGCGGGGAGAACCCTGCGGCGTCGAGGATGCGATCAAATGTGCCTAATAAGGTATGGCCTCCCGACTATTACAGGAGGTTATGCGACCTGATACTGGATGGTTCGGAATATAAAGTGGCTGTGGTGGGCGGAGAGGGGGAGGTCCGGCGCGCCGCCTCGATAGCCGGCGAAGGCCGTCCCCGGGCAGTCGACCTGACAGGCAGGATGAATCTGCGGGAAGTCAGGATACTGGCAGAGAAGGCGCTCCTGTCGGTGACCAACGATTCGGGCCCATTGCATGTATTGAGCGCAGCACCCTCGCCGGTCATTGCCATATTCGGTCCGACCGACCCCTCGCTTATATGCGCCCCTTCGGGAAATATCCATATCATGCGGGAGGAGATGGAGTGCAGCCCGTGTTATGACGGAAAGACGTTCCCCAACATGGTGCGGGAATGCGGTTACGCTTCCTGCATGCGGGCCGTCACGCCGGAAAAGGTCTTTAAAAAGATCTGCGAGATCGCAGAAAAAGGCGGGAAGTCGTGAAGGCGATTTTTATCGTATCCGTTTTTCTCCTGTTTTATACGTACTTTTTCTACCCGCTCATCCTTGTGATCATCAGCAAGCTCAAGGTCCAACGCCCACAGCCCAAAGCAGAAGTGAGTTGCCCGGGCGTTTCGATGGTCGTAGCGGCATACAATGAGGAGAAGGTGATAAAGGAGAAGATAGAGAATTTTTTATCACTCGACTACCCTCCGGAGAAGATAGAGCTGGTGATCGGTTCGGACGGTTCGACCGATGGTACGGCGGATAGAGTAAGGCCGTTTATGGGTGCCAGGGTAAGATTGTTCGAGTTTTCCAAAAGACGGGGCAAGGCAGCCGTGTTGAACGATATAGTGAAAGAGGCTCAAAACCGGATAATACTATTTTCTGACGCGGATACGATGTATGACAGGGAAGCCGTGTTGAAGCTCGGCAGACATTTTTCGGACGGTAGTACGGGCGGCGTCTGCGGCAGGTTGACGCTCTCCGAAACGGCCGGCTCTCTGGTAGAAGAGGGGCTTTACTGGAGATACGAAAATTTCATAAAGGAGAAAGAGTCGTCCATAAAGACGATAGCGGGGATAAACGGCCAGATATTCGCGGTAAGAAGAGAGCTCTTTGAAGATCTGCCGGAAGATGCCATAGCGGAAGACCAGGTAACGGGTGTGAGGATAATAGGGAAGGGGTACCGGATCCTCTTCGAGACCGGCGCGGCCGCGCATGAGCGCGCCGGGACCATGCGCGAGGAGTTCGAACGGAGGGCGCGTATAAGCGCGGGGAACTTTCAGTCGATAGCATATTCCATGCGCGCATTGAACCCGGCTTCCGGATTTTCCTCTTTTGCCCTATGGTCGCATAAAGTATTGAGATGGTGCGCCCCGTTCCTTCTGATAGCGGCATTCCTTTCCAATATGGCCCTTGTCCGCGATCATCCATTCGCGGTCTTTTTCTACGCGCAGGTAGTTTTTTACTTGATTTCGATATCTCATTGTGCTTTAAATAAGTATTGTATCGACGTACCGCTCTTCCGTGTGGCGGCATATTTTACATTGATGAACGCAGCCATACTGGCGGGGTTCTTCAGGTTTATAACAGGCGCACAGAAAGTGACGTGGAATAGAAAATGCGGTACCTGATATTGTACGTCTTTATCTTTTCGGCAAGTTTTATCGTTACGCTTGCCGGAACGCACGTCCTGATACGCAAACTCCGTTTTTTGCGCGAGGTCGATGCGGAAGATTCTCGCATGTTCTTCGGCCGCGACATGGCAAAGCCGGGCGATGTCTATATACCCACGATGGGAGGGATCGCGATCGCGTTAGGCCTGGTCATCTCGTTGCTCCTGTCATTAAAAGTCATCGACGGCGACAATGCCGCGGATCTCATGGCGGGGTTGATCACTATAATACTCATCGCGCTCATAGGCGTCTTCGACGACATACTTATTGTCAGGAGGATCTGGCGTATCCTGCTTCCTGGCATGGCCGCCCTTCCTCTAATAATGGTAGATTCCGACCCGACGAAGATAGATATTTTCGGTTATGTTCTGGAGATCAGCCGGTTTTATTCATACACCATAATATTGATAGGCGTGATAACCTGCGCAAACCTTGTGAACATACTGGCCGGATTTAACGGTCTCGAGGCGGGTTGCGGCGCTATCGCATGCGCTTCTTTATTTGCGGTTTCAGCGATGCTGATGAAGATGGAACCATATAAGTATTCGGCATCGTCATCGATGATAGCTTTGACCATGTGCGCGGCGTGCCTGGCGTTCCTCGTCTTCAACTGGTACCCGGCGAAGATATTTCCGGGTAATGTCGGGACATATACAATAGGAGCCGCGATAGCTAGCGTCGTCATCATAGGCGATATGGAGAAGGCCGGGGTCATAGCCCTCACGCCGCAGGTAGCGGAGTTCTTTTTGAAGATGAGGGGAGGCTTCAGGGCGGCGAATTTCGGTATGCTTGTGAACGGTACCCTGAAATATGAAGGTAAGGTCTACTCCCTGACCCACCTTTTCATGAAGTACACAAAAGTAAGCGAGAGACGTCTCGTCGGATATATACTCGGGCTTCAGGCGGTCTTCGGGATGGTCGCTATCTGGAGTGTCTTCTGGTACAGATGAAGAGGGTCACGCGGCCCTTCGGTCGAGGACGAAGACGCTTCCTTTCGTCTCTTTCGCTTTCGTCTTCACGCCCACGGCTATATTGGTCAATTCCGCGTAGCTTGATATGTCGCGGATCGCGTTTGATACTCCTGCCATCGATATGCTCATGATAGGGAATTTTACCATCTGGCCCTGCCGGTTCTTTTCCAGGATATAACCCAGGTCTATATCGTCCCTGGTATAGAATCCCCTGATCTTCTTGTCAAAATTTTCTACGATATAATCCGTGACCGCTTCCGACCTGTCCGGGGACGTCACTATGAAGAAGTCGTCCCCTCCTTCATGGCCGAGAAAGTCGTCTGGGTTACCCTTTTCGGCAATGGCGTCCTGGAGCGTCTTCGCGGTGAACTTTATCACGTCATCGCCTTTGGATATCCCGTACTTGTCATTGTAGGCCTTGAAATTATCCAGGTCCGAATGGATGGCGACGAATTTCTCGTTGAGTCGGATCCTCTTCTCTACCTCTTCGCGGATCACGTTATTCCCGGGAAGTTTTGTGAGGGGGTTGGCATTCTCGGCGCGGTCCTTCATCTTCTGCAGCGCTATCGTCATCTCATTGAATGTCTCACCGAGCTCCTGGATCTCATCGCTCGTCTTTATCTTGACGCGCAGGTTGAGGTTGCCGCTTGAGATGTCCTTTGTGGCGAGGTTCAGTATCTTTATGGGACGGATTATCGTCTTCGACAGTATCATCCCCAGTATGAGGTTGGCTATTATTACGGCAATGATAGTGAATGTTACGGGCGTGTAGATCTCCCTCAGGGCCATCTGGAGGTTCCCCAGCTGGTAGGTGACCTCCGCCACGTAGGGGAACTCCTCATCCACGAAGAGGGGGATGAATATGTCGATATGCTGTTTGCGCACATCGACGTATGAACAGAACCATTTTTCCTTGGCTTCCGATTTTGATATGTCGCATGCGCGCCGCAGGTCCTCCGGGACAACGTTCTTCTGTGCCGCGTAAACGGGGTCGTTGGAGGTGACTATATTGCCCTTTTTGTCAAATACCGATATCCTGTCGACGACCCTCTCTTTGGCAAGCGACTCCACCGCTATGCGGAATAGGATAGAGGGGTCCTGCTGTATGGTGGGATCCTTGAGGAGGTTCTCCAGGGTATTCTTGACTATTATCGCGCCGAGCCGGGACCTGTAGGAATTATAGGATGTCATCACGGTCAGCTGGTTCTTCGCCTCTATGGCCGTAAAGACGAATATGAAGAAGATAGAAAAAACGACCATGAGGGTCGTTATCCTTACCTGTAGCGTTGTTTTTGCCAAACCGGCCACAGCATCTCCTTTATTTCTGATTATATTACCATATTTTTCACGATTTGCAATACAAATATTGATTTATTTCTCCCCCTTGCCTTGACAGGCAGGAGAAGATAGGATATACTTAATGAAAGTTTATATTGATATATATTAGGTTATATTATTACATAGATATTGCTATTATAGATAGATTTTACGCGTTGAGAGGAAAGTGGAAAAAACTCCCCTTAAGCAGAGCTGGCAGGTAGCGCGGGTCTTCATCTGGCTTTTTGTCATATTAGCGCTGGTCGTGGCTTTCTTTTTCACTTACAATACCTACCTCATAGATACCTCGCTTGAAAATCTGAAGTTCTCGCTCAGTAAGGTTTCCGCAGCACGGACGATCGAGGAGACGCGCGACCTGAAGATGGTCCTCGGCGAGGCCCTCATAAAAGAGGTCTCCGCCGAAAAACTTGATACTGCGAGCGTCGTGAACCTGGAATTCGGGCAGAATATAATCGCGGAAGCCAAGATAAAGGACCAGTTAAAAGACCTGAGGACTATCCTCACCAGCGTCGTAAAGAGCAAAGAGGCCAAAAGGTCAAAAGTCCTGCTGGCCCTGGACGCCCTTAATGAGAAAGTGCGACGGGCTATGGTGTGGGTCCAGTTCAGGATACGCGGTAAGGCGAAGCCGGGCGTTGAAGTGAAGGATACCGCTCTCCTGGATAAGGCGCGCGAATCGGAGGCGGCCTGGCAGATGGAGGACGCCATCGCAAGCTACAACGCCTTCATATCGCAATACCCCGACTACAAGGACATAGGGTGGGTGAGACTGAGGCTGGGGTATGCGAACCTGAAGATGGGGGAACTGAAAAGGGCTGAAAAGATATTCTCCGAGGTCGCTAATTCTTATTTAGGTTCCGAAGAGACGCTTGTGGCGCGGAGATTTCTCGTCACCATAAATAATATAAAGCGGTCCCTCAAGGAGAAAGATGTGCTGCTTAATAAGCTCGCCGCTGCGAAGACAGAGATCGAGCGCCAGAAGATCTATTACGACATAGGCGTCATAGACACATACAATTATAACCTCGGTTCCGCCCGCGATTTCTTCAGAAAGGCCATAGAGATAGACCCGAAGAGCCTCCTGGCGCAGAAGGCCCAGTTCAATATCGGCTGGTCCCTTAAGTTCCAGAACGACCTTGAAAAGAGCGCGCTTGTCTTCGAGGACGTCATAAACATATATGCCAAAGGCGATATAGTGCTGAACGCCAAATATCAGCTCGCAGACGCTTACCACAAGGGCGGTAAGTACGAAGAGGCGATCAAGATATATAAAAAGATAGCGCAGGATTACAAAGACAAGCCGATAGCACCGCTGGCGCAATTCCAGGCGGGCTACTCTTATCTCTATAATATGAACGACCCTATACAGGCGAGCGACGCGTTCAAAGAATTGAACAGCGAATTCAAATCGAGCGCGCTCGCCAGCTATGCCTCCCTGGACCTTGTTCCCAGTTTGGAATCGCGTTTCAGGGATTTTGCCTTTTCTCTTCTGATGGAGGGCAAATACGATAAGGCGAGAGAGGCGTTCGTCAAGGCGATCGAGGTGAACGCGAAAGACGCATGGGCCCATGGCGGCCTCGGCAGCTCCCATACCAAGCTTGGAAATATAAGAGACGGTGTCCTGGAGACCCGGACGAGCATACAGATCCTCCCCGATGAATATACCTATTCTGCCCTCGGTTTTTGTCTCGAGATGGAAGGGAAGGCGAAGGATGCCATAGAGGCTTACAAAAAAGCGGTCGAGAAGAATAAAAATTTCATGCCTGCCCGCAACAATATGGGACGCCTGTATGAGATGGAGGCGCGGTACGACGAAGCTATCGCAGAGTACAAAGAGGTATTGCGTATAGACCCGAATTATTCCTGCGGATGGAACAATTTAGGCCACGCATACTGGATCAAGGGAGAGGCGCTCCTGGCCATAGAAGCGTTCCGTAAGGCGACGGATCTGAAGCCGAGCTGCGTCGAGGCGCATTATAACCTCGGCCTCGCATTGAATGTGCTGCGTAGAGAAGAAGAGGCAATAATGGAGCTCAAGGCAGCCCTTAAGATAATGCCGGACCTGAAGGAAGCGAGGGACGAACTCGAGAGGATAGCGGGCGGCGCCGCTAGGATATAGTGGATAAAATATATCGCCCGGTTAAGAGAGCGGTTACCGTCTTTGTGGCCTTATCCGTTTTTCTTGCTGCTCCGGCCGGCCTGGCCCAGGAGAAGGAAAGAGAGGCGGTTAAGAAAGGCGCCCCGGCGATAACTCAGGGGGAGGTAGCCCGCCTCATAGGGACGGAGATGGCGATCAAAGAAAATTTTATTGAAAGGCTGAAGGATATGGGGATAACGCCTTTGGGTGAATGGAGCGCAGAGAAACCGTTGACTAAAGAGAGTTTCGATGCGATACTTCTGCGTGTCGCAAGGCGCAGCCCTGTCGCGGAAAATATGGAGCCCGATAAGTTGCTCGAAAAGATGGGGCTCCCGCCGCGGGACGTATCGTCGGAGGGTGTCAAAAAGATCATGGCAAGCGACGCATTCCGGAAGACCGTCATAAATCCGCGGCTCATACTCTGTCCGCCGATACTGCCTTTCCCGCCGGTCTATAAGATAGAGACGACCGTATCGAAGGATATATTGAGCGAAAAGGACATCTCAACGGGGATATTGACGGTCCCTTCGGCGGCGGTGGAGTTGCCGCCGGGTCCGGGACCTGTCGATGATGTCGTGCCCGATGACGACGATGACGACGTGGTCGATGATGACGTAATACCCGATGACGATGATGTGGTCGTTGATGATATCGCGCCGGACGACATTGTGCCCGATGATGTAGTAGATGATGTAAGTAACCCTTAAGTGCGGCATTTCTCTATTGCGAAAATATGATAACGATGAATAACAGGCGATTACTGATAGGTCTACGTTTGTATGGGGCGCTTACCTGCGCGGCGCTCTTCTCTCTTATTCCCTCCGGTTGGGCGGAAGACGGGCATGTAGCCGTTTCGTCAGAATCCCAGACGCTGGTCATAGACAAGACCGATAGGGAAGACGCCGATGCCGGGGCCGAACGGGTAAAGAGTTATCTTGAAAAGGCGAGGGAGGCATATAAGAAAGGGAGCCACAAGCTCGTTGTGCTCGAGAGCTACAAGGTGCTCCTGGAAGACCCGGAGAATGCCGAAGCGAAAGAGTTTATCGCGAAATCGGAACGCAAGGCAAAACTTGTGCAGGAGAGAAGGAAGATCGACGAGCCCAGACAATATGAGCGGGAGACAAAGATAGCGGAGGATAAGCGTAAGAAAGAAGAGGCCGCACAGAAAGAGGCCGATAGAAAGGCCCGCATCGAAGAGGAGAAGGCGAGGGCAGCCGAAGAGAAACGCCTTGCCGACGAAGTCAATAGAGCCAGAGAAGAGGCAAAGCTCAAGGCCGAAGAAGAACGCAAGGCAAAGATAGCCGAGGAAAGGCGCCTGAGAGATGAGGTCAACCGCGCCAAGGAAGAGGTAAGGCGTAAAGACGAGGAAGCCCGCAAGACAAAACTCGCCGAAGAGAGATGGATCGCCGATAAGGCCAGGAAGGCCAAAGAGATCGAGAAGCTCCAGGCAGAAGAGGCCCGTAAGGCCAAACTCGCCGAAGAGAAACGCCTCGCCGATGAAGCCAGGAAAGCCAAAGAGGCAGAGAAACTGCAGGCCGAAGAATCTCGCAAAGCCAAGATCGCCGAAGAGAAACGCCTCGCAGATGAAGCCAGAATAGCCAAGGAAGAAGCGCTCCGTAAAGCCGAAGAGGCCCGTAAGGCAAAGCTCGCCGAAGAGAAACGCCTCGCCGATGAAGCCAGGAAAGCCAAAGAGGCAGAGAAACTGCAGGCCGAAGAATCTCGCAAAGCCAAACTTGCCGAAGAGAAACGCCTCGCAGATGAAGCCAGAATAGCCAAGGAAGAAGCGCTCCGTAAAGCCGAAGAGGCCCGTAAGGCAAAGCTCGTCGAAGAGAAACGCCTCGCAGATGAAGCCAGAATAGCCAA
>Ga0265297_10001633_pt1 | contig 51272 bp, 70 predicted proteins | sample Munlanlwell13791_FD_192502 | JGI IMG/M metagenome (GOLD analysis project Ga0265297, IMG submission 192502) | Leachate microbial communities from a municipal landfill in Southern Ontario, Canada - Leachate well 137-91 | ecosystem: Engineered > Solid waste > Landfill > Unclassified | place...
CTGATAAGGTCTAAATCTAAAGTTTGTAAAATGCCTTTACTACTGACATTCTCGTTAATCCTGATTAGGTGACACCGAAAAGGACGAAAAACGGGAGCTACAGAACCGAATAGTAACGACAGGCTCGAACTGCTACTCACCGGAGTAGCGCCAATGGGAGTTGGCGAGCCTCGGCTAAAAATTTATTATAGTTTCCCTGATGAGCCAATACTAGGGAAAACACAATAAGAGGAAATGATGCAAAATGTCCAAGAAAACCGATGCAATAGTGAAGAAGATTCTGGAAAACGTCAGCAAGATCAATGATGAGGAAGTACTCACTAGCATAATGGTCTTTACGAGCCTTGCCGCCAAAGACCCACACGGCACAAAAGCAAAAGCAGCAGCCATCACTGCACCCAAGCCCAAGAACCCGATACCGGCGCCGGTCAAAATCGCTACCGAGGCCCGCATTCTTGAGTACAAATTTAAGGATAAAGAAATGGTTGCAATTCAAACTAACGGCAAGCCTGATGAGGCCCTTCTCGACACCCTGCGAGCCTTCCGGGCAAGGAGAATGATGTCATACTACAGTCATGTTCCATCCAATCCGTTTGGAAATTCCAATCCGTTTTGGGCTGGGCCTGCATGCGATGAAGTCAAAAATACGCTGATGGCGGTGGCTTAATGACATCTGAAATCATTGATGAAGTCACCTATTTTTACGAGAACGGTGAGTTAATAGGCATTGAGCTAATTTAACTCATCAAAACCCTTAAATAGGTAGCAAACCGTTATGAGTTGATGACTTTGAAGCATTGTAATGGTTGTGATGAGGACAAACCTTTAACAGAGTTCTATTTCCACAAAACAGGTCGAAGAGCCGGAAAACCATGTAGCCGATGCAAAGAATGTGATCGTTCCATACCACTGTTTATAAACAAATCATGTCCTACATATCTCGGATGTGATATATCTGAAATTGTTCTTTCTCATGAGTTTCCCGGCTTTAAGAGGATGCCTACATGCAATCCTGATTATGATTACGATTGCCCTAAGGGTTTCAAGATTGACGTGAAATCAGCATGCAGGTATCATTCTAAGAAAGACCCACATGATATGTGGAAATTCCGTATAAGAAAGAACACAGTAGCCAACTACTTCCTCTGTATAGCTTTTGATGACAGACAAAACCTAAAACCAGAGCACATTTGGTTGATACCGGGATATGTGATAAATCACAAAATCGGATTTGGTATAACCGATTCACCTAAGTCTCTTGCTAAATGGTCTCAATTCGAACGTCCGTTAGATAACGTCCTAAACTGTTGTAACAAGATGAGGTAATTTAACATGTTCGCTGATTATGGTTTGATACTGGTATGCGTCATAGCATACATGCTGTGGATGTACGTTGTGTGGAAATACATAGCAATACCAATAATGTCATGGTATGTTAGACAGGTTAAAAAAGTTATTGGAGCTATCTTCTGATGAGGTAATCCTATGAGAATTCCAATTTCAGTTGATGAACCGATCTTTGCCTTAGCCGTGATCGCTTTTTGTGCATGGCGAGCATTTGTTTTGATTAGATCCTTCTGGTACGCATTGAAGAGCCAAAAGGAGCAAATTTATGGATAGTTATTATTATATATTAGCTCTGATGAGTGCTCTTGCGCTCTATTGTTCGTTCCACGCATACCTATATTTGAGTACCGTTACTGAGGAGATGAGTGTTTATGATTTCTGGTAGTTCTGATGAGGCCAAAAGCCCTAAATTGACCGCTAAACTTGGTAAAATCTACAACTATGATCGAGCTGGAAACCATACCAGAGTTGAGGTTTTCCTCACCGATATTACCGGCAAGGTCCATAAACGCATAGGTGACGGCAGGCAGATCGGCAACTTCCACCCTATTTTTATCCAATGGAAGGGTGAGAAGGTTCTTCTGGAAAAACTAATCTATGAATCGAATAAGGAGGCTTAAAAATGTCTGATGAGTCCAAAAAAGGGTTAACCCAAACTGATTTCACCAAAACCTTAGAAATGTTGAACGCTTGCAACGCCGGAGCCCTAGTGCCGGACCTGGCCGAGATGATCCCTCGTATCTGGGATGAGGCCAGATTTTACGAGAAGGGAACCGACTTTGTAGCTACCCACCCGGTTATGGTCCTATGGGTTGGCAAAATCGCAAGCCTCGCCTACGGTCAAGAACCGCCTTATGAGATATGGGTGAAGGCTTACCACTACGTTCAAGCTCGTGTTAAAGGCGTCGTAGTCGGTCAAGCCCCGGATATGTGGCTTCCTGAGGCCGGTTATGGTGAGAAGAAATGATCTTCTCCCCTAGAATGATTGATGACGCAAGATACCGAATTCAAAAGGTAATTTGGAATGAACCGTTATCACCCGACGCCCTAGAAGGCATGAACCAAATTCTGGTGATGCTCAAATATCACGAGAACATGAACAATAATTCGAGGTGATGAGGCCAGATTATGAATGATGCCAATGATGTAGTCAAGTATGTCATAAACTGGATGTGTAAGGGCTATTGTCCAAATTACCGTGAATGCCAACAGATAAAGAAAACGCCAAACCACCGGCAAATGGTTATTTGCCTTGATAACATGGTAATGTTCAACACTGGCCACTATCCCAAAGCCAATGAAATCAAGAAACAGGAGTGATGAGCTTTGTCTTTCCGAGATCTAATAAAAAATAGGCCCGTCGATTTCATCATCAACTGGCCAAATATAGGCTTCAGATTTCCCGGTGAAGAGCCGATAATCTGCAAGCAAACCAGGGAGCCAAAAGCCATCTTTGAAATCAAAGACGGCAAGCTTACTTTGGCTCAGCTAATCGTTTTCCTCCGTGATGAGGAAGGAAATTTCCAGATACCGATAACAGTAACCGCAAGAAATTCTTATGAGGAGTGGCACAGTGATGGCAACTAAAGCTGATATCTGGGAACAAATGAGAGCCGTCTCCTCTACTTCGGATAAAACTGAAAGAGACGAATTCTCAAATCCGGATGCAGTCCTAAGAATGGAGGATCTACTTGCCTTACTGAGGAGTAAACATGCCTAAATTCCCATTCCAATATGCTCGTGAGCAACGCCACCTGATAGTGGTTGAAGCTGACAACTATGATGAGGCTTACGAAAAGGCCCAAGACGCCGTTACAAAACTTAAATTAGATTCTCCTGATGATGAATCTGATGATGACGGTGAGTTAACCGACGCCGAGCTTACTGAGGAAGAGATGCAATGAGCGAAGAGCCCGAAATACCCACAGAGGAGATCAAAACGAGAAGATTCTTCTCAAAAGTGTATCCTGATGACGAAAATGCCGATGACTTTGTAGCCATAATTCACATGGATGCAGAGACCATTGAGAAAATGAAGCTGATGAGAGCTATTTTGAGCCGCACCCAGCTCACCATAACCGATATTCTGGAGCTGACCGAGACCAATTACTCAGCCGAATATCTCATTCAAACTGATGAGCTTTCCGACGTGCTGGAGCATCTTTCAATTGATGAAGCTCTTACAGAAGTTCCTGCGGCCATCAAAACTCCAGATGAGGTTGATGAAAATAATCCAATGGTTCGCTACGCCAAAACCGACTTCGACAGGATGACCGTTAACCTTCACGGCTATGTATCCTTCCTGGGATACCTCGATCATTCGCCGGTCCAAGTCGTCACCCAAGCCTGGCTAATCGAAGACTGGGAAGCAGCAATGGCTGCACCTAAGGAGGAAGAAAATGTTATCAAAGGATAGAATTCTGCAATACCTTCGCACTGGTGGCAATTACTGCCCGTTTTGTGGTTCTGATCAAATATCTTCAAGCCCCGTAAGCGTTCCGGCTGATGACAGCGAAGCTAACGCATTAGTCGAATGCTTAGCCTGCAAAAAGCAATGGCGTGATATCTACAAGCTCGTAACCATTGAAGAGGTGCTTTAGAAATGAAGAGGCCAAAACCAGTAGCAACCAAAGCTACAATCTTTTTAGATAATAAGCTACAATCAGATAATTTTCCAAGTCGATCAGAAGCCATATCCTGGGCGATGAGCCAATTTGGCCTAAAACCCCACTGCGGCCATGCATTATGCCTAGATCATCATAGCTACGTGAATCTTCCCGGCTCCAAAGGCTGGGCCAAAATAATAAACTTGTGAGGTGAATTATGTCCATAATCGAGACCGGCAACCCCTACGACCATTCCGAGCGAAAGCGTGAATCTGTAGGACCAGGTAAGTGCAATTGGTGCGGCCAACAGAGAAGAGTTCTCTTCCGATACAATGACGGCGAGCCAGTTTGCAATAAGGGATGCAATGATTCTTATTACGGGAGATGAGCCAATGTCCAGAATGGATCATTTTACTGGCCAACCGCTACCAGAAGCCCACCCAAAAGCAAGACTTCCTTATGACTTTGACTTCCGAAAAAAAGGAACCGAAGTCTGGCGCTACATGAATAGCGTTGATGAGCCGTCAAAATTCAAAGCCCAGATAGCCACAACCCTGGCTGCTGGTGGCGAATACCGCATTCTTGAATCAAGAACCGGAAAGGTGATAGAGCATGCCTGATGGTGTTTCCGATCTGCAAATGATCGAATATGAGCGTTACCTTAAAGAATCAAAGGAGTTCAATGCCTGGCGAGACCGGGCAATCGAGCAGCTCCCAGCTTTAGCTGATAGAGTTTTCAAGCTCCGAAAAAGTGTTTACCGTGGTTGCGGATTTCACTACTCAATCGAAAAGACCTTAGGCTATCTGTTGTGGAAGCTTAACGATTTCGAAGCTTATCCTCTGGACATTCGAGAAATGGCTGCTCATCGCATAGTTATGAAAGTTCATCTAAATGGACTCTTCAAAGATGTGATAAAGGCTGAAAAAGACATAGCAGCGAGGATGAAAGTATGAAAATGGAGGCAAAAGCAACCATCACCAGTGATGAGCTGGATCTGATCAATAAAACCGTAGGATGGATAGCTCCAGATAGGGCAGAAATCCAGTTTTCTGATGATGAAATCAAGTTCACCTGTTGGGGTGGCACCTGGCCAGATGACCTTGAACACCGAGTTCGAAGCCTTCAGAAGTGGCATCACGTTGAGGTGGATCTGTTTGATGGCGTCATCTCTCCAGCATTCAAAAGAGTTATCATAAGGAGGCTCAAAAATGAGTGATGAGTACACGGAAGCCCAAAGTAGAGCTTACGATCAATTGCAGGCGGCTGGTACCAGAATGGGATTGAATAACTATCGTTCTGATTTGGCCGCCCATCTTAAAGCCGGTAGAAAAAAGAGTACCTATCGGTATCAAGTCACTGAGGCTCATGCTGAAATCGTAGCAGCCATGCCTAAAGTTCTTGATGGGAGTATGTCAGTTGAAGAGGCAAATAACCTTGTCAATAGCTACGATGTTAAAAAGCAAAGGTTAGGTACTGATTAACTTACCAAAACCTTTAAATGTAGTCGTCACATACAGTAGACTTATGAGGATACCATTACCGCATAATATGTTTGCTATTGTCGATGAGATTGATAGCGATTTGAACAATATAAATTGGCTTTGTTCTAGTTATGCTATGCGCTATACTAGTAAAAAAGGAGGGCAAAAACAGAAAATAATTCACATGCACACAGTTATTCTTGAACGCAAATTAGGACGCAAACTTAGAAAAGGCGAATTTTCTGATCACAAAGATTCAAACCGATTGAATAATATTCGTAGTAATTTAAGGGTAGCTACACGCCAGCAAAACAACTGCAATAGATCTATCAATGTAATTAAAAAATCCAGCTCGTATAAAGGAGTTAGTTGGTTTAAGCGTGATGAAAACTGGATGGCATATATTCGCCACAATGGCAAAAGGTTTTATTTAGGATATTTTGATGATGAGGTTGAAGCTGCTAAAGCTTATGATGAGGCAGCACGTTTGTATTTTGGAGAGTATGCCAAGTTAAATTTTTCAGAGGATACTGAAGAAATAATGAAATTTTAAATGGAGATGAGGAAAATGGAAGCTAAGGCCCAATTAGATATCATCGGAGTTGAAATCAAACACCAAATGGACTATGAAGGACAATCCGACTATATCGGAAAGTTCACCAACACATGGGAGCCGGGAGCCCTAGTCCGATCCCAACGGGCAAGAAATGAGTATCCGGTGAGGTATTTTGTCTCTGCCAACAACGTCTGGAGAAACTGGAGAACTTCATGGGATCACGTTCCTGATGAGGATAAAGAGGCTACAATCAAGAAATACGGCAGCCTCAAGGCAGCCATGTTCCAGTGGGCTAAGGACGACATGAAGAGGCTTGAAAACCTTGGCCGCACTTGGAATTACATAGGCGTCTCTTGCCACGCCATGATAAGAATCACCATCGGTGAGCATGTTTTCAATGACCAATGCTATGATTCGATCTATGGGGTTGAAGACGATAGCCCCGGAGGCATCGCAGACGTTGAAAAAGATTTGAAGGCCAATGTCCAGTTTGAGCTGATGGACATGGGCTTTTCCCTAATCGAGGTCGAGCAGGCATTCCGAGAAATCCGAAGGGTGGAGGACTACTCATGAGCAGTAAAAAGGGAGCAAAGGGCCAGCGAAAATCAGATCGGGATGAGTTTCCGTGTCAGTACAAAAAACCTAGCTGGTTTGTTCAGCAAGCACAAATGATAAAGCATGAAATCCCGGAGTGATAGTTTAAACCTATCACAACTTTTAAATAGGTTTAAGGCCATCATCAGGTGATGACTTTGAAGCACTGTAATGGCTGTGGTGAAGATAAAGAGTTAAAGGAGTTTAACATTAATAAAACTGGCCGACGAGCTGGAAAACCACGTAGTCGATGTAAACAATGTAACAGCATCCAATCATCTGATTGGAAGAAAGCAAATCCCGGTAAGTCAAGAAAACTTAATCGAGAAAGCAGATATCGGCATGGGGTAAAACCTGCTGTAGATAATAAGTCATGTACGGTTTATTTGGGTTGTGTTATCGCAGAAACTGTCCTCTCTCATGAGTTTCCCGGCTTTGTCAGAATGCCTTATGGTAACCCGGACTATGACTACGATTGCCCTAAAGGGTTCAAGATTGACGTGAAGTCATCGTGTAGGCGACATCATGGGGATTGGAATGATTATTGGGAGTTTGCCATAAGAAAAAACAAAGTTTCTAATTTCTTCATTTGCATCGCTTGGAAAGACAGGAAATCGTTGGTACCAGAGCATCTTTGGATGATACCGGGATACTTGGTAAATGATAAGATTACTTTTAGTATAACGGATTCGTCAAAATCTCTCGCCAAGTGGTCTAAATACGAGAGATCATTAAAGAACGTGTTAAACTGTTGTGATAAGTTAAAAGGAGGAAACAAACATGAATAAAGGCAGGCTAATGGAGTTGCTAGGTCTCAATTTGAAAACCGTTGATACCGAACTTCCCAGATCATTCATTGAAGTGATGCTTGACAGCCAAGTTTCAAATCCGGAACGCTGGTTTGCGTGGTATCAGGATAAACCCATCCATTTGGGTGAAGAGCTGTACTGCATGTTAAATGCAACAAAGGTAACCCTAAAACATGGCTCGGAGATGTCGTTAATGGACCTCATTGAGGCCATTATCGCACATCCCGAAGATGTGGAAATCAACTTCAAGTGAGGTATTATGAAGTTACCAATGAAGTGGTCGGAAATGTCCCAGGAGATGAGAGAATGGTTTCTCTCTAAAGCCTGCATGCGAACCACCTTAGCCCATAGCGAATGGTCTGACTTCGAAGAGTGGCAAAAGGGTTACATCCGGGATGCAGTGAACAGCACCCAGCTCAAACTGACGGAGGAATGATGATGAAACAGATCAAAGGCGGAGTTGGTCCAAACCTCTTTAAACTGGCCGAATATGGCAGCCTGGCACCCAATCCTCTTTATGGACCGCAATTTTTTAAATGGACCGGCGAGACACGGCCCGCCAAAAAAGGAGAGTGGTTCATCTCCGGCAACCCGGCTGAAGCGTATTATTGCACCCACGACCATACTTATGAGGGAGCTGCTGATCACATAGCCGTTCCTGTCGAAGAGCCAGCGAAAACGATAGTTGTGAACGGAATAACATATAATCGAGGATGTTAATATGAGCCGAATACTTGCAACTAAAAAGGCGGAAGCGAAAGCAACCGCACTGGAATACCTTCATAGCTACCTAAAACCCGGCCAGACGGTCTACGTGATCCTTCGGCATGCTTCAAAATCCGGCATGAGCCGAAGCATAAGCGCAGTGATTCCAACGATCAGCAAAGAAGGCAAACCGGGAATCTACGACATCACCCATCTCGTGGCGCAGGCCTGCGATCTCACGATGGACACCCACCACAACGGCGTGAAAATCGGCGGCACGGGAATGGATATGGGATTTGCTTTAGTCTATGACCTGTCCCGTACAATGTGGCCCGGTGGGTTCGATTGCATCGGGGATGGCTGTCCCTCAAACGACCACTTCAACCATGAAGAGAATGCTCATCATGTAGACGGTGGATACGCGCTAAAAAAGAGCTGGCTCTGATGATGAGGGCGCGGGTTTGGTTCGATCTTCCTTGGGTCACTGAGGCCGAAGGGAGAAAGTTCCAAAACCTTTTGGAGAATCACGTAGCTCAAAATGATCGAAGCTATATTCTGACTTTTTTGGAAAATCTTCCCGAAGTTCATATGTACATCGGGGAGGATTGCATACCAGATAAGGAGCCACCAGCATGAAGTTAACATTTACAGATAAAATTCTGATTGAGGGCATTGCAGCCATCATTGAAGCTCTGGGTATGATAGCTGAGAATCAAACACGAGCCCAAAATGCACAGTGGGGGGTTATGTGGTTTAATGAGGCAACCGGCATTTTCAGAAACAAAGTTGAAGCTCTGATAGTTGAAGAGGAGAAGTATGAATGAACAAAAGTTAACCTATGTTGCTGTGATCATGTGGGTTAAAGGCATAATCGTGGGACTGCTGCTGGAATATTGGGTTGGGATTCTAAGGAGGTTCAAATGTTCATAAGAGACATTGATAAAAAGTGTAGCGTGGTGCTGATCACGCAGGATCAGGAAGTAAAACAGATTTTGAAAGATTTAAACTGTGATGAGGACTACGGCGGCATATTCGTATTTGGGGGGAATGCTTACGGGTTTTTTGGTTCGGTCCCGTGGTTGGGAAAAGAATTGTACTTGATTGGTCCTTATGGGTAGTGGTATTTATACTCATCACAACTTTTAAATATGTAGCAAACCGTTACTAGGTGATGACATTGGAGACAAAGTATTGTGCGGGGTGTAATACTGATAAACCTTTGGCTGAATTCTATATTAGAAAATCTGGACCGCGAGCTGGGCAGATTTTGACACCTTGCCGGCAGTGTCAAAGCAATTATTCTACTGCTTGGTGTAAAGCTAATCCAGAAAAAACAAATACCACCCATCGGGTATGGAGAAAGAATAACCCAGAAAGAGCAAAATCAATATCTCGTAATGCCACTTATAGAAATGGGAGCAAACCAGCATCAGAAAACAAGTCGTGTACCTTGTATCTTGGCTGCATAATCGCCGAAACCGTGTTATCTCATGAGTTTCCCGGTTTTAAGAGGATGCCAAATGGTCATCCTGGCTACGATTACGAATGCCCGAAAGGATTTGGGATAGATGTCAAATCCTCATGTAGAAACCATCATAAGAATGGTAATGAGTTTTGGCAATTTCATATTGAAAGAAATAAAAAAGCAAAGTTTTTTCTCTGCATTGCTTGGAAAGACCGAAAATCGTTAGTCCCAGAACACCTTTGGTTGATACCGGGAGATTTGATAAATGATAAACTTAATTTCGGTATAACGAATTCTGTTGCATCTCTGACAAAATGGTCCAAGTATGCACGATCTTTAAAAAACGTGTTAGAATGTTGCAACCAATTAGTATCTAATGAAACTTTGTGGGATCAATATCAGAAAACGCAAGAATTTGGTGATTTGACCAGATATTTAAAACACGCTGCATGGTTAAGAATTGAGCAGGAGACAAATAATGGCTGACGATTTCAAGTATGATACGACATATTTAGCAGAAAAAGCTGAAGCTGCAAAAAGAAGCGCTGAGGAGATCCTGGGGAGCCTTGAGAGGCCCAATTCGAAGGCCTCCCGTAGCTACATCATTTCGGGCTGTTTGGGGCTGGAAAGCTCTCTGATGGCCCTTCATGCGAAGGCTAGACAGGTTATGGCGCAATGTGGGGAAACCGAGGCCGACTATTCTCTCCGGCCAATGGGCGAAGTTGTAAGAGGTGAACAATAGGCGGTGACAAAATGAAGCGTCGTATGGTTCCATGCAAAAACTGTCAAACAGATGTTTATGTAAACGTCGCCACTCAAAACGACGGTTATTGCTATGCATGTCTTAAAAATTATCTCAGTGAGCAGAGAAAGATAGCCAGAGATAAAGGTGAAAAAGTTTTAACTGGGTTTTTCACTAAAGATTGTAAAATAGGTATCTGTGACAGGCTTAAACAACACCATGCGAATTTGGCTGATGACCCTGAAAGGCTTTCTACAGACTTCCTGGTAGGGATTATCTGTGGTACAGAAGGGCAAGAAGAATACCGTAAGAAAAAGGAGGATGAGAAAGATGCTGTCAGTTGAGCGGATTCTGGGGCAGTCAAGAAAAGCCTTGGCTGCCATTGATAAGCAAAATATTGGAGATGCCAGGGCGCTTTTAACCGATGTAATTGAAACGCTTGAACATCCTGCAATCCGGTCTATTTGCGTTGACAAAGATTCGTATGAGCAGGCGAGAGCAGTGAGAGAAGCTGAAATTCGGCATGGAGTGGAAAAATGAAGGAAGTTAAGCTATCTACGATCATCTCAGTAACGGAAGATGACGAGTCATTGGCCCGAGGAGCTGCAAAGGCCAAACTGGTTGAGAATCTTGAAAAAGGCAACCCGAAAGAGTACGTGAACACCTATTTTCGGTCTGATGTAATCAAGCCTGATCCGCCAACCTGGGCTCAGCAAGTGGACCGGGCAGCCAGGGACTTGATTCGGGATAACTTCATTTCGGAAATCGTGGACCTCATCATGGATGAGGGTGAGGCATCCAGTGACATAAATAACGATTATGCCAACGGAGACGGTATATTCCATGAGACCATCGTAGATACGGACTACGACGCGAAAGAAGCAATGGAACTGCTTCACGAGCTGAGTTCCTTTGAAGAGGATGATTCCGGCCTCTGGGAAGGTAAGGACTGGGAGGATATCCTGCGGATTAAGGCAGCTTACACCTTCGGTAATGCGGTCAATGATGAGTTCGAGACATTGATAAGCACCATCAATGAAATTGACCTTGATGAGGCCATAAAGGAGGCTGTGAGGGCATCCTTCAAAGAGCTGGGTCACTTCAAGATGACGGCTGAGGACCGAGAATATCTGGAGATCGAAGATCTTGAGTCCTGGTTGGATGAGAAGCATGATGAAATGTGCAGGAAGCACCTCAGAGAAATCCTGACCAAGGAAGTGGAAGAATGCCTAGTTTAGGTCTCGATAAATGGACACCACAAACTAAGGAGTACGTGAAACTCTGGCTCATGGTTGTGGTCTCCTGGGCAACGCTGCTATCCATACTTTACATCACAGTCACGGCACTGGATGTACTGAGGTTGCGATGAGATACATTTTGATACTTGCTCTACTAGACTGTCTAGTAGGGGCTGGCTGCCTGGGAACAGACAGCAGTGGAGATGTCTACTCCGACGCTAATGCGTTGGCTGTAGCGGCTTTGCTGGACAATGACGATAACCTTATTACGGAAGCGGAAGCAAACTTTCATTCAGGTCATGCCTACATCAAGATCAAGACCGAAGCCCTGCAGGATGAGGACATCGCCCTTGATGTCGCCAATGTGATCATGGTTTATGCTAAAATCGTTACCATGCACCCAGATGTTGGCGATCTCGACCTTAGGCTGAAAGGTGCCGGCCACATGAGCTGCACCCAAGCATGGCTGACAGGGGTTGACCTGCAAAACGATCAACAGCTTGCGGAGTTGACAACGAAAGTGCTGGAGTCATATAAGTCATGAGAAGAGCTTTTCTGGTAATAGTCCTGGTCCTGATGATAGGGCTGGGTGCGGCGCAGCCAATCTTTGAATCTTCGGGATCGGTTAGAGGTCAGGGAACTGGCCATGTGGATCAAATTAACCCATATAACCCGGCTGCAAACTACAACTACTACGGGGGATGGGGCTACTGGTTCTGGGAACAGGTCTATTATCCTGCCTACTATCGATTCTGGGGTGGCTGGTGAGAGTTCATTTTTTTTTTACGTACTTATCATAAGTCTTAAATAGGTTTAAAACCCATAGGAGTATCATGATTGAGATTATATTAACTCAAGGAAAAACGACGCTTATTGATGACATTGATAATGATTTAGCTAATTTGAAATGGCGTGCCAGGGTAAGTAAAAGGATATCAAGTGAGTCTTGGTATGCTATTCGTCAAAGCTCTAGGACTGATGGTAAACGAAAAACTATCCACTTACATCGTATTATCCTTGAGCGTAAATTGGGACGTTCTTTAAACTCAAATGAATGTGTGGATCATATTAATAATTATAGTTTGGACAATTCGAGAAAAAACGTAAGATTGGCTACACAGTCTGAAAATAACCAGAATTCAAGAGCAAGGAAAGGATTGAAATCAAGTCAGTATAAGGGGGTTTATTGGTTTAAATCTGCGAATAAATGGGTATCTCAACTGTATTTAAAAGGCAGGCATGTGCATTTGGGATTATTTGATGATGAACAAGACGCGGCTAAAGCTTATAATTTGGCGGCACGTTCATATTTCGGAGATTTTGCTAAGTTGAATAAGATTTAGGAGATGAGCAAGATGAATTTTGAGGAAATAAAGGCAATACTGGCAACTGCCAGGGTCCAAGCGAAAGGCAAGAAGATCAACAACAATACATATGTCGTGGCCGATGGCGAAAATATTGCAATACGGCTGCATGAGACCAATGTTGTAACTTATGTTCCAGATGGCACAATAATCTTAAATTCTGGCACCTGGAGAACACCTACCAGTAAAGATCGGATGAACATAGCTCTCAGGGACCAGGGCGTTCAAATCACAGCCAACAAAGGCCTGTGGTACATCGGAGGATCGATTTTCTATGACGGAATCACTATCAAGGATGGCATAGTCCTGAATCCTCAGATCCCCCAGGACATGGAGCTGTATAAGAAACAGGTTGACAAGCTGGTTAAGGCCTACATCGATGGCTTTGTAGAGCACATTGTCAAAGATGGCCTTGAAGAGCCCAGCGGTGGGGATTGCTGGCCATGTCACTTAAAGGCTGAGGATGGACGCAAAGACCCGATGGGTGTCGATCATTATTTGAGTCATTTTACAGAGAAATATTATGTCCCGTCGCTGTTTTTCAATGCTCTTATGGAGAAAAAGTATGGTAATATACCGTTTATCTGGGAGATGATGAAAAACAACCCAGATTTTAGGGCATCTGAAGGTAGACGTGTTCTGCAAGCCTATTTCAAAACAAGAAAACTTGCACTTGCTGAAGAATTGAAAAGGCAAAGCACTAATAACCCAGTACAGTAAGAACATAGTAAACTTTATAAACATGGAGGATAATTTAACGCTATGCGAATTCCTTTGACACGAGATAAATTTGCCACAGTGGATTCTGATGATGCTGACCTAGCACATCACTCTTGGTATGTTCAACGGCGTGGGAGTGATGCAAATCCAATTTGGTATGCTATTCGAAACGGTTCAAGAATTGGCTACGGAAAACCAGTAACCCTTCTAATGCATAGGATTATCCTTGAACGCAAATTAGGGAGACTTCTAAAAAAAGGCGAACAAACGGACCATGGTGATCACGATGGATTGAACAACCAAAGGTATAACCTAAATGTAGTTACCCCTAGTGAAAACATGCAAAATCAACGAATAAGGGGTGGTATGAAGCATAGTCAATATAAAGGTGTAACTTGGCATAAACATATTAAAAAATGGATGACTCAGATTCAACACCTGGGTAAAAATGTGCATATCGGGTATTTTGATGATGAAAAAGAGGCTGCAATGGCATATGATGATGCTGCAAAAAGGTTATTTGGAACTCATTACACCTTAAATTTTCCGGATGGGATGTAATGTACTGTCTTGGAACGTGTCATCATTTTTGGCCTTTTAGGGATCACCCGTTAACTTGTCCTCAATGTGGTGGTCCACTTGGGCCGAAAAGGACATCAGTACCCATTCACCTGCCCACGAAAGTAGACGTTCGATTGTGGTTCCTGGGTGGAGGTAGAGCATGGCAATAGATCGGTCAGGACCGTTATCCATTCATCGATTTCCTTGTAGATCGGTGAAACCGGGCAATATTTGCGGAATAGTAGGAGGTAATTGCACAGAAGGATGTCAAATGTATAAACCACCAAAAGACGCGGAGGAATATCATGCAAAGACCGATGCAGGAAGCTCATCTTAGGATTCGTCTTCCTAAAGATTTAACTGAGAATTTTGAAAAACGGTTAAAAGCTGAAGTGCTGCAAACCGAAATGCAAAGACTGGTTAATACCTATGGTTTATGCACCGTTCTGGATGCGTTGTCTGATGAGGCAGCCAGGATGGTGTTGACTAGTTATTGTCGCGATGCTGTCAAGATTCATGATGTGTTGAGGGCTTGTCAGGAGGAAATATGCGATCAGAGTATGAAATAATCCGGGACATACTATTGGCTGCCAATGATAAAAATATGACGGATCTTTGCTACAAAAGCGGGATCAATTACACTACTTTCAAAAGATTAATGCCCCGATTGGTTGATCGGGGGCTTGTTTCTACGGACTCGACGGGAAGAATTATTTATACTATCACGAATAAAGGAATGCTTATACTTGGACAAATAGACCAGCTTGTAAAAGAGCTGGCACCTTAAATTTATAGAACCAGCAATCGCCGTTGTTTCCTCAGGGATTGGACGCCTTGCCTCCTTAGTGGAGTTTGATCCTCGCCTTTCAACGACGACTGGACCTTCTAGCAAATTTGGGGTGCGCATTTTTATGAGACCAAAATATAAGTTGAATTACGTAGTCCGAGACCTTAATAGTAGGTTTGATTCGGAATACAATTTTAAACGTCCTGCCATGAAGCGAATGCTCCGTATTTGGGGTATCTGTGTTGTATTTCGGACAAATGATCCATACACACCCATAAAGAGGTACGAAACGGTATGAGCGAAGATCTTTCGGGGATTAAAATCATCCGGGTTTTGGTCAAAGATGGCCATGTAATGCCCGGACTGCCAGGATATGTGCCTTTTAAGCCCAAGGGCGACGGAATAACGACATGCTATTGGTGCGGCAAGTTACTCACTGATGAGCTGTCGTTTGCCCGTGGCGTGGGTCCAGAATGCATCAAGGAACATGGTTGCATGCCTGGCCGGGAATGGATTGAGGAATTCGCTAAGCCGTTCAAAACTTATCAGTCTGCCCAGAAGCGGGCTGGCCGTTCAATCAAAAGCTTTAAGGAATGGCATGAAAAGCATATCAAACGAGGGGTTGTTAAAATATGAAAGAAGAGAAGCTGTACGATGAGGGTAATGATGAGGTTGCCTTGAAGGTTATGGCGGATACCGATGGGCTAGTTATCGAAGCTCAAGGTGAAAATGCTTCAGTGTCTGAGAAGTTTTCCATCAACTGGGCAGAATTGATTGAGTCCATGATTCGCGTGGCCGGGAAGTTAGGATGATTGCAATTGTTGAGCATAAGGGCCGAAAATTTAAGGTTGGTGAGTTTGATGACGGAAAAGTAGCTTTCGATGCAAGCGAACGTTTTATAGCTCGCAAAGGATGGTCGGATTGTAAGATGAGCTTCGAAAATACTGAGGAGGATATGGAAACGACATTAAAGTTTTGATTTCGATATCAGTTTACACTCACCACAAACTTTAAATAGTAATAAACGCACGCAGTAATAACTAATTGGAGATTCAAAGTATGTCTGGAAATAAAGGAAAGATTTTGGAAGTAATTGAGGCACTGTATAACGATCAGATTCCCATGATGCGTTTTTTAGGGATAAGACCCGATTTCAAGATCCCCAGGCCCCAGCTAGAAGTAATGCTTATGCCTGGCAATCCGGCTACCCCGGAAGACTCTGAAAAAATGATGGCGAATGCCGCTGTCTATGTTGACATGCTGATCATGGCTGATATCCTGGCTATTGCTCGACCAGAGAAAGATGCAGTAATCGCACAGTCCGGACCAAGCGCGACACCTCCGATCACAACCATCATTGCTGGTAAGGAATATGATCTCTTCATCAAAGAAACAAAGGATTACACTGACCCTGATTCCATCATCATCAGAGTCCTTGGCATCTCTCGGCAAGATTTCGATGCTGTAGCAAACGAGTACAGGAGCATCATTTCTGATGTAAACAACATTGATGAGATCTTTGAAGCATGGGCTGATATGAACCCTGACACCAAGGCCGGTATCATCCGAGGAGTGCTTCTGCAGCGTAGTATAATGGCGGAGGTAATCCTCACCATGAGATCCAGAACTTTGCCAATCATCAAGCATGAGCAGGAAACATTAGCCTGGATAGCAGGATTGCTTCCTGAAACTCAGACACCGGAGCCTGTAAAGAAATGAGTTTTCGAGATAGGCTTATTGAAAAGATAAAGCAGCATTATCCCATGGAGCGCTCTCAGAAGGTAATACCGGATGAGGATGCGGTTTGGATAGAAGAGCGCATGGCCGCCGTGGCCAACAGCCAGGGCAGGTCCCAGGACTTCGAGGATATTCTTCTCGCCGGCATGACGCCGGGGGAAGAAAGGGCTTTTTGTCTTGGCGTTCGAGCCGGTAAGCACCAGTCAGCGTTGGTGGTGCTGCAAATGATCCGAGAGTTTGGGCCTAAAATGGCTCTTGAATTGGATCCATACATCAAGTAGGAGGCATTATGCAAGAATTCCTAACAAAATTTTTGGAAGAATATGCTGAAAAGTTCGGCTATACTCCCACTATCGAAGGGGAAACCAAGGGTATAATCAACACCCCGTATGGTACTGTTGGATTTGAACAGACGGAAGCTGATGAAATCAAATTCTTGAAGATCGAGCCACTGGACCCGGATGATGATGACCAAATTTCATCCTTAATTAAGATCAATAAGCACTTCAAGGGTGCTTTAAAAACAGCCGCAGAAGAACGTGCTGCAGAAGAGGATGAAGAGGAAACCGTACCAATAACCAAAAAGACACCTGCTAAATCACCAGCTAAGCCTCCTGCAAAGGCCCCGGCAGTAGCACCTGCAGAGGAATCAGAAGCAGAAGCGGAAACCGATGAAGAAGAGGTAGACAGTCTGGGCCGAAAATGCCCGCCACCTTCAACCAAGCCCCCAGCTCACTTCACTAAGCCTGAAAAGACCAAGGGCGGTAAAAAGACAGTCAATGATAAGATTGTCACCCCCGAGGCTGAGCCTATACTGCCCGCGGAAGCCATCCCCGGTTCGGCTGCTTATGGTATAGCACAAAGAGCCAAAGAAGCAGCTGCAAAGGCTGGGATAGCAACTCCAGGAGAACAAGTGGTTCCTGCTGCTAAAAATGCACTCGGGAACTCTAAAAAGGCAATGGATGCAGCTGCAAAAGCTACAGTTGGTAGCGTTGGTAGCAAGAAAACGGCACCCAAAGTGGATCCGCCTGATGAGCCAAATGAGGAGGAACCAAGTGAATCAGAAGAATCTGATACTCAAAAGCCTTCATTGGATGATATTCTGGATGGTAAGGTATCCCCGCAAGCTAAGCGCGATCTGGTAAAGCCCAGGCCGGTGGCTGCCCAACCAGTGCCTCCCAAAGCTCCACCCACAGCCAGTAATGAACTGGTAATGGAGGATGCAGCCAGGGAAATGGCTTTCATCAAGATCCTGGTCTCGTCTCCCTCTGGTGGAGGTAAGACGCTGGGTGCTTTGCTCTTGGCCCGCGGCCTATGCGATTCCTGGGGTGAGATCTGTATCATCGATACGGAGAATCGGTCTGGGTCGTTGTATGTCGGAACCGTTGTGGATGGTGTCAAAATAGGTAAGTACAAGACCATTACCTTGACAGCTCCATATTCCGTTGGTAGATACATTCAGGCCATGGAGATGGCTGAGAAGGCTGGAATCAAAGTTGTCGTTGTTGATTCATTAACACATGCTTGGACGGCAGATGGCGGTTTGCTGGACCTGCATACCAAAATTACAGCAGCAAGCCGATCCGGAAACAGTTACACCGCTTGGAAGGATGTCACCCCATTGCATTCCAAGTTGATAGAGAAGATCCAGACGTGCTCCATGCATGTGATATTGACCGGAAGGTCCAAGATGGAGCATACTCTGGAAAAGACCGATAAAGGAACCGCCCCCAAGAAAGTGGGAATGGGTGTCATCTTCCGAGATGGCATAGAGTACGAGGTATCGATTGCATTTGAAATCGATCAAGCAAGCCATGTCGCCCAGGTGACAAAGGACAGAACGATGGTATTTACGGAAACCCCGTACCTAACGCTAAGCGTTGATGCCGGCAAGCAGATTCGTGCATGGCTGGAATCCTCGCAGGCAGAGGAGTGAACAATGGCCAATACTAAAAAGGAAAGTAAAAAACCAGCATTTAAGAATGCTGGAAAAGTGTCCGTTGCACCGGATACTGAAACGATAAAGACTAAGAAAGCCTCCAAAAAGGCGGCTAAACTCCCAAAAACCACAAAAAATATGGCAGCACCCCTACCAACTATGCCAAACATAGGCAATACAGAAGGAACCGGATCTAAGGGAAAAGCTGCATCTGCCCCCAAACAGGCTAAAATGGCTAAGGAGAAACCTGCAGGAAAAAGCAAAAAAAAGGTCTTCAAGGCGGAGCCCCATCGGGCTCCTCCCACTGCCGAGAAGAGAAATTTTATGCTACTCAATGCGGATCATGAAGACATCGGAAAGTTCACTGGCAAGTCTCCTCGCCAAGCCGCTCTGAAGATTGCCAATACCGGTGTAATCAACATCACCATCAGAGAGACCGGGCAAAGACGATCTCGGAATATCAAAGGAGAAAAAGTTGTAGAGTACAAAGTCCATCATTACACCGGATCGCGTGCCCTGAAGCACAAGGGCGAGAATGACCCAGAATGGATGCCAGAGATGGTGAATGTACCTCATGTAGAAAAGGTCGGTTCGGAGTGGATTCCCATTGACACTTGAGATGCAGATCACGGAAAGCGGCTCTAAGCCCACAAAACTGCAAGGTGACGGAAAGAAAAAACTGGCTTATGTCACCAAGGCCACAGCAACCATGATCATAGATGACCAGGCCTACAAAGTTGTAGTAACGGTCACTGGCCCTGACAAGGATGGGGCTGAGGAATTGTTCGGCTCATCTAAGTTGGGTGATTCCATGGATGCTGAATTTACTCCGGACAGCCCGGAGTAGTTATTTTTTTTTTCGAGGTTTAATTGTAAAGGAGGAATACTATGGAATTGCATTTTATAAGTACCGGTCCCTTCCGTTTCATGCACATGATAGCGATTAAAACGGCCATTGTGACACAGCATGTGGATAGGTGTAATCTTTGGTACACCGTAAAACCAAGTGGGATCTATTTCGACCAAATAGCCCCACTGGTAGTTCTAAAGGATGCTGCCCTTACAGAGATGCCGGTTTTCAAGGGAAAGACGCCAACCTTCCAGTTTACACATATGAAAGATTTCATCATGTGGAAAATACTAGATGAGAAGGGTGGTATCGTTCTTGATCTTGACACTATTTGCATTAAGGACATATCCAGCTTACTGGATTTTCAGAGTGATGAATTCGGCGTAGGAGCTACGCATCTGATGACGGCGAGTTTGGATGTCGAAGATTACAAGTCCATCCCCTTCCCGTTCAACAGTGCAGTGGTGATGGCTGTACCTGGCACACATCTCACGAGATCGATTAGACGGTTCACGGATGCTTCAATTTTCATGGAGAGCATCCCCTGGGGGCTGACCGGGCCGATCATTCTGAGCACCATCGCTCGGGAAAATATGGCCCGTGGGTTTCTGGTCACGCCGCATTTGGTGTTCAACCCATTCGGTGGGAATGAAATAAATGCGATATACAGAGAAGATCCTGCAGATTTAGTAGAGTTGCCAAAAGAAACCCGTGTCGTGCATCTCTATTCGAAGGTGGCACCTGTATTCGATACGATTGACGCAGAATGGGTGCGAACCAGCTTTTCGCTGCTGGCCAGGTTGATAAAGCAGATCTTGCCAGAATCGGCTTGGAACATCCGGGCTCCATGGAATGAGGATGCTTACCTGAAGGCCCGTGGTGGGCATTACAAGGGCCTGTTTGAGGTTATAAAAGAGATCATCCCGGCCAATATCATGGAGATTGGAACCTCCTCGGGCCAGACAGCTATTGGCATGATTCGAACTGCCGGCCAGTTTTCTAAAGAGGATCAGATTTCGTACTTCGGGGTTGATCTTTTCGAGTTTGGTAAACCTTCTCAATGGGAATATGAATTCACGGGGGGCTATATTCCACCCAAAAAAGCAGATGTAGAGACAAGGTTGAGAGCTGAGACGGCGGCGGATATTACATTGGTTGCTTTCGATTCTAAGAACCTTCATCTGGTTCCGGTTGAAGAGCGACTGAAGATGGATCTGATCTTCATCGATGGCGGCCATAGTCTGGAAACGGTATTGAGTGACTGGGAGTTTGCAAAAACATCCATGCATGAGAAAACCGTGGTCGTCCTGGATGACTACTTCACAGAGCTGCCTTTCATTGGGTGCAAAAGTGTGGTTGACAACATCGACCGATCCGTATTTGATGTCAAGATCATGCCCGAGATCGATGATTACACCCATCCCTTCGGCAGGCTCAGAACACAGTTGGTCGTAGTAAGATTCAGACAGCCGGAGACCGTGAGGCCGATAGCAAAGCCCTGGGCAAAGGATGTTCTTGGTAAAGTTTTGCCAGGAAATACGAGGCTCGACATCATGGCTGCACCCGGAAGAGTTTCGAGGGGTTCAAATGACTGAAGAAGTTTATACGAAGGGATACTTCGAACATATTCAACAGGAAGAGGGACTACAGGCATTCCGACTGGAGCGCATTCTGTACGATCTATACAGACCCAAAAGCGTGATCGACTGGGGTTGCGCTAACGGGTTGTATCTGGAGCCCTTCATGACAGAGGATGGCTGCGAGGTGTTCGGTATTGAAAAGTCTGGAGTGGCCATCGAAATGCGACATCCGGACGTGAGGATTATCCAAATGGACATGACTCAGAAAATTGATTGTCCAGCACTTAGATCCGACATGGCCCTCTGCATTGAGGTTCTGGAGCATCTGGAAGAAAAGGATGCCAGGGTTGCCATCGAGAATATCTGCAGGTCTTCTGACAGGCTCGTGGTCTCAATTGCAAGGGAATGGCAGACCGGGCCGGGTCACCTGAATCTGAAGCCCATTGAATACTGGATTCAAAAGTTCGGCTGGCAAGGATTCCGGGTGGATAACAGGGCAACGCTGGATATAAGAGAGAGGATGGGTGACGGCTACCATCTGGGCTGGCTGACGAACAATCTGTTAATTCTGGAGAAGATCTGATGAGCCCAAGACTGCATGTTTTGGGGTTGGCACATCTACCAACCGTAGCGGCCGATCCGGTGTTCGCTTGCGCTTACACGCAGAAGATTAGAAGGTTCTGTGAAATGATGTCACCTAAGTTCGACATCATTTTCTATGGCGTCGAGGGCAGCAAAGTTAGAGCTAAAGAGAGCGTTGATGTCCTGTCTGAGGCCGATAGACTGAGGATTTATGGACCATTGGAGGATTTCTCAAGCCAATTCTTCAAGCATGGAAAGGATGATCCGGCCTACAAGATCTTCAAAACGAACGCAATCAGGGAGATATTAGAGAGAGTTGAGCCCGGTGATATCCTTTGTAACCCAATGGGGAACTATTACGAGGAGATCTGCAGGCCTACGAATCAGGGAGGTGTAGAGAAGGCTAATGGATATCCTTTCCTGGTTGAAAGCGGGATAGGTTATGACGGAATTCTGATGAATTGCCACCATGTCTTCGAAAGCAATACATGGAGGCATTACGTCTACGGAATTTACAAGGCCTGGACTCAGAGTAAGCGGTTCGTAGATGGTGATTTCTACGATGATGTGATCCCCAACTTCTACGATAAGGATCATTATCGTATCGGAAATAAGGAAGATTATTTCTTCATGAACTGCAGGATCGCTCACAGGAAGGGCATTGACATCGCCACCCAAACAGTGACTGCGATGGGCGGCCATCTCATCATTGCCGGCCAGCCAGGTGAGAACGTGAAAATGGACTATCCGAATGTGGAATACATCGGATACGTTACCGAGAAAGAGAAAATTGAGCTGCTTTCTCATGCCAAGGGATTATTCTCTACAACCAAGTACATTGGACCCTTTGAAGGAGTAGCTGTAGAAGCTATGTTGAGTGGTTGCCCAGTGATCACCACGGACTTTGGGTGCTACACGGAGACCGTTCAGCATGGAGTTACCGGCTACAGAGGAATGGTCTTGAGAGATTTTGTGAAAGCTGCAGAAAGTGTAAGCAGAATTCGACCCAGGGCTTGCCGGAATTGGGCCGTGAGTCAGTTTTCGACAGATGCAGTAGCCCCCAGGTATGCGAAATATTTTGGAAGGCTGAGCGATTTGTGGAAAAAAGGATGGAGCGAGCTGGGTTAAACCAGCTCATATTTATTCCCAATCATAACCTCCTTTTAGCTGCTGTAGGTACATCATATACCATTTAGCTGTTCTGACATCGTTAAACATCAAACATTCATTCATTGATCCTTTTCCATATACATTTGAAATATTTCTTAATCGTGCTCCTAGATTCCAACCTTGATCATAGCTACCCGTAAATGCAACATTACCCGTTCCAAGTCCACCTGAGGCTATTTGACTTGCTTCGCCAGGGTACAGTGAATGGGTGTAAAAAACACATGCTCCATTGGATTTATTATAAGTTAAACCCAATAAATAAACATGTTCTGCTTGATATGAATATGCAGTAGTCAATTTGTAGTCAGTAGAACTTCCTTGCCATCTATGAAATTCCATGCCCGCTGTCGTTATGGTCCAATCAAATCCATATCGGTAAGTGGATTGTACATATCCCCTACTTACCAATGGATAAGTCGAGAATCCAGTAGCTGGTCTAACTATGCAGCATATCGAAAATGTTGCATTTGCCAGTAATGCATTGATTACGGTAATGGCTAAGTAAACTCGACCATTCGACCCATTAAAATAGGCGGCAGGACCTAAAATATTGCCGTCATAGGTCATATTGTAATCAACCCCATCCTGAGCAGCGCACATATCATTTGAATTTGCGTTCAGATGATATCCAAATGATAGGTTTTGCATGACCCTAAATTGTCCTAGGGTCATGTTCGATACCTCCACGATTCTGGATAATACCAGACTACTATGTAACCATCTACAGCGGGGGTGGTACATGCGGCATCGATGTCTACGGTGATGACTGAACTTACAGCTACTACGGCTGGTGTTAGGGAATTGTCCAGATCATTGTAGTTGGCTGCAGCAATCGATGGATTTGCACCCATGCTTGCCCCATCATCGTTCACGTCATATGTGGTGCTATTGGTGGTTCCCAGGGTATCCACTATTGCGTCAATTGACAGTTTGTAAAGTGGATATGGAGTTACCCATTGCTTAGAGACATCAGCTCCAATGTTTTGAGATCCTGGTACGACGAATGTCTCTTTCATTGCCAGGTCAGCCGCATATTTCATGGTATCGAAACCAGCTGATAAGGAATCTCCCACGATGTTAATGGTCACGACATCTGCTCCATATGCAGCGCTAATGATCATTCCTGTACACCAGGTTCCACCTTCCAACCAGGTCAGCACGGTTCCCTTATTGAATAGCAGATTATACTTATTAGCATTGCTTGCATCTGCTATCGTAAACTGAGTATCACTGACTCGGGTTGGTGATCCTGGCATTGTGGTCCAGAAACCGCTCCCAGCTCCAGTGGCACCCACAGGTCCGGTTGGACCAGTAGCGCCGTTAGATCCAGCTGGGCCTGTTGGTCCTGTAGCTCCGGCTCCTACAGGGCCTGTAGGACCTGTGCTTCCGTCCGCCCCAGCAGGTCCTGTCGGTCCAGTCTCACCGTCAGCCCCAGCTCCACCCTGTGGACCGGTTGGTCCAGTAAATCCATTAGCACCTGTCTCACCTTGGCCACCTTGTGATCCAGTCGGGCCTGTGCTTCCAGCTGCACCTGTCGGACCGGTTGCACCATCTGCTCCTGGTAATCCTTGGGGTCCTGTTTCACCTTGAGTTCCGCCAGGCCCAGTTGGTCCGGTCAAACCTGTTGGTCCTGTAGCTCCCGTTTCGCCCCGGAATCCCTGAATTCCCTGCTCGCCTTCTGGACCTGTCGGGCCAGTTGCACCCATGGATCCTTGAGGTCCTGTAGGTCCGGTCGCTCCCTGGGGGCCTGTGGGACCTGTGTAACCTTGAGATCCGGTTGGTCCTGTTTCTCCTTCCCCAGTATCTCCTTTGGGACCTGTTGGCCCCGTGGCGCCTTGAGAACCTGTAAATCCGGTTTCCCCTGTTCCCCCTTGAGGGCCTGTCTCTCCTTGGAGTCCTTGGGGCCCAGTCGGGCCAGTAAATCCATCGGGTCCGATCTCACCTTGAGGTCCTGTAGGTCCAGTTAAGCCGGTTTCGCCTTGCGGACCTGTTGGGCCGGTAAATCCATCAGCACCAATCCCCCCCTGGGGGCCGGTGGGGCCTGTCGCACCTTCGCCCCCCTGGGGGCCTGTAGGTCCGGTGGTGCCTATTCCTATAGGTCCTGTTGGTCCTGTTTCACCAGCTAGACCATTTTCACCCTGGGGGCCGGTGGGACCTGTGGCTCCTAATGGTCCAGTGGGTCCTGTAAATCCTTGAGGTCCTGTTAAACCGACTGCTCCTGTTTCACCTATGGAGCCAGTCTCTCCGATTTCACCTTGAGGACCCGTTGGTCCGGTCGCACCCAGGGCTCCGGCTGGGCCTGTGGGGCCAGTCTCGCCAGTTCCGATGGGTCCAGTCTCACCTTGCGGGCCTGTTGGGCCTGTCTCCCCCTGGGGCCCCGTTGATCCTGTAGCTCCTGATCCGCCAATGGCTCCAGAAGGTCCTGTGAAGCCTTCTAAGCCCTGGGGGCCGGAAGCACCTGTCTCTCCCCGGAATCCCTGAATGCCTTGTGGCCCGGTCGGGCCTGTGGCCCCTGTAGAGCCTGTCGAGCCTGCTCCAGACTCTCCAATGTCACCTTTTGGTCCAGTCGGACCTGTACTGCCTTCGGCACCTGTAGCTCCTGTTGTCCCTATGCCACCTTGTGGTCCTGTTTCGCCTTGGGGGCCGGTTTCACCTTGCGGGCCTGTTGGGCCGGTTTCTCCTGCCCCTGCAGGTCCGGTTGGGCCAGTAAAGCCCATAGCCCCCGTGGCGCCAATTTCTCCGGATCCTGCTGGACCGGTTGCTCCTGTGGCCCCGAGTCCACCTGCAGGTCCGGTTGGTCCGGTCTCGCCTAACCCGGCCGGCCCTGTGGGACCATCGTCGCCCTGGGGGCCTGTGGGACCGGTAGCTCCTGATCCAGTTGGTCCTGTGGCTCCTGATTCCCCTATTGATCCAGAGGGACCTGTTTCGCCGGTTAATCCAATTGGACCTGACGCCCCGGTCTCTCCCCGGAATCCCTGAATACCTTGTGGGCCTGTTTCGCCAGCGGCCCCCGTGGCTCCGGTTGTGCCAGCACCAGTTGGTCCAGTGGCACCTTGGATACCAGAAGAACCTGCAGGTCCTGTCGGTCCAGAAGCCCCCGTGGGACCTGTAGAACCATCATTTCCAAGTGGTCCTGTAGGTCCGGTCGCCCCTGTGAAGCCCTGGGAACCGGTCGCTCCTGTGACACCAGCACCAATAGGTCCGGTCGGACCTGTGGCCCCGGTCGCCCCTTGGGAGCCGGTCGCGCCTGTCTCTCCGGCTCCTGCAGGGCCTGTGGGGCCTGTAAAGCCCATAGCTCCCGTGGCGCCGGTAATTCCAGCTCCAGTCGGCCCAATACCACCAGCTGGGCCTGTAGGACCTACAGCACCCGTAGCTCCAATTCCACCAGGTGAAGGCACCCATTCCCCAGCTGCCTCATCCCAGGTAAGAACATCATGATCTGCTTTGCCTGCAGGATTAACGTCGCCAAGTATGTCAATAGAAAGCTGTGACGGATCAACATCAATATTGATCGATTCGTTACCTACATCTTCTGTTACTGTTATTTTTGAACTACCCGGTGCAATATTTCGGAATCGTAGGCTTAGACCAACTTTGGATCGATAAAGCCCAAAGCCCGTTAATCCAATGTTGATGGCTGTATTTGCTTCGCCACCGCCAAGGCCGGGGGGAGGGGCAGGAATCCAAGCTCCACCTACTGGATCCCAGGTAAGAACATCGTTGGCCAATTTTCCAACTACGTTGACGACATCGCCATCCAGTATTGAGCTGTCGTGAATCAAAGTATGGTCAAATGCTATCAGATGTGCAGCCATTGTGCCGGCTGCTTCAAAATCAGCAAATGAGTAACCAGAATCTTCTAACCAGTTATCGATAGTTATCCATGGAAAATTGTGGAGAACGCCAATGATACTGGGTGTTCGTTCATCCACATATTTTTTTGTAACTGCATCCATGTCTTCGACTGGCCAGCCTAAATCCATTAAACGATTAAAGTAGCATGATTGATGACCATCCAACCAGACCTGATCTTTGTCATCGATCAGTTCTTGCCAGCGCCATCTCAGTGATCGTTCGAGTGGGCGAATCATTTGAACCCCCTAATAAAGGCTGCATAGTCAACATACCATTTCAACGGTAGGATCTTGTTGAATACCAAGAATTCATTGAATGTCAAGCTGGAATACTGATTCGATGCATTCCTGAGATTGGCACCAATATTGAGACCTTGATCATATGGGGCAGTGATCGCCACATTAACTTTGCTTAAGGTAGCTGATCCCATTCCCTTGACTTTACCAGGAAACAGCGGGATGCAATAAATGACGGCATTTCCGGTAGTAATATGATCATAGGTTAGTCCTATTAGATATCGCTTTGACGATTCGAATGCAAAATTGGCAGATACCGTATATGCATGATCATTTCCATCATTGCGAACATAGGCAAATGAATTTGCGCTCAGGACAAAACTATACCCGTAATAGACGGGTCCAGAAAGTGAGATATTGCATCTTCCAAAAATAGGTTGGGTTCCGGGAGCTGATGCTGGTAACGTGACAATGGTTGCTATCGAAAAATTAGCATCTTGCATCGGAGTCCATAAATTGGCTGGCAGTGCTATTTTGGACGATGATCCATTAAAAAGGGCACCAGGGCCTAAAACCCCGGTAACTGGATCATATGTGATGTTGGTGCCTGTTCCGTGAAATCCGCTTCCACTAAAGTCATTGGCGTCTGCATTCAGGTGATAACCCGCAATTAGGCCTCCCATTGCCCCGAACTTACCAATGCTCATCGGTACCTCCACGCCAGCGGCATGTAGTAAAGATACAAATAGGCATCAATTGGCGGGGTAGTGCTAACAGCCGTACAATCAGCAGTAATAGCACTACCATCTGCAACTGGTGTCGCTGGTGCTGCAGCTGGGGTGTTTAAGGTTACTACTTCTGTCGTAGCAATGCTGCATGCGGTTCCCCCGAAGATGGTTGTACCGTCATCGTTGATGTCCCAAGTTGTAGCATTAGTTACTCCTGCAGTACCTACCCGTCCATCACAGGATATTGGATAGAACGCTCCAGAATACCACCATGTTTTTCCCACTCCATTGGCAACGCTCTGTGACCCCGGTATAAGGATTTGTTCATAGGGACAAAGCATCAAGCAAGACTGCATGGCTGTGAAACCTGCAGCCAATACTGATCCGATGATGTTCACGGTAACTACGTCACTGGAATATGTAGCTGAGGTAACTTTAGCAACGCAGAAATCTCCGCCAGAAGACAACCATTTTAAGAGAGTTCCGGCGCCATATTTCAGATCGTATAGTGCACTATTACCAGCGTCATCAATGGTGAACTGTGTATTGCTTACCCTGGTTGGGGTTCCTGGCATGTCTGACCAAAACGCCGCCCCAGCTCCCGAGGACGCAGCTCCAGTGGCGCCCACTGGGCCTGTGGGACCCGTAGAACCAGCCGGACCCGTAAAGCCCGTCGCTCCTGTGGCACCCGTAGTGCCTGCCCCCGCAGGACCTGTGGGGCCTGTTAATCCGGTTGCACCTGTCGGACCTGTTGTGCCTGCTCCTGTAGCTCCTGCTGGACCGGTTGCTCCTGTGGCCCCAGCTGGACCCGTGGCTCCAGATTCGCCAACACCTGGGCCAGTAGGACCCATCGGCCCAGTTAAACCTGTTGGCCCTGTGGCGCCGGTGGCACCCAGCGCTGCGGCACCTGGGGCTTCTTTAGGTTGCCAGGTTCCGGCTGCCGCATCCCAAGTAAGAACATAAGCTCCGGTCACACCGGCCATATCGACATCTGCAAGACTGCTTAGTTCTATATTTTCAGGATCTACGTCAATCTTAATGGTTTCGGCACCAGAAGCACCGGCTGTAACCGTTACTTTGGAACTTCCTGCTACGATATTTCGGAACTGCAGCTCTTCTACTACTTTTGCGCTAAAAACACCTATCCCTGAGGTACCAACATTGGCTGCAGTATTTGCTTCACCGCCCGTCGCACCAGGGGCAGGAGCAGCTATCCATTTACTGTGAACCGCATCCCAGGTAAGAACGTAATCAGCGTCTCTAGCCGATAGATCAATGGTATCAGCCAGAAAAGCATGGTTGATAGATACGAGGTGAGCAGCGACAGCTCCTGATATCTCAAAGTCGGATATGCCTGCGCCTGAATCTTCGAGACCAGATCCATCAGCTTGGATAATAGGAATATGGCCAGCAGCTCCGATAAGTACCGCTTGAGTAGAATCATCTACGTACTTTTTAGTTGCCGCATCATTTGCTTCAACTGGCTGGGCTAGATCCATAATACGGTTAAAATAAAAAGACTGGTCTCCATCTAACCACTGGCGATCTTTATCATCAATCAATGTTTGCCAGCGCCACCTGGGCGCTCGAACGGTTGGGCGAATCATATTTTATATCTCCTGTAATTATATATCAATCTACGGTACTTGTCCTGGCGGTACTAATCCCCACTGTATGGCGCGTACCGCCCAATCTGTAACTGCTAACCAGCCTGTTAAGATGGCTGTAGTTCCTGCAATTATATATTTGTATTTCCATAAAAACGGAATAATGTCATCCTTTGTCACCAGTAAAGGAGTCCAGAATAAGGTATCGTGAAGTTTTAGGGTTTTTTCGATACCATCCAGTCTTTTCAATGTTTCCTGGTGAGTTGTGCAATTAGGATGTGCAGCATTTTGCTGTTCAATCTCATCAACCCGTGATGAAAGAGCATCTATTCGTTCATTTACGTGCTTTTCCAATTCCTCCATATGGTCATCTAGTTTGCGATTCATGTTCTGCAGCTCAACTACGATAGCACCAAGTACTTGGGGAACGTTCGTTTGTGTAATTTGAGTCGGATCAATATCAAGTGCCATGTTAAACCTCAGATTGATGGGTTAAATCCCGAATTAAATTTAGATCGACTTATAGCACCTCTGATGTTGTAGGTGTACTTTTGCATAGCTGAAGGCAGCACCGGGGCACCAAGTACGCAATCTCCTTTGAAAAGTATGCTGATATCAGTTTTCTCCGGAGATACGTCTTTAATGGCCGACGATAGCATAATCACGCCTTGCTGGATAACATTTGGGTTAATTCCGTTCATTAGTGGCGGAATACCCCAGGGTATGTGGAAAAAGCTTAGGGTATTTCCAGCAGCTACCGTGTGAATAACGTATCTCGGACCAATTACCGTAAATGTAGGCGACAAGATACGATATCCAAAACTATGTCCACCGCTCATGTATGCGATCACTATGCGATTCGAACTATCAAGCTGAATCTGGGGTAATGTTCCTCCTATACCAGCGCCATCTGCTTCTACTAATGTTCGAGTACCAATGACACCACCTACAATTCGCTTAATGTAAAGCGGATTTACATCGCCTGTATCTCCAATGGAATACGCAATTATGGCGTCATTATTCTTATTTATCAGAATCTTTGAATAATGCTCCATGTGATCTGCGTCGGCACCATCCGAATTTACCAGCTGTGGTGCATCAAAACCAGCACCCGTCTCTCGAAGATATAAGAGATTAGTTTCAGTCACAGCAAAGTTTTCAGTATATGCCAAGACATGTCGATATCCATTACCATCGTAATCAAGTGAGCATCCATTGTAGTAGAAATCAGCTCCTGCTCCACCATTTGTGGTTATGGGCTCAACGTCCTCCCAGCTCCCATCTGCATTTCGAATTCTGAGGCATATGTTAGCGTTAGCAGTACTATCTCCATAACCATCACCGCACCAACAGACGCACATCTTCTCACCATCTATGTGAGCTTGGATGCATGCTGCATAATTATGCTTGGTGACATCGAAATTCACGTAAGCAATGGCACCCAGTGTGTCAGTAGCAGTCACTAATTTTCGATAGCGGATATTCCATACGTTGACATTAACCACTTCTTGCCAAATGAAATGAAGATCACCATTTTTGTCAACGGCGAAAGTGACATCCGTTTGTCTGTATGAGTTTCCCGTATTGAGCTTAGTCCAAGTCCAAGTCAAACCCCCATCGGTGGATTTGCCATAAAGAGCACATGGTTCAGAAGATCCACCATATTTTATTGCCATGGATACATAAAAGTCTCCATTTAAGGCAATGTAGATGTGACGGCCATGTAGAGGATAAAGGGCGAAAGGCCCCCAAATGTCATAGTCCTCTGCAAAAATGGCATCAGTTGCCAGGGTTATGTCAGCTGACCCCATTCCTGTAACCACTTTTTTTGATCCATCCCCTTGGCTGTTGATTTGATTCGGATCAACACCAAATGTACCTGCGTCATTAAATTGATTGAAATACTGATACCAGTCACCCAATATGGTTAGAACTCTCAGGGCATTAGTCGAGGTTACCCCATTAAGTTTGGTCCAAAGCTGAGAACATCCGATTTCGATATTCTTAGGCTCAGTCCATTTACTTAAAAGATTTCCCCCCTGGTCGTAGATTGAAACAGCATTGACTAAAGAAAGTCCTTTTTCCAAAGCAATAACGGGATGGATATTAATGACCTGGCTACCAACCAGGTCACTTTTATTCCCGATGTAATATGTCTCGTCGATTCTACGAGCACCCAATGGATCAAGCTTGATGGTGCTGATCGATTTGGCGATGGTCATTAAAGCCTCCGAGTGAACCCAAAGTACTCTATGGTCACCGTCTTGGCAGGGGTGGCTGATAGCTCGAATGAGACCTGTACGCTGCCTTCACATCTCCATCCATTGATGTCCACGTTTCGTTCGCCCAGGCACTGCAGGTAAGGCATTGCGTCGCTGTAGAACCGAGCATAGCCGGCAGTTGGGAAGTTTCGCTTCATTTTGACCATAAGCACACTCAGGAACGCTGCGTGTTGGTCAAATGTCGAGCTGGCGTCAAATCCGAGCTGGATATGAGTTGCTGCTGGGATGTCTACTCCGAAGGTTGTTACTATGACGTTAATCCAGTATGCAGTGACACCGTTTACAGCGCACGTTGCCCAGTCAGCCGGTGGCGTAAAAGCTATTCTGCCATTCTGATAGAACGTTCTACCTGCAGAACCGCCATCGGTACCATCGGTTATTCCGGGGATGTCTTCCCAGGAGTCACCATCCCAGTACTTGATGCCGAAAGTGTTATCTGTATTTTCAACACCACCATCCATGTAGACATCGATGGAACAAAACTTTTCTGCAGCTCCAAAGAACACGCCATCATCATTGGCTGGGACGGCTGGAAGCAGAACAATGTCACCCGTAGTCAGGTTATTACAAACGGCGGCAATGTCAGCATAAGTGGGCCCTCCGGCATCCAGTGTCAATGCATAAGGCATGTAACCTTCGCCCAGATTAGCACCCAGTACCAGCTCGAACGTCTCCCCATTTTCAGATGCAGGGAAGGATAGGTTCACTGGAGTTGTGTCTGGCAGGGAAATAGTTCCTTTGAACCTGGCTGGATAGGGTTCTGGCTCAGCTACCGTATTACTGATCTTGATGTTACTAAAACGTACATCCAGTACGTCAGCAGGAGCCGTAGTCCCAGTTACAAGCTGGAAAGCGTAATCTACAAAATCCCTATGGGCGTCAGTGAAAGCCACATCATACATGCGAATTCCATTGACATAAGCTACGACATGGTTTTCAAGTACAGTAAGACGTACTCTGCGAACCAAATCATCAACAGCTCCCGAAAGTAGATGTGCTGATCCTGTGACACCATCAACTGAGTAGGTGAGAGCGATGGCATGGGTTTCTGCACCTGCGATGTAAGGCCCGAGCTGGATCCAGTTATCGACATTGGCATAAAGTCTGATGCCACTGTTGAGGTTAACCATGCCCACGCCGGCCACGGCTTGGATGTCGGCCTCAAATGAGGTTTGAACACCGAAGTTTCGGCCAAATGGTAGGATGGAAAGGCCTGCAACTGCAGCTCCCGCATGGGCAAACTTGACGTAGCCTGCCCCGATGGTAATTAGGGTTCCTACTTCGACTGCAGTACCCCAGATAGCACCTATGGCTGCCCCTCGGAAATTGTCAAAGAGGATTATGCCAGATGGGTGAAACGAGAATCTGTCAATCCCATTCATTCAGTATCATCCTCCTTCTTTTCCTTTTCTTCGATTGAAATCGTTGCAGGTTTGGGTAATGAGAGATCCCCTGGGATCTCCCCCTTCTGGGTGATCTTTGGTTTATACATCTTAAATCACTCCAACACGAGCATTACCCTTACCGTTTTTCCAGCTAAATGGACTTGGGAGGGGATGCTTATCCCGATTCGTGGGACCGCATCTGACTATGTAGTCAGCAATGTTGTCACCATCGGAATCGAGATACCAAGGCACTAATCCAGCCGTGTATCCATAGAAATTCTCGTCTACTATGTTAGCTGATGTTGGATAGTCATGCTCATCATAAACATCGTAGCTGGCATTCTCCATGAAATTGTTATGGCCTACGTAGTCACCTTCGATACCAGTTGCACCTGGCGGGTACATGTAAACGCCAACAAAGTTATCTATGATATCGTTTTCTTCGACAACCAGGCGCTGAGCATCGATGTGACGACCAATGCCATATCCGTTATTTCCTAAGCCGCTACCAGTTCCACTACCCCAGCGGGTGATGTAGTTGTGGAAGATCCTGCAGCCAACGGAATCGTCACCAATGAAGATTCCTATGCCGGAAACATTATACGTCCCGTCAATATGGCAATCATAAATCAGTCCGTAATCGACATCATGGTACCAAATTCCCCAGCAACCAGCACTTACACCTGACAGGGCAATGTTATGAATCGTATGCCCGTAACCTGTAGCGTAAATGCAGGTGTTGTGGAGATCGCCAACGGCCGGGGCTGTATCAACGACTTCCAGATAGGATACTTCGGCATACCCGCAAGTAATAGATATGGCTCTACCCGTGGCTGGTGCGATGCTTGTTTTGTTGGGACCATCCCTGGCCCGGCCTTGGATCTGGATCCCGTCATAGCCTGGGGGCACGATCACATTCTCCGGATAGGTGCCGGGGGCGATCTTGACCTTCCAGCCTGGCCCTGCAGCATTGATTGCACCCATGATGGTAAGCTTGGGTGAAGTGGCGGAAAACCCGTCATTGGTGTCTGAAGCGCTCGCAAATGCCCCATCGACAAATAAAGTTCCACCTGCATCACGGCTGAGGTAAAGGCTATCCACATCAGTTTTGATTGAAAGCATTACCATGAGTGGCATTTTTAGCCTCCGAGGATCTCCAGCAGCTCTTCATCTGTCCATTCACCAGGAGTTGCTATTAGCGAAAATAATGTGCCTGCGTTATCCGAATAAAGCGATATTTGGGCCGTGTAGACACTCTCCTGTGGTTGGAACACTTTACCCTGACCAGAATCAATCCCATCTACAACCCCCAAATCACTACCGTTAGAACTAATCTGATAATAGACAATTCCCGGTCCATGATTCAAGATCGTGATAGACTTGGCGGGTACACCAAGTCCAGACTGAGATGAATCCCCGTTCATGATATCGTATTTTTTCAGTCCTGCATCAAAAGCCCCACCAAAGGCCTTGCGAAAGACTGAAAATTGAACATGTCTGTAGATTGGCATGTTCGCTCCTTACTGCTCGCCAATGTAAACTGCATCCTTGATCTTGTATTTCTCCAGTAATGCAACAGCGGCGGCTTCCTCGCTTGTGGAGTAGGGGATTCCCCACTTCTCATGGTCTACTAATGTCTTTTTCCTCAGGCCGTATCTCATTCTAACTCGAAGATTGGCTGCAACGGGACTAATCGTGTGGTTATTCACGATCTGGAGCTGGAACTTTTTGGTGACTGGGATAAAGCATCTCATGTCGAAGTCATTGGTTCCTGCAGCTCCACCCATGCCGTTTGGCATGCCCGCAGCATCCATCCTGACGTAATTCTCAAGATCGTCTTTGGAGAAATACATGAAGCAGCAGTTGAAAGGCCCCGCACCACCAGCCAGGTTTAAAACGACCTGCTGAGAATCTACAGCAAAACCTAAGACCACGGCAATGTAACCCGTGGGAACAGATATCGCCTGGCCACCAAGGATATGGTTGCCGGTGACTGCCGCTAGGGCGGGAATCTGTCGATCTACCTCTTTGATCGTCTCAAACTGCTCCTCCACGGTGGGATTCAGCAGGTCCTGGTGAACTGGTAGGTTACCTGTAATGCTGCGTTCCAGTATGTTTGCGGCTTCGAGAATGCGAGTTCTGTCAGCATCAATCAGACGTGGTTCGATCATGGTCAGAGCATTTTCAGGTTTGACTCCTACACGGAAAAGATCCAGCAGATTGTAGTTTCGGACTACCAAGTGCCAACGATTGATAATATTGGCTTCTGGACCGCCTATGCTCTTTTGCTGGATGGTTGCATAGTCCCTGGCCATTACCTTGTTTCCAGCACCCTCGATTAGATCTACCCGAACGCTGTGCTGAGCTGCGCTGTAGAGCTTCTGGGCTTCTCCACCAATATCCGTGTGGATGATGGTTTCGATTGGATTGGCTGCAGGCCTTGACGATACCAAGTTCCTGATTTCCAATAGTCTCTTTCCATAGTTGCTGTAGCTTGCGATTTCTGCGCCACCCACAGTAACCTGGTCAACCTGTACCTCGGGGAGTATTTCCACGGGGCACTGAGCGTATCCTGGCTTTACGAATGACATGGGGGTAATATATAAAATCTGATTATAAAAGCGTAGCTTACATAAGTTAAATAAGTTAAATAAGGCCATGTGAATAGTTCTTTTTCGTACAATATGTTAAATACATTAAACATCTTAAACATCCAGCATGCCTTTACTGGGAATAGTTCAGGCCACTCAAACGGGTGGATCATCAATGAGGATCACATTGCCTAAGCCATGGTGTCGTCTGCATAATATAACGCATGGTTCTCAGATGCAGATTCTGGAACATGGCGTACTGATTATCTTTCCGCCAAAAATCGACAAAGGAATGGATATCAGTAAATTGCTGGAAGATATCAGAAGCACATTGACTTTTCTAAAGGACCCTTAAAAAAGAAGGTATGGGAGACCGTTGGGTCTCCTCAATTGCTGCAGCGGGACTCTTCTTCAGGAGTCTCGTAGTTGACGATAAGAATACGACCTGTCTTGCAGTCGTCATTCTCAAGGCCGGCACTCAGGGCAAAGTAGGTATCATCCTCGATGAACTGATCTACCTTGAGAGCTTCGACCGATCTCGCCAGAGTTACTGCCTTGACATCATCCAGATGCACGACGCAAGCGCCCACATCCACGGTATAGTTCAGAGTGAGATGTGTGCAGTTTGCAGCATAGCCTATCAGGGTGAACACGAGAGGCACTCTGCAATGCTTCCAGACGCCAGCAACCAGTGCCGGGGTGAGACAGGCAGCCACAGGGGTACCGCCCTTGGTCAGACCAAGGATGAGAGTCAGCGTACCGGCAGCCATGGCGATGTCGCTCTTGATCCAGAACTCCAGATGAGTGAAGTTTGTGACGTTGAACGCAGCAGCCACAGATGCAGTATCACCGGCATCAGCGGCTGCAGCAATGGTAAACTGCAGAGAGTTGGTTCCAACCTTGAAGTCTACCGGATCAGCTACAATTACGATATCAGCATCTACATCCACGGCCCAAGCGACCTCACAGGCATTGAGAACCTGGGACTGGTCAACCTTCATGGACTCCATCAGGACGCCATAACCATCAGTGATGGCCGGAGTTCCTGCGGTGTACATATTTCTTATGGGCTTAGCTCCTCTGGGGAGTCTTACCCAATAATCGGATGCTCCCTGAATTGTTGACAGGGGTACGTCACCTATTGGAAATATTAGTTGCATTGTTTCACCTACCTTTACTTGAGAGTGTACTGGTATCCCCAGAGAGCGATCTCGAATCCCCTGACGCCAGCGGCCCAGGCGGGAATGGCTACACCGTTATCGGTGATCTTGACAGCGCCGATCTCCTTCATCAGGGTATATGCCCTGGCGAGTTCAGTTGGGCCACCGTAGGATACGTCTGCAACCAACCTCTTCTGAGGCATGATGAACGGGTTGTCAACGGTCTCACAGTTGAACACCATGGGGTACCGGCTGTTGCCCTTCTCGAACTTGAGCTGGAACATGTTCGGGTGGGGGATGACACCGCAATGGGTGAACCGGAAGAAGCTCTTCTCAGTGGAAGTCCAGCGCATGTTCTGGAAAGGTACCTGAACATACTGACCATCCCTTACCAGCTCCATCTCCTGGTTGGGAGTTGTGGGCTGATTGTTCTTGGAATAGATCATGATACGCTTGATCTGAGGATCATCAGAGTTCTGACCCATGTTCAAGCTGGACCATTCATCCATCGTAGCTGGGACGGACCTATCAATAGTCTGGGCACCGATTACATCAGCGATCTCAAGATCACCGAGAATCGCGAGCTGCCGGATCTGGGAAGAATTGGCTGCAGCGCTGATCTCAGCAGACGAGCTGGCCTTCAAAGCATTCAGCATCTGATCCGTTCCCTTGGCAAAGGCAATGTGAGCCTTGATTTCCATGTCGTTGACGATAGCTGCGTCGCCGCCATGGGCCAGTGTGGGGAACTCGACCTTGAAGTTCAGAGTTTCGCTCGGACCAATCTTGACGGAAGTACTGGATGCATCTCCACCCATCAGAAGGGCCTTGCCGAAGTTGGTGCAAGTCTGTCTATCCCTGAACGGATAGCCTAACTCAGGTGCACCATCTCTCAGAGTGGGGCACATGTGCTCATTCAGAGAAATGTTTTCACCGATATCGTTACCGGCGATAACCGGGGCAACTCTTTTAATCGGAACTCTGACACCAAAAGCGTCCACTGGGCCGATGATCTCGATACCTTCTAGCTCAGCAACCATGTCGGGTGCGCATTCCCAGGGCTTGGAGTATCGCTCCAGACCGACTTCATAAACATATGCGGGATCGTCTCCGCACTGTACGGACGCACCGGGGGTGGTGGCCGTTACCGAGAAGGGGAACTTAAAATTGATTACCCTTCTGCCATATCCTTGTACCATCGCAATACCTCTACATTTTGATTGATACTTATCTACATGATAACACCTATAAATATGCATGTATAGAAATATAACAATGTTAGTTTATAGACAACTATAAGTATTGAAATATCACTGTATATACCATGGCATTGGTAATAAAAATGGATGAATTTGATAAAGACGAGTTCATAATAAGATGCAGACAGGAAGGAACGACAGCCAGCGCCGTAGTTCGCAACTTAATAACAAAATGGAAATTGGAACACCCAGTATCCCAAAAAACAAGACAGAAACCCGCAGTCGAGTAATTATTGGCCCAACAGCCTAGTAATTGCATCTGCTGCTTTACCAGCATTTAAACTCGCATTGCGGGTATCTCCCTTTTCAGCATAGTACAACGCAACACCTATTTCATTTATTCTGTGGCCACTGGCAACAACCAGGCTCTGAGCATCTCGAATTTTAGCTGGGAAAAGCTGCTTCTCTCGAAGCAACTTCACAGCCTTTTGTAATTCAGGAGCACCCATCTCAATCAATGGCCCTTCCTGGGCCTCTCCTGAGAGGTGTAACGGCTACCGAAGCTCTGCCAGACAGGCTAGCCTGACCGGAGACTTCAAAACCATGTTCCTTAGCGACCTGGCCAAAGGACTTGAATGTGCCTGCCGACATCGCACCCAGGATGTTGGCTTTATCCTTCATCAGAGCCTCTTTCATGGCCATGACATTCTGCTGAATCCTGGGAATATCAGTTGGGCAAACCTTGTAGTCCCGAACGATGTCCTCCGAAATCTTGCGCCATGCGGCCTGGGTGCCTCCCTCCGACGCCCATCCTGCAGCTATGCTGGCCAGGCCGGCCATGCCAATTTTCAGGATAGCTTCTCCGAATGGCTCACAGAAGACCTTAGAGAAAACATCAATGGCTGCCGGAATAAACTTAGGCGTTATAATATTTCCGACATCCATATATCTATCGGGTTGCCTCTCGGACTGACCCATGGGCCCTGACGACCAGTTATCCCCCTGGCCCCCATAGGGAACCAAGTCCGTACTCTGGGGAGATGGTTGCTGGACTGGTCTTTGCATGTTCTGCAGGGCTTCAACACCCTTCTGGATCGGGGTATCTGGGATACCCAAGGCCTTGGATGCATCGTTTCTGGCCTGACAATAGGAACACTTAGTTCCCAGCTCCCCGAGAGTTGGTATTGACAGAATCTGATCATCGGTATATTGACTGGCATCGTAATAGACAGCATACGGCACAAATTTGTTAGTCAACGGATTCTTCGTTAACTGCAAATAAACCAGCGGCCTATCGTTTCCGTCAAAGCTAATGGGCTGCCGGAAATCCGGCCTTGCCTGTTCCTCTAAACCTTGGCCTTCCGGTACATTATAGACCCGAAAAGGTCCATTGATACCGTATTTTTCGTCAATGATATTTTCAACTGGTAGGGGCATCTCGTATCTCCTGAATTAGCTTGGTTAGAATTCCAGCGATATGGTTCGTCTTCCTAGTACTCTGGCCTGCAGCGGATATAAATGTTGGCCACAGCTCGTTAGCGACATTTAAAACCATGGATGCTATTTCCGGGTTATCTGCTACGGGTATGTCATTAATGGCCGACTGCAGAAAAGAAAGCGACGTAATCCATGTATTGGAACGGGTGACTATTGCAACGGTTCCGTCAATTCCGACTACCATGGATTGATTTAACATCGCTTTAGCCGTACTGTCATCTGCAATGTCATCTGCCATTGCTTTGTAGGTTTCCAAGATCGCATCTAACCGTTCTAAGGTCATTGCACCGCCCCTGCAATCTTCTGAATGAGGGGATTGGATGTCGCCAGATCTTTTTTCGGGGCCATTCGACTTTGCACTAACGCAGATCCTAAAGTTGCAGCCAATGTTTTTACAGTTTCAACCGTCCTCTCAGCCTCTGCTTGACGGGCTGCCGCTTCTGCTTGTCTAGCATTCGTTTCGTTGATTATTCTGTTTTCTTGTATCTCCAACTGTTTCATTTTAAACTCATGGTCATTTGCTACCTGCAGGTCCGTGGAGTCGCCCTGGTGTAGATTTGCGCCATTGGCATTGGCTGCCTTGATAAGCTCGCCCAGGTTCATGGTATTTCGGTTTGCATCGCCCAGCCTGGCCTCCATGCTGCGAACTTTCTCTTCCATTTGAGCTTTCTGGCCTTCGAGGATGCTCTTAGTCAGCTCGAAGTTTTCTTTTCGCATTGCATCGACTGCATCAACCGGTTTATTGGCAGCCATTTCCTTGATAAGTGCCTGATGCTCCTTAATGGTTTCTTTGTAAAAATCCATCTGCAATTTTAGAGCTTCCACTTCTGGATTGGGCCCCTGCTGCTGGGTTTGTCCACGAGCTTCTCTAATTTCTTCTAACCTGCGTTCATGAGCCTGCCGTTCAAACTCCTGCTGTTGCCTCCACTCCTCGGATCGAGCCTGCTGTGCCGTAATTTGCATAGTCATCATGCCCATCATAGCCTGCATAGCCTCTGATAAGGACATGGGACCCGCATGTTCGGCGGGGGCAGTCGATGGAGTTTGAGCCTTGCTTTGTATGAAAGCCCCAAGCATGGGATTTCCGCCCGTTGGCATGCCCAACGCTTGTCGAATAAAAGATTCGCGCTGTGCTTCTGGCAGACTTTCAGCCATAGTGCGAATATCGTCAGCAGTCATGCCGTTTATCTTAAAATTTCCACCCCTGGGAGAAACGTCACCTTCTTCTTCCTGAGCCTCCCTTAGTTCTCGCTTAGCAAGTACCACAGCTTTCCTCGCACTGAGGTTTGCTGCATCCAGTAATGTGGATTTTGCGGTGTTTGCCAGCATTTCGTTAGCTCGATTCAATAGTTCATCGGTTTTGTCACTACCGACGATTTTATTGGCATCCAGTACCTGTTTTGCAGCCTCGGTATGTACTTCGTCTGCAGGTGGACGGCCGGGGTTTGTCCTTTTCATACTCGTCACTTATATAGGAAATCTATATAAAGGTATGCGCATGATTGTATGCATATGTGGAAGGAACACCAACAAGTAGCGCATCAAACCAGAGTTCTAAAGGGAGGTGCTCCTGCCGAAAAAATGGATCAGATAAAACAAGCATCACTCTTCGCATACAATTGCGGCCTATCGAAAAAAGACTCAGAATACGCTTTTGTGACTTTCTGCATCGCTTTTACTACGAAGAGCTTACTTGCCACTATGAAGGAGTTAACTACGGAGGACCCCGATGCCACAGCATGAGATCCATTACAACATAGATGATTTGATGATCGGACGAAAGTTTCCAGATGTCCACCAGGTTATGGACATTCTCTCAGGCGAGGGCCCTAATCACCGTAGGATGTTTCATGACGATAAGACAGTATTTGACGTACTGACAGCGACTAATAGTTATGAAGCGGCTTGGGCATCCCGTTATCACCTGATTGCGGATCGCATGGTTCGCAAAGGGGAGCCCAGTCCTGATTTACCAGACAATGTACGAAAAGAGTCAATCATAGCCGAGATGATGGATCTCATGGCCAGAGGGGAGGTAGAAATAGCCGTTTTCCCAGAATCGATACTTACCAAGTTGGTAAATGCCATAGTAAATGGAAATGCGCGACTCGTAGCTCCAATGGATCTACCGAGTTTGAGAAAACAGTATTATATCAAAAGATAAGAGGTCACGACCATGGTCGAAAATGAAAAGCCCATACCCCTTGGTGCAGCTAATGAAGCGACAGCTCCCCAGGAAGAAGAGGAAAAACCTTGTATGCCCTGTTTATTACCCAAAATAATGGCTACTTGGAGTTCAACCCGCGCCGCATGCGAATTTTTACCTGATCAGGATGCAAAGGCTACATGCCGAGCTGAAATGGAGAAGATGGCTGCTGACATCAAGGACGTGAAATCGGCAGAGGAAGTCATTCTAAGGGCAATTGAAGCAGCGCCCGATCCCGATGCCTTCATCAGAGCTGAAATTGACTATGCCATCGCTCACAATGCAGCCAACTCAGCCGCACTAATAAAGTGGGCCGAAAAACAAGAAGCGGAAGGCAGGGCCCTCTCAGAGGATACCGCAAAAGTCATCAAAGTACTTCGACTGGAGCAAGGGATCTAAATGTCCGAGAAGGCCGAGGAGCTAATCGCATTCGCGAAAGAGCACGGCTTTGAGATCCATTCCAGAACAAATCCTGAAGAATGGGCGGAAACCCTTGCCGAAAACGAAGGCCAATGCCCTTGTCATCATGCACCCACATGTCCCTGTGAGGATGCTATCACGAGGATTACAGACCCTAATCGCGCCCCCGAAGACCAAATGTGCGGGTGCGCCTTTTTCGTGTCAAAAGCTTATCTGGAGCACTACAAAAGGCAACCATGGCGGCCTGCTGTGGCACCCATTCAATCTGAAACGCCTGAGTTATCCGGTTACGTAAAAGTTCAAGATGTCGATCCTCAGATTGCAAAGAAGGCTTTAGAGAAAGTCGATGTTTACCTAACCGGTGCAGAGCTAATCAGAGAAGGTGAACTAGCAAAACTTGACGAATTGATGGCACAGGAAAAACTGGCTTCCGCGGCCTGCAGTTTATGCACGGACGATGCCGATTTGGTAATTGCCCATAGCACTTACACCCAAACCCTATGTAGCCAGGGCAGGGCAGGGTGCGAAAAGGAGTTGGGTCGTCTGCTTGCAGAAACAGTTAATATCATAGACGAAAATTTTATGACTGCAGGTTATCAAAGAGATGGTGTAAAGCCCCCGGCCGAATCTAAAAAGTATAAAAAGTCGAATGCCTGGTTAGAGTTTGCACATGAAATCGGTGCAAGTCCACAATTAGCAGGCACTGCCCAAAAATACAAAATGAAAGTGGCTGCCGGATTGTACCGAGGGGAGTATCAGACCATCGAGGACGCAATGGCTGCTATCCCGTTACCAACAACGTTTTCGTGAGGAAATACCATGGTTTGGAAAATAAATCCGGAGGACCTGAGGGCAATAGAACTTTTAGATGTTAAGGGATGTCAATCCCTTACTGATCTTGTACGTGAGATCTACGGAATCGAGAGTGGTGAGGATGGAAAGGATGATAACAAAGATCGCCTGAAAAAGCTCAACCGGTTCAAAAAGCACCTCAGCAATATGGTTAAAGAGGGTTTTATAGAAACCAGCACTGCAACAACGGAGAGCAGCAACCATCCCATCACAGTCTATTCGATTTCAAAAGACATCATTCTTGGCAAAGGGATCCTACTCATCCTGAATGACGATGGGGTAGATCTTACTGAAATCGGCCGTATCTTAAAAGTAATCAAAGTAGATGGCAAAGCAGCTATTTTGCCTCTGTCGTTGTAATTATGAAAGGGAGAGGACCTCTCCGCCTCCCCCTCATACGATTTGTTCGATGCCGCCATTACAGGCTTGTTTCTCGGAGAAATGATGATGGTGATGATACCGGCGCATGGAACACCACACACGCCGGTTGCTTTGAGGCGATATTTTTGGCGATTCCCGACAACTGCATTCACCCCGTCAGCAAAGGTGAGATGCACTTCCTACGTTGTCTTTAACCTATTTAAACTTTTTGAAGCGGGTCAAACTTGATATCAATATACCTACCCGCTAAAGGCAATACGCTGACCGTTTTTGGTTCAAATCCTTCTTTCAGGACTGTGATAACCACAGGAGCAGTCGCTAACATCTGCACCCCTATAAGCGGTGCTAATCCTTGCGGCATGTCGTTTATAATCACATCACAATCTTCTGGTTCTGTGAATATATTCAGAACACCCACCGCTATCGGTAAGGCCAATAGTTTCCTGAAAAACTTATTCTCACCATAAGCCACATCCACATCCTCATGCCAGGCGCTGCAGCCATCTGCCGCAATTACGATGTGATGGGTGCCAGGAGGCATGTCAACCCAATCCGGTGTAACTTTGGGTATGGCTCTTCCATCCACGTAAATCCTGGCATGAGTTGGATTGCTCTTAATAGTGAGCCTGGCCAGGTTCGGAGTGTCGGCTATCTTGCATTTCGCCCAGGCCGCTTTGAATTCATACGGGTCAACAAAATTGTTCCTGCCCTTATCAGTTGGTTCTGCTAGGCATTCGTCTACCATTATATAATTCAAGAAGATTTTCTTCCAATCCGGTCTCAGGTAAAGCGCTTCGCGACTCCCATCCCCCAGGTAAACTGCGCCCAGGACTCTACGGTACATTTCCAGCGGGGTGTAAGGGTCAAAATAGACCGTTACCATCTTCCCTTCAGCCAACTGTCTTAGTCGTACTGTAGCTGCGGTACCACCCGCGAAGGTTCCTTTTTCCTGGCTGTTGATACCGACCATTCTTACTTCTTTACCACCTACGAATAAGGTATCCCCGTCATCTACTAACTCGCAGATACCAACGATAGTTCCACGATCCAAATCTTCTTGAACCAGCGCTGGTGGCTTTGCTACATCAGCATAACTTGCGTAATAAAGAGCATATGCGTCGTAATACTGGTAGTATGAGCTGTTTCTTGGAAAACTGTTGTCATCCAGAAACTTTTTGAAGCTATTCAAATCAGACAGCAGAGCTGCATAATGGGGTAAAATACCCTCATAAACTCTTAAAGGATTGTAATGCTGCTCATTAAACCATGTAACTCTGGTTCTGACGGCTGCATCGAACTGCCAGAAGTTGGTTTGTACTCTGACCAGCCACTGTCTCGCCAAGGCATCCACCTTGTTATCTATGGCAAGAATATCACTTTCGGTCGTCGGATAACTCATGTCTGTCAAGTCTGTTTCTGCCATCTTCGTCACCTCCATAATCTCTCAACAGTGGAAGAACCACAACCTCCACCGGCCCACATGGAACCACAATTTGCATACTACATACATAGGCTGCTTCTATTTATAGATCTTAGGCATATTTAATAGTCGAAGTGATCACGAATGGATGAGAAATCTCTGCAGGAACGCGCCCGGAAAACCAAAGATCAGATAGACAAAGAACTACAGGCTGCCTTACTGAGGCTCAAAAAGGAGAAAAAATAAATGGCCACTTTTTCGACAAGTAAGCCTGCTGCGACCCCTACTAAGACCATATCCTTTAAATCTGGATCTGTGTCAAAACCGTCACAATCAATTTCATTCTCGAATAGCTCTAGGCCAGCAGTTAGCACGCCAACGCCTACCAAAACAATAACTTTCAAAACAGCATCTGTACCAACACCATCTCAATCGATTTCATTCAAAACTACAGCCCCTGTAACCACTACTACAAAAACACCTGCACCGACTGTCACCCCAGATCTAGCAAGGGCCTTGCAAAACCTTACTGATAAGGATCGGGTAACGCCTGCGGTAACCAAAGTTATCGAATTCAAAACGACAACCCCAATACCCGCACCCGTCACAACTTCTACACCCCCACCGATCACGGTAGATTTAGCCGCAGCGTTGAGAAACCTAACCGATAGGGACAGGGAAACTCCTGCAGTAACTAAGGTTATCGAATTCAAAACAGCGCCGGCTGCTACTCCCCTACCCGTCACCCCAGATCTAGCAAGGGCCTTGCAAAACCTTACTGATAAGGATCGTGTGACACCGGCCGTAACTAAGGTTATTGAATTCAAGACCGCACCCGTACCAACCCCATCACAAACCGTAGGGGCCTTTTCATCTATGGCTGCATCCAATGTAATGACAGCCCCTCAACTATCCCAGGATATTCACAAAACAGTTCAGGCCTTGGTAAAAACCGCAAACGAAGCAGCAGGTGTCATAGCAAATCGTACTGACCTTACATGGGATTCTAATGCAACTACGGCTGACAAAATACTGATCACAAATAAGATTCAGGACGCATTAGTACAAGCACAGAAAGCGAAAAATCCAGTTGTAACCTTCAACAACTTCGTCACCAATCAGTTAACCAGTTTAGGGACCGTAGCAAAAGCCTCGGTAAACGTCACCACATCTCGGTCAGAGATGGCTGCTTCGCAAAACAACATGGATGCAGCCAATGCTTTGAATATGATTGCAAAACTGGCGTCATATGGCATGAAGTCGGCGGCCAGTGCAGCGGCTGCACAGGATTTGAAAACGATTGCTAATGAGTCTACAAACTACGTAGTGGGTTTAGCATCAGCCGCTAATAGGACCATAGCTCAGGATCATGCAGCCATTGTATCCAGCATCGGGCAATTCGTCAAGAATAACATAGATGCTTCGTTGGTAGGAAAATCCGCATTGGCAACCCCCACCAAGACCATCACTTTCAAGACGACACCAAAAACGCCTGATCTGGCTGCAGCAGTTGCAAAACTAACCAGCAATAAGGTACTTCCGACAGTACAGAAAGTTATTACTTTTAAAAAGACCCCAGTCTCAAGTTTCACGGTTAAAACACTAGCAATTCAGGATAATGCATCACCTGACGTGATCGCGAAAGCCGTTTACAGTGCAATGTACAGCGGTAAACCTCCTGTATCCACAGAGGTATGGGCTGAACGTTACGGTGCAATCCTGAAAGTTGTTAAAGCTAACCTTGGCCCCAGTGGACAAATCAGCGATAAGAGCCTTGCAACCATCCAGAAGGATCTTACTCAGAGATTGGTAGTTCAGGCCTCGGAGTTTGTTAAAGAAAAGACGCCTGATGCTGAAACTCCACAGGAAAAAGTTGACCGTTTCAATAAAGAAGCTGCAGCCAAGGGACTTAATCAACCCAAAACACAGGATAAGCCTAAAGTTACGATCCCTGGTAGTGGTACCATAGACACATCCAAAGTAGTCATTGGAGAAACCAAATCACCTGATCAGAAAGCCGCAGCCCCTGTCACATTGACTCCCGTAGCCGCCGCGGCTGCTAAAACCGCAACTGAGAGAGCCGAAGCTGCGAAGAAATCAAGTAGCTCGAAAACTTCAACGACTGCTACCAAGGTGCCTCTAAAAATGTCTGATATAGATCCAACTCAGATGTACAAGACCGCAAGCGGCAACCTAATACCAGGTAAAGATATTGTACCTGCGGAACTTCCTTACATCCTTGGACCGGCACCTACCACAACCGGACCAGCTATGCCGCCTACAAGTGTACCTTCAACAACTCCTGCAGTAACTCCAAAAGCAGCCGAACCTTCCATAATAGCAAGCGTTGCTAAACTCATTTCCAACGCCAAAAACCCATTCGGACAGCCAGTTACTTCGCTGCAGCCGGTAACTAAGATCATAACCTTTACACCAGCCGGAATGACTAATGTCAAAGGTTCCGATGGACTAAGGTCTGTAAAGATCGATACTGACATCTACAATGGCCTGAAACAAACCTATAAAGATGATCAGATAGCTGATTTACTGTCAGATGCAAGACTGGGTGTTTATGTAGATACGAAATCAGGGAACGTGAAAATAGGACAGGTAGCAGAGAAACCATCAGAGACGTTTTCCGAGGCATCTGGGATTTACAGAGTAGATCCATATAAGGCGGTTACTGATCCAGAAACCGGTAAGTGGCAAGGTGTTCCTGAGTTTACCTACTACAAATTACAGAAGTTGGGTATCTCAGATGCTGATATGGCTAAAATACCGAAGACAGTATTGGATCAAATGAAGACCGCAGATACCGGTTCTCTAAAACCAGTCTCTGGAATCGCAGCATTGCCAACCACTGCCCAGGAAGCCCTGCAGCTCCCAGGCGAGAGACAGATAGGATCAGGTCTCTTCGTGGAAGTACCCTTAACAGCAGCTCAGCGGCAAGCAAACATAGATGCAACACCGGACCCATTAAAAGACCCATGGGGGTATGTGGTGTCATCTGCCGTTCAGCAGGGTGAGGATATTTACACCTACTTTGCCAAACCCGAATATAAGAACGGTTACAAGATCGAGCCTACCGTTGCTGGTCTGCTGACATTCAATAAGATTGCCACTGACCTGGCCAAACCAGGAGCTACCCTTGACGATGTTAAAGATGTTGGCGGTATGTCATCCTATGAAACCTTCAGTGCAACCATGGCTCACGCCAGCCCTGAAGTCCTAGCTCAAATCGCTAAAAACAACCCAAGACTTATCGTTGGTGCATCGGTAGATAACTCTCTGCAGGGTATTCTTGAAGCCAAAATGGGAGAAGATTATTGGGGAGCCATTGCAACTGGTTTGACCGATAACGAATATAAGGAGTTCGAAACTGAACTCAGAAATGCCCCTATCGATAAACCAATGGGTGATGTCATCAAAGGCTACGTCGAAACCGGTGCTGACCTCGGGAAAATGCCCGACATTATACCTTATGCCACGGGACAGCTCACTCAACTGGGCAAAGATATCATCATCAGCCCCGTGACCCCCAATGTAGGCGTAAACCTGTTATTAGCACCCCTTTTAATCATAGGGAAGGCCCCCGTCACTATCGCAAAAACCGGTATGAAAGTCGGTGAAAAAGCAGGAGTTCTTACCCTGGTAAAAACAGCACAGGGTATGAGTGCTCTCAGAGATGGGAAAGTCATCGGATCGGTTGTTGGAGATTCCAAGGATGCATCCAAGTTCGTGGTTGATGGTTTCGATGGTAGTAAAATTGAGCTGACCGTCAAGGGTGACACGGTTACAGCTACCGAAGTTAAAGAAGCTTCAGTTACAGTAACTAGGGCTCCAACAGAAATCGTTACTGGTACCAAAGCAAACATCGAAACCGTACCATTCAAGAAACCAGCACCATCAACCCCAACAAAGATCATCGAATTCAAGAAAGTAACACCAGCGGAACTGAAAGCACAACCAATCTCTCAACTGGATGTCAAGATCCCCGAGACCGCAAAAGTAACCGATCTTAGGGTTCCAAATGAGATGGATCAGTACTTAGTGACCCCTGAGAAACTGGCCAAAATGAGTAGTGTCGAACCTGAAATTGCATATAAGCCACTGACATCTGCAGATCTGAACTTGGTTGCAGATCTCGGAGACGATATGTTCATGGCAGAAAACGGCCAGAAGTATGTGAAATATGGAAAAGATAAGTATCTTCCTGTTGGCGATGGATATGACCCAAAGGCGAAGGGTATTCTGAGCGTAGAGAGCTTAGATGATGCCGGTAATGCCAACGTAGTTCATCTCATCACCGCAGATTCTACCAAAGACATATTCCACATCACATACGAAGATGCCAGTGGTCTCAAAAAGACAATCTCAGCTAATCCGGGTACCTATGCATTATCAGATGCAGACGCAATGAAATACGCCCAAAACTACGAAGACGAATTGGCTAAAGGAGCAGGAGGAACGCCAGAAGGCGTAGCCGGAGCAGGCCCGCAAGACGTTGAAGCCATGCAAGCCCAAATGGACAATGAACTGGCTGCCATAAACGCACAGCTCGACAGCGAAAAGGCACCCAGTGGGGGCGGAGGTGGCGGGGATTATGGCGGGAGTAGTAGTGGTGGTAGTGGGGGATCTACATATTACCCACCAGCCGATACTACAGATGTCAGTAAATGGACATACAATGCTGACTGGGATGCCAAAATCATGAGCCCCGATGGCGGTAAGACTTGGATGGTTGAAGATCCAGAAACATTAGTAGCCTACTCTACCACGGATTACGAAAAACTGGTACTGGATAGAATAGAACAGAGACGTGCGAAATATGATGCAACCCTGAATACCTACAAGAAAACAGGCCAGGATGCAGACGGAAAGTGGACGGTAGACCTGTATCAAGACTCCGCAGGCGGTTGGGTTACAAAGACAGAATTTGATACCGAGAGAGCAGCCATTGCCGCTAATAACCCGACTTTCACCATGGGTGTAGATGGCACTGCCAGAATCCGAACCAACGATGTTACCCATGGAGTTCAATATCTGGATGAGATGACCGGAAACTGGGTTACTAAAGACGTTTACGACGCCCTCAAAGGTTCGTCCGAGACACCCATCTGGAACGCTGAAGGCGGGTACTATTATTACCAAAAAGCTGACGGAAGCTTCGAAATCCAGAATCCGTGGACCAACGCCAGACAAACTCCTGACGAATACGGTGCATACCTCTCCGAGAAAGCTGCTGCAGCGACACCTGTTGCGCCAACTCAGGTAGCCACGTATCAGGCACCCAGTTCCTACGAATCCTATGTACCCAATCTGCAGTCCAACTATGCAGCGACCGTAGCGCCCATTGAGGCCAGGGCAACCACCGTGGAAGAGGCAGCCGATGCTTGGACCGTCTTTACCCAGACCCCGGATTTCGACAGGATCATAAAATCTGATGCCGATACTAAGATCCTTATCAAAGCTAAGGATGGTAAATCATTATCTGCAGAAGAGATCGACCGTGCCTTATACCTGAGATCACGAATGACTCCTGACGGCCAGAATGCATTTGACGCGGCAACAGGCGGCCAGACCAGTGCAAACCTAATGCCCATGAATGATTTCGAGAACTTGATCACAGGCAATCGTGCTCAGATTGGAACCATGACTGATGCCGAAATCAAAGCATCTGGGTTGCCGCCTGAAAAAGAAATCATCGTTCATCAAACCAAAGCCGAGGAAAATCTTGGAAAGTTCCTCATGTCAAATGAATACCAGGGAGCTTCCCCGGAGGCCAAGAAAATCATCAATGCCGAACTTGGGTATTATGCTGGTGAGCCCAGTAATATTCCAAACCTGCTTAATCAATTCAATGAGGTTCGGAAAGACTGGACCATTCCGACATCAGTAAGTTGGGATAAAACCGTAGAAGCCATGAGATCATCCAAGAATCTCATCCCTGACATGCCCCCATGGTGGAAAGCTGAGAACGTTGATTTCAGCGTCTCTGAGATGGTTCTCGGTAATAACAAGTACGCTGATGTTGTAATAGGCGAGAAAGCCAAGGGCCCAACCAAATATGTCATGGAAACTACCTTCCAGAAAGCTTTGGAAGATGGCTTCGTCGTAGGTGGTGAAGATGGTTACCAGGCTACCAGATACGCATACAAGAAACTCGATGGGTGGGTGGTAAGATCTCCAGATGGTAAGGATATCTCATTCGTGGCCAAGAATGAATTCGTAACCACTGCAGAAGAGGCAATCAGTTCTACTCGTGCGCCACTGGATATGTATTTCTGGGAGATGCCAACTAACGTACCAAACGAGTTTAGAATCCCAAGTGGTGCAGATGGGAGCATAGTCGAGGCCGTTACCAAAGTAGACCCATTCAGCTTCCCCGAGGCCACTTGGAAAGGTTTGACAGATGCTGGCGGCCTGTCTAAGGACATGACAAAAGAGTTCGTTAAAATCGACCTGAGGACCCCGGACGGGCAAGTTTGGAGCACGATCCGAGAAGCCGATAAATCTAGGGCATTCACAGTAGGTAAGCGAGTAGACCTCTTTGAGCAGGATGCAATCCGGATTAATGGACTCGCTGGTACTGATATCCAGAAACTGAGTGCCAACGACTATC
>Ga0265297_10001635_pt1 | contig 51260 bp, 48 predicted proteins | sample Munlanlwell13791_FD_192502 | JGI IMG/M metagenome (GOLD analysis project Ga0265297, IMG submission 192502) | Leachate microbial communities from a municipal landfill in Southern Ontario, Canada - Leachate well 137-91 | ecosystem: Engineered > Solid waste > Landfill > Unclassified | place...
CCAGATATTCCAGGTTCACCTGGTGGCAGATGCCGGTGCCCGGGGGCACGACGCGGAAATTGTTGAAGGCCTGCTGGCCCCAGCGCAGGAAGCCGTAACGCTCGGCATTACGCTCGTATTCCAGCTTCACGTTGTCCTTGAAGGCGGACTTGGAGCCGAACTCGTCGACGATCACCGAATGGTCGATGACGAGGTCGACGGGCGAGAGCGGATTGATCTTGTTCGGGTCGCCGCCCATGCTGGCCATGGCGTCGCGCATCGCGGCGAGGTCGACCACGGCGGGCACGCCGGTGAAGTCCTGCATCAGCACGCGGGCGGGACGGAAGGCGATTTCGCGGTCGGACTTCTTGTCTTTCAGCCAGGCGGCCACGGCCTTGATGTCGTCGACGGTGACGGTGGTGCCGTTCTCGTTACGCAGCAGGTTCTCGAGCAGGACCTTGAGCGAAACCGGGAGGAGCGACAGGTCGCCCAATTCCTTCTCGGCGGCCTTGAGGCTGAAATAGTCGTAGGAAGTCTTGCCGACGGTCAGTTTCTTGCGGGTCTTCAGGCTGTCGAGCGAGGGCACGGAGCAACTCCATGAATGGGCGGGCAGTGGTCGAACATTCCTGCCGGGCGGGCCAAACGAGTCCGATGGTGATCGGGCTCTTCGATCGGTTGCGAGCATAGTGAGGCCGGCCGCGGTCGTGAAGTCCCGACAATGGTCGTGGCCGCCGCTTTTGCGCGATTTTTCTGGTCCTCGTGCCGGCCTTGCCTATGATGCGCGCCGAGAAGCGTTGCAGGGAGACCGAACAATGGCCGTTCATGTCGAGACCAGCGGTCCCGTCACCACGATCATTCTCTCGCGGCCGCATGCGAAGAACGCCGTCGACCGGCCGACCGCGGAAGCCCTGGCCGACGCCTTCCGCGCCTTCGATGCCGACGAGGAGGCGCGCGTCGCCGTGCTCTGGGGCGACCACGGCACCTTCTGCGCCGGCGCCGATCTGAAGTCCTTTTCGAGCGGCGAAAACGTGAACCGGACCCAGCCCGACGGCGACGGCCCGATGGGGCCGACCCGCCTCGATCTCTCGAAGCCGGTGATCGCCGCGATCTCGGGCTATGCCGTCGCCGGCGGGCTCGAACTCGCCCTCTGGGCCGACATCCGCGTCGCCGAAGAGGATGCCGTGCTCGGCGTCTTCTGCCGGCGCTTCGGCGTGCCGCTGATCGACGGCGGCACCGTGCGCCTGCCGCGCATCATCGGCCAGGGCCGCGCCCTCGACCTGATCCTGACCGGCCGTCCCGTCGATGCCGCCGAGGCGCTTTCGATGGGCCTGATCAATCGCGTCGTGCCCAAGGGCGAAGCACGCACTGCTGCCGAGAAACTGGCGGCCGAGATCGCCGCCCTGCCCCAGGCCTGCATGCGCTTCGATCGCCGCTCGGTCTACGAGCAGTGGAACCTGTCGCTCGACAGCGCGCTGCAGAACGAATTCTATCTCGGCATGCAGTCGCTCGAACACGCGGCCGAAGGCGTCGCCCGCTTCATGGAAGGCGCCGGCCGCGGGGGCACCAAGGTCGACTGATCGCATCATGCTGGCAACCGAAGCACTTGGCGTCATTCGCGGCGAAAGGGCCGTGCTGGCCGGCATCGACCTCACCGTCGAGGCGGGCGAGGCGCTGGTCCTGCGCGGGCCGAACGGGGCCGGCAAGTCGACCCTGCTGCGCCTGCTCGCCGGCCTGCTCGCCCCAGCGACCGGACGGATTACCTGGGACGGCCGCCCGATCGACGAGGACCGCGAGGCGCACGGCCGCAGGCTTCGCTACGCCGGCCATGGCGACGCCCTGAAATTCGCCCTGACCGCGTGGCAGAACCTGGAATTCTGGGCCCGCTTCGAAGGCACGCCGGTCACCGCCGTGGACACGGCGCTCGACCGCCTCGGCCTCGGCGCGCTCGGCGACCTGCCGGCCGGCATCCTCTCGGCCGGGCAGAAGCGCCGCCTCGGCCTCGCCCGTCTGGCGCTCGCGCCGCGCCCGCTCTGGCTCCTGGACGAGCCCACCGTGAGCCTCGACGCCGCCTCGGTCGAAGTCCTGGCCGGCCTGATCTGGGAACACCGGGCCGCCGGCGGCATGGTCGTGGTCGCCACCCACGACGGCCTGGCGCTGCCCAACGCCCGCACCTTCACCCTGGAGAAGGCGGCATGACCGGAGCCTTTCTCGCCATTCTCCGCCGCGACCTCCGCCTCGCCTTCGCGCAGGGCGGCTCGGTCGGCCTCGTCATCGGCTTCTTCGTGATCGCGGCGACGCTGTTTCCGCTCGCCGCCGGACCGGAGCGGCAGGAGCTCGCCCGCGTCGCGCCCGCGGTGATCTGGATCGGCGCCCTGCTCGCCACGCTGCTCTCGCTCGACCGGCTGTTCCAGGCCGACCTCGAGGACGGCAGCCTCGACCTCCTCATGGTCGGCGGCCAGCCGGGCAGCGTCGTGGTCTTCGCCAAATGCATGGCGCATTGGCTCTCGACCGGGCTGCCCCTGGTGGTCGCCTCGCCCCTGCTCGGCATCTTGCTCGGGCTCGAGCCCGCCTCGATCGTCATGCTGGCGAAGACGCTGGCGCTCGGCACGCCCACGCTGTCGCTGATCGGCGCGGTCGGCGCCGGGCTCACCGTCGGCGTCCGGCGGGCGGGCATCCTGATCGCCGTCCTCGTCCTGCCGCTCTATGTCCCCGTGCTGATTTTCGGGGCGGGCGCCGTCAATCTTGCCGGCCTCGGGCTGGCGACCGGACCGAGCCTCGCCCTGCTCGGCGCCATCCTCCTGGTCAGCCTGCCGGTCGGCACGCTGGGGGCGGCTGCGGCACTGCGCCTCGCTGTACTTTGAACATGATCTAGATCATGTTGTCGCCCGGGGCAGTCAGGGATAAACCTTCACCATGTTGACGCGCCTCGCCAACCCGACCCGCTTCGTCCGCCTCGCCGACCGGCTGCTGCCCTGGCTGATCGGCGCCATGGCGATCGCCTTCGTGGTCGGCCTGGTCTGGGGCCTCGGTTTCGCGCCGCCGGACTACCAGCAGGGCGACACCGTCCGCATCATGTATGTCCATGTCCCGGCCGCCTGGCTCGCCATGTTCGGCTATTCCTTCATGGCGGTCGCCAGTTTCGTCGCCCTGGTCTGGAAGCATCCGCTGGCCGATGTCGCGGCCAAGGCGGCGGCCCCCATCGGCGCCGGCTTCTGCCTGGTCGCCCTGGTCACCGGTTCGCTCTGGGGGGCGCCCATGTGGGGCACCTGGTGGGTGTGGGATGCCCGCCTCACCTCGATGCTGGTGCTCTTCTTCCTCTATGTCGGCTATATCGCCCTCTGGTCCGCGATCGACGAGCCGGAGCGGGCGGCCAAGGCCGCCGCCATCCTGGCCCTGGTCGGCGCCGTCAATGTGCCGATCGTGAAATTCTCGGTCGACTGGTGGTCGACCCTGCATCAGCCCTCCTCGATCATGCGCATGGACGGGCCGTCGGTCGACCCCACCATCCTGTGGCCGCTGCTGATCAACGCGCTCGCCTTCCAGCTCTATTTCGTGGTCGTCCTGCTGTGGCGCATGAAGGCGGAGCTGATCACGCGGCGCGTCCGCGCATTGACCCTCGGCCTGGCCGCCCGGGAAGCCTGAGATATGGACAAGATCGCCGATTTCCTCGCCATGGGTGGCTATGCCGCCTTCGTCTGGCCGTCCTTCGCCCTGACCTTCCTGGTCGTGATCGTGCTCGGCGTGACCAGCCGGCGGGCGCTGAAACAGGCCCAGGCCCGGCTCGACCTCCTGGAACAGTCCAGGCCCGCGCGCCGGCCGCGCGCCGGCCAGGGGCGCGCGGCATGACGCCCCGCAAGCGCCGCCGCCTGATCATCGGCCTCGCCGGCCTCGCCTGCCTGGGCGCCGCCGCGGCCCTGGTGCTGACCTCGCTCGGCGACCAGCTCGTCTTCTTCCTGTCGCCGACCGAGATCGTGACCAAGGCGCCGCCGCCCAACCAGCGGGTCCGCGTCGGCGGCCTCGTCGAACAAGGCTCGGTGTCGCGCAGCGCCGACGGCACCACGGTAACCTTCAAGATTACCGACCTGACCACCAGCCTGCCCGTCACCTATCACGGCCTCCTGCCCGCCCTGTTCCGCGAGGGCCAGGGCGTGGTCGCCGAAGGCAACCGCCAGCAGGACGGCAGCCTGCTCGCCGCCGAAGTGCTGGCCAAGCACGACGAGACCTATATGCCGAAGGAAGTGGTCGAGGCCCTGAAGGCGTCCGGACGCTGGAAGGAAGGCGACCCGGTCCCCGCCACTGCCCACCCCGGAACCACATCCCCCGGAAACCAGGGAACGGCCAAGCCATGATCGCCGAACTCGGCCATTTCGCCCTGATCCTCGCCTTCACCGTGGCCTGCGCCCAGGGCACCGTGCCCCTGTTCGGCGCCTGGCGCGGCCACCTGCCCTCGATCCGCCTGGCCGATACCGCGGCGGTGCTGCAGTTCGTGCTGGTGGCCGGCGCCTTCGCCGCCCTGATGCACGCCTATGTGACGTCCGACTTCTCGGTCGCCAACGTCTACGCGAACAGCCATTCGCAGAAGCCGCTGCTCTACAAGATCACCGGCCTCTGGGGCAATCACGAGGGTTCGCTGCTGCTCTGGGCCTTCATGCTGAGCCTGTTCGGCGCCATGGTCGCCCTCTTCGGCCGCAACCTGCCGGACAGTTTCCGGGCCCGGGCGCTGGCGGTGCAGGGCCTGGTCGGCGTCGGCTTCATGGCCTTCATGATCTTCACTTCGAACCCCTTCCTGCGCATGGATCCGGCGCCGCTGGAAGGCCAGGGGCTGAACCCGATCCTGCAGGACCCGGGCCTCGCCTTCCATCCGCCCTTCCTCTATGCCGGCTATGTCGGCATTTCGATCGCCTTCTCCTTCGCCGTCGCCGCCCTGATCGAGGGCCGCGTGCCGCCCTCCTGGGCGCGCTGGGTCCGGCCCTGGACGCTGGCCGCCTGGGCCATGCTGACGATCGGCATCACCGGCGGTTCCTATTGGGCCTATTACGAGCTGGGCTGGGGCGGCTTCTGGTTCTGGGACCCGGTCGAGAACGCTTCGCTGATGCCCTGGCTGGCAGCCACCGCCTTGCTCCATTCCGCGATCGTGGTCGAAAAGCGCGACACGCTGAAGAGCTGGACCATCCTGCTCGCCATCGTCGCCTTCTCGCTCTCGCTGCTCGGCACCTTCCTGGTGCGCTCCGGCGTGCTCACATCCGTTCACGCTTTTGCTTCGGATCCGGAGCGCGGCTTCTTCATCCTGGTCTTCCTCGGCTCGGTCACCGGCGGCGCCCTGACGCTCTATGCGATCCGGGCTCCCGCCTTGAAGGCCGGCGGGTTGTTCCAGACCATCAGCCGCGAAGGCGCACTCGTCCTCAACAACCTGCTGCTGGCGACCGCGACCGCGACCGTGCTGCTCGGCACGCTCTATCCGCTCATCCTCGACGTGCTGACCGGCACCAAGGTCTCGGTCGGCCCGCCCTTCTACAATGCGACCTTCATGCCGCTCATGGTGCCCCTGATCGTGGCGCTGGGCATCGGGCCGCTGCTGCCGTGGAAGCGGGGCGATCTCTTCGCCGTGCTCGACCGGCTGAAGTTCATCGCCCTCGCCTCGGTCGTCGCCGCCGCCCTGGTGCTGTGGCTTACCATGGACGCGCCCCTGATGGCGATCGTCGCCTTCGCCTTCGCCTTCTTCCTGGCCGGTAGCGTGATCCTGGAATTCGTCGACCGGGTGCGGCTCCGCCAGCTCGGGCTGGCCGGCGCCTTCCGCCGGCTGTTCACCCTGCCGCGCGGCGCGATCGGCATGTCGCTGGCCCATTTCGGCATGGCGGTCTCGGTGATCGGCATCGCCGCCGCGACCGGCTTCGCGCAGGAACACTTGGGCGTCATGAAGGCGGGCGACACGCTCGACTTCGGCGGCTACCACCTGACCTTCAAGGGCGTCGAGCAGGTTCCCGGCCCGAACTACACGGCCGCCCGCGGCACCGTCGAGGTCGAGGGCGTGGGCCTGCTCCAGCCGGAGACCCGGCGCTTCGTGGCGCCGCCGATGGAGACCACCGAATCGGCGATCCATTCGACCCCCTGGGGCGATCTCTATGTCGTGGTCGGCGACAAGGCGGGCGAAGGCTATGCCACCCGCATCTATTGGAAGCCCTTCGTGATCTGGATCTGGGCCGGCGGCGTGATCATGGCGTTCGGCGGCTTCGTCTCGCTCTCGGACCGCAGGCTCCGCGTCGGCGCGCCGATCCGCCGCGCGGCACCGGCCGCCGCCCCTGCGGAGTGACGCCATGAAGGGCCAGTTCCGCTTCCTGCTCGCCGCTTTGCCGCTCGCCGTCGCGATCGGCCTCGGCGGCTTGTTCTACGACCGGCTGGGCAAGAACCCGTCCGAACTGCCCTCCGTCCTGATCGGCAAGCCCGCGCCGGAATTCGACCTGCCCGGCCTCGATCCCGGCCAGCCGGGCTTCGCCACCGCCGACCTGCGCGCCGGCTCGGTCACCGTCGTCAATGTCTTCGCCTCCTGGTGCGCGCCCTGCCGGATCGAGCACCCGATCCTGACCAAGCTGGCGGGACAGCCGGGCTTCCGCCTGGTCGGCCTCGCCTATAAGGACAAGCCGGAAGCAACCAAGGCTTTCCTGGCCGAGTTGGGCAATCCTTACGCCCTGATCGGTTCCGACCTGGCCGGCCGCGTCGCGATCGACTGGGGCGTCTATGGCGTGCCGGAAACCTATGTCGTCTCCAAGCAGGGCGAGATCATGTGGAAGCATGTCGGCGAGCTGACCGACGAGGTCATCGCCCGCGAACTGCAGCCCCTCGTCGAGAAACTCGCCCAATGAAATCCCTGTTCCTGGCGGCCACCCTGGCCTTCGCGGCGCTGCCGGCGCTCGCTGCCGGCCTCGACCAGCCGCTGCCCGATCCCGCGCAGGAAGCCAAGGCGCGCGCGATCGCCAAGGAAATCCGTTGCCTGGTGTGCCAGAACGAATCGATCGACGAGTCGAATGCCGATCTCGCCGCCGACCTTCGCCGCATCGTGCGCGAGAGGGTCGCGGCCGGCGACGACGAGGCGGCGGTGAAGCGCTATCTGGTCGAGCGTTACGGTGAATGGGTGCTGCTGCGCCCGCCCTTCGAGCCGTCGACCTGGGCGCTGTGGTTCGGGCCGGCCGCCATCCTCCTGGTCGCCGGTGGCGCCATCTGGCTGCGCCGGCGCCGGCCGGCACCCGCCGAAGCCGCCCCCGCCCCCCTGAGCGCCGAGGAAGAAGCCCGCCTCGCCGAATTGATGAAGGACGGAGACCGGTCATGATGCTGGCCGTCTTCGGCTTGATCGCCGCCGCGGTGGCGATCCTCCTGCTGCGCCCCCTGCTGCGCCCGGCCCATAACCGCGACGCCGCCGCGGCCGAACGCGCCGTCTATCGCGCCCAGCTCGACGAACTGGCGGCCGAACAGGCGGCCGGCGGCATCGGCGCGGACGAGGTCGCGGCCGCCAAGCTCGAAATCGAACGCCGCCTGCTCAAGGTGAGCGAGGCCACCAAGGCCTCGGGCCGGCCTTCCCTGGTCCTCGCCCTGGTGGTCGCCATCGGCGTGCCGGCCGGCGGCGCCCTGCTCTACGACGTGCTCGGCGCCAACGGGCTCGGCGATGCGCCGCTGGCGCCGCGCCTGACGGCGGCGGGCCAGATGGCGGAGACCGAACGCCTGATCGCCGAACTCGAAAAGCGCATGGTCGAGCACCCGGAAGATCCGCGCGGCTGGATCCTGCTGGCGCGCGCCCGTGCCGCCGAGGGCAAGCTGATCCCCGCGGCCGAAGCCTATGAGAAGGTGATCGGCCTGATGCCCGACTCGGTCGACGCCCGCCTGGGCGCCGCCGAACTCCGGATCGCCGCCGCCCAGGGCGTGGTGACGCCCGAGGCCAAGGCGTTGATCGATCAGGCGCTGACCCTCGAGCCCAAGAATGCCGGCGCCCGCCATTTCGCCGCTTACGCCAAATTCGCCGCAGGCGACAAGAACGGTGCCGCCGACGATTGGCAGGCCCTGCTGCCCGAACTGACGGCGGACGATCCGCTGCGCGATGCAGTGGTCGCCGGTCTCGCCGCCGCCGGGCGGCCCGTTCCCGAAGTTCCGCCGGCGGCATCGGCGGCACCGGGTCCGAGTGCCGGCGATGTCGCCGCCGCGCAGGAGATGACGCCGGAACAACGCCAGGCCATGATCGAGAGCATGGTCGAACGTCTGGCGGCGCGCCTGAAGGCGCAGCCGGACGACCTCCAGGGCTGGCTGAAACTGGCCCGCGCCTATGACGTCCTGGGCAAGGCGCCGGAAGCGGTCGCGGCCTGGGAAAAGGCGGCGGCCTTGAAGCCGGACGATGCCGAGATCCAGGCCGGCCTGACGGCGGCGCGCGCCAAGGCGGCAGCCCCATGACCCCCCGCCGTTAAGTCCTCCTTAAGCTCTGCGGCGACAATCTGGCGTCATCATGGACATCAAGCCGAGCTCCGCCCTCCTGACCGCCCTCGCCTCGCTGCAGCAAGGCGGCGTCGGCACGCGCACGGCACCCGGCGGCTCGGCCCAGGCCCAGGCGGTGGCGACCCAGACCGCATCCGCCGTACCCGCCACCAATGGCAGCGGCGTCGACATCCGGGTCGGCGCGCCGCCCGTCACGGGCCCGCAGACCCGCGAGGCCCCAGGTACCACCCGCCGCCCGCTCCAGCCCGGCCTCGGCCGCTACATCGACCTTACGGTCTGACTTGCCGTGCCGGCGGCGCCGGCCGACAATCGCGCCATGAGCCAGGCGCCCGATTTCCACATCGCGATCCCCGAAGGCGACGAGCGCCAGCGCGACGTCTGCCGGACCTGCGGCTTCGTCAATTATGTGAACCCCAAGATCGTGGTCGGCGCCGTCGTCACCGTCGGCGACCGTTTCCTGCTGGCACGACGGGCGATCGAGCCGCGGCGCGGTTTCTGGACCATTCCCACCGGCTTCATGGAAGAGGGTGAGAGCGTCGCCGAAGGGGCCGCCCGCGAAGCCCGGGAAGAGGCCTGCGCCGAAATCGCGATCGACGCCCTGCTCGCCGTCTATTCGATTCCGCGCCTGTCCCAGGTCCAGATGATCCATCGCGCCACCCTGGCCCGGCCGGATTTCGCCGCCGGGCCGGAGAGCCTGGAGGTCCGCCTGTTCTCCTGGGACGAGATCCCCTGGGACGAGCTCGCCTTCCCCTCGGTCCATTGGGCGCTGCATCACTGGCGCGCGGTCGAAGGCCGGCACGATTTCGCCCCCTTCGGCAATCCCCCGGGCGAGGACGGCCGCAAGCCCCTGCCGACATCGTAGTTTCACGGGAAGGTCACGCAGCGGTCACCCCCCTGTCGTCTGGCGGCGGCATAACGCCCAGGCTGGGATATTGGCAGGGGGTTTCACATGCGTTTCACGTTCGTCGGCGGCGCCTGCGCCGCCGCGGCGCTTCTGGCAGGGCTGTCGCCCGCGGCCGGCGCCTCGCTCGAATATACCACCACTCATGCGACCACCGGCGACGCGCCGGTCTCGCTGACCATGAACGGCGAGACCTTCGTCAATCAGGGTCTGGTCGGCGCCGGCCGGCTGTCGGCCACGCTGAAGGATTTCATGGGCACTTCGCTCGGCTCCTTCTCCGGGATGGCGATCGATCGCAATACCTGGCGCAAGGTCGGCGACAGCTACACGGGCACCCTCTATACGCTGCCGGACCGCGGCTATAACACCGACAGCTATTATTCGAACTACCAGGGCCGCCTGGTCCAGTTCGACCTCAGCTTCACGCCCTATAGCGGCGCCGATCTGCCGGCCGCGACCACCTCGCAGAGCCAGATCAGCCTCACGCCGACGGGCAGCGGCATCGCCCTGACCGATTTCAACGGCACCGCCACCACCGGCTTCGACCCGGGCACCGGCACGATCACGGAAAACGGCTATCTGCTGCCCTACAGCACCGCGGCCGGCCGCGTGCCGCTGGACGCCGAAGCGCTCGCCTTCCTGCCGGACGGCAGCTTCTACGTGGGCGACGAATATTCGGGCGGCGTCTATCTGTTCGACGCCAGCGGCAAGATGAAGGGCTTCATCGCCCCCGTTGCCGCCCTGGTCCCCATGACCGACGGCGTGGTGGACTATAATTCGACCAGCGCCCCCGATACCGGCCGGCGCAACAACCAGGGCATCGAGGCGGTCTCGATCACCCCGGACGGCAAGAAACTGGTCGAGATCCTGCAGTCCGCCACGCTCCAGGACAGCGATACCTCCGACCAGTCGGACCGCACCAATACCCGCATCCTGATCTACGACATCTCGACCACCCTGACGCCCACCGCGCCGGTCGAGCATTACGTCCTGCAACTGCCGATCATCAACGACAAGGGCAACGGCAAGGCGACCAACAAGACCGCGGCGCAGAGCGAAGTCCTCGCCATCAACGACAGCCAGTTCCTGGTCCTGTCGCGCGACGGCGCCGGTTACGGCACCGAGAGCAACAAGCCCGAGGTCTACAAATCGATCCTGCTGGTCGACACCAATGGCGCCACCAACCTGGCCGGTACCGAATACGAGACCACGACGAAGCCCGTCTCGGACGGCAGGGTGCTCGATCCGTCGATCACGCCGGTCGAGTTCGGCGAGTTGGTGAACATGTTGAACACCACCCAGCTGGCGCGCTTCGGCCTCAATATCGACACTTCGAGCCCGAAGGGCGGCACCAATCTGACGCTGTCCGAAAAGTGGGAAGCGATGGCCCTGCTGCCGGCGCTGGACGAGGCCCATCCGCAGGATTTCTTCCTCTTCGTCGGCAACGACAACGACTTTCTCACCACCGACGGCGTGATGCCGGACGGCTACACCTATGACGCCGGCCTGAACAACGACAGCATGCTGCTGGCCTATCGCCTGACCCTGCCGACCGCGGTCGACCCGCTGTTCGAGCAGGCGATGATCGTCGCCGGCGGCGCCGCCATGGCCTCGGTCGACCAGGCCGTCTTCGGTGCCGCCGACGCGGGCCAGGCCGACGTCGCCGGCCATCTCACCGGTCTCCGCACCGATGCCCTGCTGGCCGGCAAGGGCAAGGCGGGCGACACCCGCCCGGTGAAAGTCTGGGTTTCCGGCACCTACGACTGGGACAACCGCGACGCCGACACCATCTCGACCGACGCCACCAATTACGGCGCCACGGCGGGCATCGATTTCGCCCTCGCCCCCACGGTCACCGTCGGCGGCGCGGTCGGCACCCAGGGCGGGCGGAACGAGCCGGCGACCGGCTTCCGCACCGAATACAGCGCCTATGCGATTTCCGCCTATGGCCAATATTCGGCGGGCGGCCTGTCGGTCTCCGGCAGCTACAGCTTCGTCCCGCTCTCCTTCGGCGAGATTCGCCGGCCCGGCGCCTTCGGCACCTCGGCCGCCGGCTCGACCGAAGGCCGCGCCCATGTCTTCGCCGGTGAGGCCAGCTATCTGACCGGCCTCGGCGGCTTCAGCGCGGGTCCGCTGGCGACCATCTCCCATGTCGAAGCCTCGGTCGACGGCTATACCGAAGAAGGCGGCGCCGGTGGCAACGTGGTCTATCCCGACCGCAACGCCAGCCGTTCCACCGCCGGCTTCGGCGCCGAAGCGGTGTTGCCGCTGACCGGCGTCGCCCTGACCGGCCGTGCCCTCTACAACTGGGTCTTCGCCGATGACGACGGCACGGCGGCACTCCGCCTCGCCAGCGTCGGCGGCAGCGCCGGCGGCGCCACCGTGAACGTTCCCTCGGGCCAGAGCGACAGCATCACCCTGGGCCTCCGCGCCCAGGGCGAGGTGATCGCCAATGTCGGTTGGTTCGTCGGCTACGATCTCGACATCAGCGTCGACGGCGGCACCGCCAACACGGTCTCGACCGGCTTCAGCGTCGGCTTCTGAGGCGGGTAGGGGCGGCTCAGGCCGCCCCCTACTCCGACTTTTCGGGAAGCTGGTGGCGCAGGATCAGCGGCATCTGCGCCAGGGTGAAGGCGATGGTCAGCGGCATGATGCCGAAGACCTTGAAGGCCGCCCAGGTGTCGGTGGTGAAATTCCGCCACACCACTTCGTTCACCACCGCGAGCACCAGGAAGAAGCCGGCCCAGCGGAAGGTGAGTGCCCGCCAGCCCGTCTCGTCGAGCTGGAAGGCGGCGCCGAACAACGGTTTCAGCAATGACCGCCCGGTCATCAGCCCGCCGAACAGGATGACGCCGAACAGCGTGTTCACGATGGTCGGCTTCATCTTGATGAACAGCTCGTCCTGCAGGATCAGGGTGAGCCCGCCGAAGACGAGGACGAAGAAGCCCGAGACCATGGGCATCACGGGCAGGCGCCGTTCGAGCGCCCAATTGGTGCCCAGGGCGGCGACCGTCGCGACCATGAAGGCCGCGGTCGCCGGGAAGATGCCGTAGCGGGCATTGGCGAAGAAGAAGACGGCGAGCGGCCCCGCCTCGAGCAGCAGGCGGACGAAGGGATTGATCTTGGTGGCGTGGGCAGTTGTCTCGGCCATGGCGTCAGTCCCGGTCGGCGACGCCGGCCAGCGCGCGGGCGAAGGCATCGGCATCGAAATCCTGGAAGTCGTCGATCCCCTCGCCGACGCCGATGGCATGGATCGGCATCCAGTATTTCTTGGCGATGGCGACCAGCACGCCGCCCCGGGCGGTACCGTCCAGCTTGGTCATGATCACGCCGCTGATCTTGGCGACGCGCTCGAAGACGTCGACCTGGTTGACCGCGTTCTGGCCGGTGGTGGCGTCGAGCACCAGGATGGTGTCGTGCGGCGCCGTCTCGTCGAGCTTCTTGAGCACGCGGAGGATCTTGGTCAGCTCCGCCATCAGCCCCTCCTTGTTCTGGAGGCGGCCGGCGGTGTCGATCAGCAGGACGTCATAGCCTTCCCGCTTGGCCTGTTCGAGGGCGTCGAAGGCGAGGCCGGCGGCATCCGAGCCCGCGGGCCTGGTGACCACCGGAACGCCCGAACGCTCGCCCCAGACCGCGAGCTGCTCGATCGCGGCGGCGCGGAAGGTGTCGCCCGCCGCCAGCATGACCTTGAGGCCCTGGGCCTTGAAGCGGCTGGCCAGCTTGCCGATGGTCGTCGTCTTGCCGGTGCCGTTCACGCCCACCATGAGGATGACATGGGGCTTCCGGGCGGCGTCGATCACCAGCGGCTTTTCGGAAAACTTCAGGACCTTGGAGACTTCCTCGGCCAGGACGGATTTCACTTCCTCGTCCGAGATTTCCTTGCCGAAGCGGCCCTTGGCCAGGGCTTCGCGCACCGCGACCGCGACATCGACGCCGAGGTCGGCGCGGATCAGCGCCTCTTCGAGCTCGTCCAGCGTCTCGTCGTCGAGCTTCCGCTTCTTGAACAGGCCGGTGATCGACTGCCCGAGCGAGGAGGACGAGCGCGACAGCCCGGCCTTCAGGCGGCTGAGCCAGCCGGATTTCTTGCCTTCCGTCGGAACCTCGGGCGTATCGGTCTTGTCGGTCATGCGGCGATCAACTCCGCGCCCTCGCGGGCGCCAATGGTGACGGGCACGATCTCACCCGGCCCGAATTCGGACTTCAGGCGGACAGCGGCGAAATGTTCGGTACGGCCGAGGCCGGGGCTTTCCACGATCGCCCGCTCCGCCTTGCCGATACGGCTGTCGAGGAAGCGGGCGAGCGCGTCATTGCCCTTGGCGCGCAGACGCTCGGCCCGCTCCTTGGCCACAGTGCGGCCGACCTGGGGCATCTTGGCGGCGGGCGTGCCGGGCCGGGGCGAGAAGGGAAAGACGTGGAGATAGGTGAGACCCGCCTCGTCCACGAGGTTCAGCGTGTCCTGGAACGCCGCTTCCGTCTCGGTCGGGAAACCGGCGATGAAATCGGCGCCGAGGGCGATGTCGGGCCGGGCGGCGCGCAGCTTGGCTGCGAAGCGGATGGCGTCTTCGCGGAGGTGCCGGCGCTTCATGCGCTTCAGGATCAGGTCGTTGCCGGCCTGGAGCGAGAGGTGGAGATGGGGCATCAGCCGCTCTTCTTCCGCCAGTGCCGCCAGGATGTCGTCGTCGGCTTCCGCCGCATCGATCGACGAGATGCGAAGCCTCGGCAGTTCCGGCACCGCCTTCAGCAGGCGGCGGGTGAGCTGGCCGAGGCTGGGCTTGCCCGGCAGGTCCTCGCCATAGGAGGTGAGGTCGACCCCGGTCAGCACCACTTCGCGGTGGCCGGCCTCGACCAGGCGGCGCACTTCCTCGACGATGGCGCCCATTGGCACGGAACGTGACGGCCCGCGGCCATAGGGGATGATGCAGAAGGTGCAGCGATGGTCGCAGCCGTTCTGGACCTGGACGAAGGCCCGCGCCCTGCCCTCGAAACCTTCGACCAGATGGCCCGCGGTCTCGCGCACCGCCATGATGTCGGCGACCTTGACCTTTTCCGTCTCGCCCACGCCGAAATCGGGCGACCAGGTCTCGGCCGCCATCTTCTCGAGATTGCCGACCACCTGGTCGACCTCGGCCATTTCGGCGAAGCGCTCCGGCTCGACCTGGGCGGCGCAGCCGGTGACGATCAGCTTGGCCCCCGGGTTCTCGCGCCGCGCCTTGCGGATCGCCTGGCGGGCCTGGCGCACCGCCTCCGCCGTGACGGCGCAGGTATTGACGATCACCGCATGGTCGAGGCCCGCCGCCTCGGCATGGCGCTTCATCACCTCGGATTCATAGGCGTTGAGGCGACAGCCGAAGGTGATGACCTCGATCCCGTTGGGCATGGAAACTCAGGCGGCCTTGACCCGCGGCGGCAGGGCGATGACGCCCGAGAAGGCGACCGCGACCGGCCCGGTCATGATCACATGGTCGTCCTCGGCCCGCCATTCCATGTCGAGCCGTCCGCCGTCCATCCAGATCGTCGCCTTGCGGTCGACCAGGCCGCGGCGCGTCGCCGCGACCACGGTGGCGCAGGCCGCGGTGCCGCAGGCGAGCGTGCGCCCGGCGCCGCGCTCCCAGACCACGACGCGGAGCGAGCCGTCCGCCTGCTTCGAGACGAAGGAGACATTGGTCCGTTCCGGGAACAGCGGATCATGCTCGATCACCGGCCCCAGCGCCTCGACCTTCACCTTTTCGGCGTCGTCGACGAAGAAGACGACATGGGGATTGCCCATGCTGACCGCGGCCGGCCCGGCCAGGCCGGGGGCGGCGGCGTAATCGAGCTTCACCGTGTCCATGGCGCGGGCGAGCGGGATTTCCGACCAGTCGAGCCGGGGCTTGCCCATGTCGACGGTGATATAGCCGTCCGGCGCCGAGGAGGCGAGCAGGATGCCCGCGACCGTCTCGATCGAGACCGCGTTCCGCCGGGCGCCGGCGATCATCAGGGCACCGACGCAGCGCGTGGCATTGCCGCAGGCGCCGGCTTCGGAGCCATCCGGGTTCCAGATCCGCATGAAGACGTCGGCCTTGTCGGAGCGTTCCAGCACGATGAGCTGATCGCAGCCGACGCCGGTCCGCCGGTTGGCGATCGCCTGCGCCAGCGGTTCGTTGATCTCCACGGGGGAGGTGCGGGCGTCGACGATGACGAAGTCATTGCCGAGGCCGTGCATCTTGATGAAGGGAATGCCGTCCATGGCCGCTATATAGGCGCTTGAGCCCCCTCTCGTAAACCGTCCCCGGCGAGGCGAGCGATGATTTCCGCGAGGGTCTCGATCGCATCCGCGCGGGTCATGCCCGGCAGCGGTGCCAGGATGCTCTCCAGCACGGCCGACTGGATCATCGCGGTGAGCTGGAAGGCCGCCACATTGGGCCGGCTGAAGGCGTTCCGTCCGATCGACTGGGCATAGATCTGGCCCGCCAGCACGAGCAGCCGCTCGCGCAGCGTGGCGACCGCCGGCAGGTCGCGCAGAAAAGGAATCTCGTATTGGATCGCGCGCACCAGGGGGGCGCGGCGGTCGATCGTGTCGTAGAGGACTTCGGCCGCGCGGCGGAAATCGGCCTGGACGCCCAAGAGGCCGGCGCCGAATTCGGCCAGGATCTCGTCCACCGCCCGCTCGACCAGCTTGGCGACGATCGCCTCCTTGCCCGGGAAATATTGGTAGACCGAGCCGATCGAGACGCCCGCCCGTTCCGCGATGTGGTTGGTGGTCAGGGCGCCGTAGCCGCGCTCCCCCAGAAGTTGAGCGGCCGCGGTCAGCACGGCATCCACCGTGGCCTGGGAACGCCCCTGGGTCGGGCGCTTTTTCATCGAAAGATCAACGGCTTCGGCCATGGAACCGGGCACCTCCGCGGGGCTCGGCCCCATGTAAGTAGATATGAATAATTGCTCATATACAATCGATGAAAACAAGTGGAGGAGCGTGATGACCAAGACCCCCGCCCAAAGCCCTGTGCCCGCCCGCTGGCGCGACCCGGACCATGATCCGGCGCCCTGGACCCTGCATCTGACCCGCCATTTCGGGGCGCCGAGCCAGGACCCCGTCCGCCGCGCCGCGGTGCGCGATGGGCTTCTCCGCAGCGACGATCTGGCCGACGCCTTGGTCGACTGGATGGCGGAGAGCAAGGGCCAGGGCTGGCGCCTGTTCGACCAGGCCCTCCGTGACGGCATCGAGGCGATCCCGAACCCGCCCGAGGCGCTGTCTGCCTTCTTCGCGCAGATCGACCGCCGGCCCGATTGGGTCGACGACGACAAGCTCCGCCTCGGCTGCCGGGTGGCGCTCTCGACCGGGCCTCTGCTCCGCTACGCGCTGGGCTCCGGCACGCTGATGGTCGGCTATTGCTCGAGCGCCATTGCCCGCGTCCTGGTGATGACCGGGGCGCTCGACCGCCGGACCTATTCCCGGCTGGAGGAGACGGGGAAATTCGCCGTCGACATTTTCGCCTCGGGCACGGTCGGCCGCTTCTCGGACGGTTTCGCTGCCGCCGTGCGGGTCCGCGTCATGCACACGATGGTCCGCCGGGCGCTGCGCAAGGACAAGCGCTGGCGGGAAGACCTCTGGGGCCTGCCGATCAACCAGTCCGACATGGCGGCGACGGCTTTGGCCTTCTCCCTCGGCATGGTCGGGCCGCTGATCGACCTCGGCCTGACGCTGACACCCGCCGAGAAGGAAGGCGTCGTCCACCTCTGGCGCTACGTCGGCTATATCATGGGGGTCGAGGAAACCCTGTTGCCCGAGAGCTATGCCCAGGCGGCCGCGCTGTTCAGCCTGATCGTCCGCTCCCAGCCCGATGCGGACGAGGACAGCCGCGTACTCTCCCGCGCCCTGTTGGGGGCCGCGCGCGACGCCCTGAAGGACCTGCCGAAGCCCTTCGGCCCCTGGCTCGCCGAAGCCGACGCCATCACCTATGCCGGCGCCTCGCGCCACATCATCGGCGACGTCGCGGCCGATACGCTGGGCATTCCCAAGACCGCCTGGCGCTTCGCCCCCCGGGTGCTGAAGCCCGCGATCGCGGCCGCCAACAGGATCCGCCAGGTGCCCCTCGCCCGCGAAGCCGTCGCCGGCCTCCGTCTCGCCCTTCTGCAGCGGCAGATCCGCAAATCCTTCCGCGACCGCAAACCGGCCTTCGAGACCGGCGAAGGCAGCCCCCTGCGCAAGCCGGAGGACATGCCCCGGGCCGCCGAATAGGTCAGTGGCGGGGCGGACTGTCGACGCTCATGGCGAGCGTCCGGCTGATCGCGGTGAGGTCGCGGCCGGACTGTTTCGACCAGGTGTTGAAGGCGGCCTGTACGGCAGCCATGTCCTTCTTGGACGACGGCAGCTTGGCCACCACGCCCTCGCGGATCAGGGCGGCGATCACGTCGGGCGAGGTGACGAAGGCTGGCTTGCCGATCATGCGCAGGAAGCGCATGGCGGAATCGCCGCCCAGGTGGCTGCCCCGCTTCTTGAAGATCTCGAGCAGGCCGACGTAGTCCCCGTCCGGCCAATCGGCGATGAAGCGCGCCGCACTGCCGGCCTCGCGGGCGAGATCGAGGACGAGCTGGGCATTGACCTGGACCGAGCGGATCTTGGCGCCGTTCCGCACGATGCCCTTGTCGGCCAGCAGGGCGTCGAATTTCTCATCCGACATCATGGCGCAGGCCGCCGGGTCGAAATGATCGAAGCCCGCCTCGAAGGCCGGCCATTTGTCGTCGATCACCTTCCAGGAGAAACCGGCGTAGAAGATCCGCCGGGTCATGGCGGCCAGGATGCGGTGATCCGGTATCGCCGCGATTTCGCCCGGCGCTTTCGAGGGGGTCTCTGCCAGCAGGGCTTCGAGCGCCGGCGCCCCGCCCTTGCGCGCCGCGGCCTGGGCGAAGATCGCCTCGAAACGTCTCATCGCGTCGCCTCGCCACGGCAGTCGAGCAGGGCCAGGGCGGGCATCACCACGCCTTCCAGCAGGCGGCGTTCCGGCCGCACCCGCGCCAGGACACGCACCCCCATCAGAACGCCCAGCAGATGGCGCGCCAGTTCCGCCGCCGGCAGGGTGGCGGCGATCGTACCGTCGCGCTGGCCAGCCGCGACCAGGCGCCCGAAGAACCCTTCGATCCGGGCCAGCACCGCATCCACTTGGCGCTGGAAACCGGCGTCATGGGGGGCGACGTCGAGGGCGGCATTGACCAAGAGGCAGCCGCGGTGATGGGGATCGGCCAGCGACCGTTCCACCACCTCGCGGAAGAAGGCGGCGATGCCGTCGCGCGGCGCCATCGTCTCGCAACGGGCCATGCGTTCCGCCACCGTCGTATCGACATAGTGGTCGAGCGCCCGCTCGTAGAGCGAGCGCTTGTCACCGAAGGCGTTATAGAGGCTGGCGCCGTTGATCCCCATGGAGGCCGCCAGTTCGCGCACCGAGGTCGCCTCGAAACCATTGTTCCAGAAGCATTGCACGGCGGCATCCAAAACGGCCGCCTCATCGAATTCGCGCGGCCTCGCCATCGCATCCTTCCCGGTCAGCCGGGCTATTTTAGATCACCCGGTCGACAACTCAAGCGAACCGTCAGGACCAAGACTGTTTCAGGGCCGGGACGGAATCACGAAGCCGTCGCCGCAGCGCCCGAAGCGGGTCTTGCCGCTGCGCGGCTTGCGCGGGGCGCCGGGCTCCGGCCCCCAGTCGTAGTCGACCGACAGCGAGACCAGGAGGCCGCCCTTGCAGGTCAGGCGGAAGGCCCCCACCAGCTCGGGCAGGCGGGCGGCGACCGCGGCATCGAATTCGGTGCGCGAGAGCGGCTTGTCGACCGGCAAGGCGAGGCCGGTCACGATCGCCTCGGTGGTGTCGAGCGACCAGGTGATCCAGGTCGCCGGGTCCATGGGCGAGCAACTGCCGTGCTTCACCCATTCATGGCGTTCCAGGCATTTTTCGGTACCGGCGAAATAGCCCTGCTTCTTCTTCCAGGCATCGGTGCGGTAGAGCGCCGGCACATCCGGCAGGCGGCAGAAGTCGGCGCCGGTGCGGCATCCCGTCTCGGTACAGGAGCCTTCGGGGAAACGGTCGCCGGAACCTGCGGCATAATCGACCCAGAGCCCGTGCAGTTGGATCGCCGCCGGTTTGGGAAAGCCGCGACAACTGGCGTCCCGGCGCTTCTCCTTGCAGAAGGTCGCCGGCACCGTGAGCTCCAGATGGTAATAGGGCTGCCACTCCGTCGATACGCTACAGGAAGTGTCGGCGAGAGCGGGCGCCGTTACAGCAACGGCCAGAGCCGCGGTCACGGCGCGGATGATGCGGAGCCGACGCAATCCCCATTCCTTCATCATTCCCCTCTTTCAGCCACGAATCGTCGAAACCCAAACCGCCCGCAGACCACACGCTAATCCACACCAATTCGACCACTTTTGCGCTATTTTCCGCGCAAAATGCAGCTTAGGTTTTGTCGCGATCGGTGGCGATGATAGCCAGATCGGGAGTGTGAGGCATGAAGAAATCGGTGTTCGTCGCTGGCATTCTGGTGGCGTCCAGCAGTCTCGGCGGCTGCGTCAGCGTCTTCGAAGGAACGTCGCAGGATATTTCAGTGAACACCACGCCGGCAGGGGCGACCTGCGTGTTCGAGCGCGAGCAGAAATCGATCGGCACGCTCACCACGACGCCCGGCACCCTGACCGTGCGCAAGAGCAAATACGACATCACCATCCGCTGCGACAAGACAGGTTACCAGCAGGCATCGGCGGTTAACCATTCCGGCGTCTCGGCGGCGATCGCCGCCAATATCGCGGTCGACATCCTGTTCACCGCCGGCATTTCGTCGATCGTCGATTCCGCCAATGGCGCCGACAACAAATATGACCCCGTGGTCAACCTCACTCTGGTCCCGATCGGGGCGCCTGCCTCCCCCATGGCGTCGGCGAGCTCTCCTTCCGCTGTTCCGCCCGCACCGCCGGTCCCGGCGGCGGCTAGCGCCTCTGCCGCGCCCGCCCCTGTCACGCCGGCCCCAGCCACCGTGGCGCCCGCGGCTACCGCACCCGTTGCCCTGACCCCTGCCGCGGCCACTCCGGCCACCCCGGCTTCCGCTGCCCCGGCCCCGGCGACCACGGCGCCGGCGACAACCGAGGTCGCGGTCGCAGCACCCGCTCAGACGAGCGCCGCACCCGTGGCGACGCCGCCCGCGACGACGCCCGCCGCAACGGTGCCTGAGAGCGCTCCCTCGGCAATCTCCGCCACGACCGCCAGTACTGGCGGTCCGCTCGAGTCGCGCTTCGCCGACAAGACGGTCTATGCCCTGGGCTCCGGCGGCACCTACGTCGACTATTACGCCCCGGGCGGCAAGGCGGTGCGCAAGGAAGCGAACTGTATGCGCGCCGGCACCTGGTCGATCAGCGACGACCACTTGTGCCTGCAGTTCCCGAGCCAGGGCTCGACCACGACCTGCTACGCCGTCACCGGCACGTCGAAACAGCCGGAATTCCGGGACGCTGCCCAAGGAGTGACGGCGCCGGTGATCCGCACGCAACTGGTCTCGTCCGGCAATGCCGCCAGCCTGCCGCTGGACACGCTGACCTGCCATTGACGGCAGAAAACCGTGGTGTCGGCTGCGGGTCCCGACTAACACTTGCGGCCTCCACCGGAGGGGTCGCAAGTGACGGACTATGTGCGCAAGATCCTGGATGCCCGCGTCTATGACGTCGCGGTGCAGACGCCGCTCGATGCCATGGTGCGGCTCGGCGCGCGGATCGGCGCCGAGGTCCGCCTGAAGCGCGAAGACCTGCAGCCGATCTTCTCGTTCAAGATCCGGGGCGCCTACAACAAGCTGGTGCGTCTGTCGCCCGAGGCGCGGGCGGCCGGCGTCATCTGCGCCTCGGCGGGCAACCATGCCCAGGGCGTCGCCCTCTCCGCCCGTCAGCTCGGCGTCTCCGCGACCATCGTGATGCCGGTGACGACGCCGCCGATCAAGATCGAGGCGGTGCGCTATTTCGGCGCCGAAGTGGTGCTGACCGGCGATACCTTCGATGTCGCCTACGAGCACGCGCGGAAGCTCGAGCGCGAACGCGGCCTGACCTTCGTCCATCCTTACGACGATCCGGACGTGATCGCCGGCCAGGGCACCGTCGCGGTCGAGATCCTGCACCAGCACCCGGAACCGATCGAAGCGATCTTCGTGCCCGTGGGCGGCGGCGGGCTGGCCGCCGGCATCGCCTCCTACGTCAAATTCCTGCGCCCCGAGACCAAGGTGATCGGGGTCGAGCCCATCGATGCCGCCTCGATGCAGGCGGCGATCCGGGCGGGCGAGCGGGTGGTGCTCGACCGTGTGGGCCTGTTCGCCGACGGTGTCGCCGTGCGCCAGGCCGGGGTCGAGACGTTCCGCCTGTGCCGCGCCCTGCTCGACGATGTGATCACCGCCGACACGGACGCGATCTGCGCCGCGATCAAGGATGTCTTCGAAGACGTCCGGGTGATCGCCGAGCCGGCGGGCGCCCTGGCGCTGGCCGGGTTGAAGGCCTATGCCGCCGAGAACCCCGTGCGCACCGGCACGCTGGTCGCGATCAATTCCGGCGCCAACATGAATTTCGATCGCCTGCGCCATGTCGCCGAACGGGCCGAGATCGGCGAGGCGCGCGAGATCCTGCTCGCCGTCACCATTCCCGAAGTGCCCGGCTCCTACCGCCGCTTCATCCAGACCCTGGGCAACCGGGCGATCACCGAATTCAACTACCGCTATGCCGCGGGCGAGGACGCCCATGTCTTCGTCGGTGTGAAGCTCGGCGATGCGCTGAAGGAAAAGCCGCCGCTGATCCAGGCGCTGCGCGACCTCGGTTACCGCGTGCTCGATATTTCGGCCGACGAGACGGCCAAGCTCCATATCCGCTATATGGTCGGCGGCAAGGCCCCCGCACTCACCGACGAGGTGATCCTGCGCTTCGAATTCCCGGAGCGTCCGGGCGCCCTGATGCGCTTCCTCGACGGTGTCGGCAAGGACTGGAACATCACCCTGTTCCACTACCGGAACCACGGCGCCGACTATGGCCGCGTGCTGGTCGGGCTCCAGGTGCCGGCGGGCGGCCGCGCGCGGCTCGAGGCGGAACTGGCCGAACTCGCCTATCCCTACGAGGACGAGACGGAAAACCCCGCTTACCGCCTGTTCCTGGGGCGTTAATTCTCGCTGCTCGGGGCGTGGCCGAAGCGGGCGCGATAGACGCGGGCGAAGTGGCTGGCACTGGCGAAACCACAGGCGAAGCCGACCTCGGCGACCGAAAGCTCGGTCTGTCGCAACAGGGAACGCGCCCTGTCGAGGCGGACGCCCAAGTAGTGGGCGGCCACCGTCGTGTTCAGCCGTTCGGCGAAGAGCCGTTCGAGTTGGCGCACCGAGACGGCGACCCGGTCGGCCAGATCGCGGCGCGACAGCGGTTCCTCGATATGGGCCTCCATCGCCTCGATCACCTTGACCAGGCGGCGGTTGGCGATGCCGAGCCGCTCGCCCACCGGCATCCGTTGCAGGCGGTCGCCGTGGCGGATCTGGTTCTGCAGGAACCAGTCGTTCACTTGGGCCGCCAGCAGGGCGCCGTGATCGGCCGCGATCAGCTCGTGCGCCATGTCGAGCGCGGCGATGCCGCCGGCGCAGGTGAGCCGGCCGCGGTCGATCTCGAACAGGCTGCCGGTCAGGCGCAGCTCTGGGAATTCCTCGGCAAAGGCAGGGGCATGTTCCCAATGGACCGTGCAGTGGTAACCGTCCAGCAGCCCGGCCCGGGCCAGCACCACGGGCCCGCCCGAAATGCCGCCCAGGCCGACACCACGCCGGGCCAGCTGACGCAGCCAGGCCAGCGTCGGCCCGTGATCGAAATCGATCCGCTGGCCGCCCGCGCAGACGAAGAGCAGGTCGAAATCCCCCGCCCCCGTCGCCGCCTGCTCGACCGGCAGGGCACTGCCGGTCGAGGCGGCGACCGGCGCCCCGTCGACCGAGACATGGCGCCAGCGATAGAGTTCCCGGCCCGAGAGCAGATTGGCGGCACGCAGCGGCTCCACCATCGAGGCGTAGGACATCAGGGCGAAGCCGGGCACCAGGAGGAATCCCACGCTACGGGGCGGCGGCATTTCGGTCATGTCGTAACCAGGCGATGATCTGTCGCTTCCAGTCATGTCCCCGGCCGGCCTCCCGGTCAATGCTGAAAGCCGCCGAGACGGACCCTGCGATGCGCCATTCGATCTTCTCCCTCGCCCTCAATGCCCTGACCGGACACCGCGCCTGGCGCCCGACGTGGACCGATGCCGCCCCCCGGCCGGATTACGACGTGATCGTGATCGGCGGCGGCGGCCACGGCTTGGCGACCGCTTATTACCTGGCCAAGGTGCATGGCATCCACCGGGTCGCGGTCGTGGAGAAGAGCTGGATCGGTTCCGGCAACGCCGGGCGCAATACGACGATCATCCGCTCCAACTATCTGCTGCCGGGCAACAACGCCTTCTACGAGCTTTCCATGAAGCTGTGGGAAGGGCTGGAGCAGGAGCTCAATTACAACGCGATGGTCAGCCAGCGCGGCGTCCTGAACCTGGCCCATTCCGATGCCCAGCGCGACGCCTATGCCCGGCGCGGCAATTCGATGCGCCTGCATGGGGTCGACGCCGAACTGCTGGACCGCGGCCAGATCGAGGCGATGGCGCCCTTCCTCGATTTCGACAATGCCCGCTTCCCGATCAAGGCGGGCCTCCTCCAGCGCCGGGGCGGCACCGCGCGCCACGACGCCGTGGTCTGGGGCTATGCCCATGCCGCCTCCAAGCTGGGGGTCGACATCGTGCAGAATTGCGAAGTGACCGGCTTCCTCCGCGACGGCGAGCGCATCGTGGGCGTCGAGACCACGCGGGGGCCGATCCGGGCGGCCAAGGTCGCCATGGCCGTCGCCGGCCATTCGTCGCTGGTCGCGGGCCTCGCCGGCTTCCGCCTGCCGATCGAGAGCCATGTCCTGCAAGCCTTCGTCTCGGAAGCGGTGAAGCCGTTGATCCCGGGCGTGATCACCTTCGGCGCCGGGCATTTCTACATCAGCCAGTCCGACAAGGGCGGGCTCGTCTTCGGCGGCGACATCGACGGCTATAATTCCTACGCCCAGCGCGGCAACCTGCCGGTGGTCGAGGATGTCTGCGAGGGCGGCATGGCCCTGATGCCCATGATCGGGCGGATCCGCCTGCTGCGTTCCTGGGGCGGCGTCATGGACATGACCATGGACGGCACGCCGATCATCGATCATTCACCGGTCGACGGGCTCTATCTCAATGCCGGCTGGTGCTACGGCGGCTTCAAGGCGACGCCGGGCTCGGGCTTCTGCTTCGCCCATCTGATCGCCCGGGGCGAATCCCATCCGACCACCGCGGCGATGCGGCTGGACCGCTTCGCCCGCGGTTATGTGATCGACGAGAAGGGCCAGGGCGCCCAGCCCAACCTGCACTGAGTCAGAACGGGATCGCCGCCTTGCAGTGACGGCTCTCCAGGCCCAGTTCCTCGCCGTTGCCGTCCCGCGTCTTCCAGGCGGTCAGCACCGGGCGCTCGTCCGCGCTGTCCAGCGGCACATAGGCGAGTTCCTCCGGCAGGCCAGCGACGGCAAAGCAGCTCGACTTCTCGCCCGGCAGGTTCAGGCACAGTTCCTCGCCCGCGGTCCCGCCCCGGACCGACCAGCTGCCGACCCGGTCGCAACGCCCCGCCCGCCGCACGAAGCGCCAGTTGGGATCGAAATAGTCGACCACGGAGACGGGCTCGCCCGCGGTGGTGTGTAAATAGAAAGTCTTGCCGGCGAGTGCCGCCGCCAAGTCCGAGACCGGCTGGCCCGCGCCGTCGACCGCGAGCCAATGGGGCGCGCCGGCACCGAGGGAAGCGAAACGCTCGGCGATCGCGGCATTGAGCCCAACCAGGGCGTCATGGGTGGTGGTGCCCAGCGCTTCCGCCCCGTTGTCGCAGGCGAATTCGAAGCCGTCGCCGTTCCGCCAGGTCCGCTCGGCGGCGACCCGCGTCTGCCACATCGCGCCGCTGCGGTCCTGCAGCGAGATGCGGGCGGCGACGTCGATCTCCGCGGTCGACGCAGCGTGCCAGAATTCGATGAAGTAGCGCCGCTCGAACCAGAAGCGCCGCTCGAAATCGAGGCCGAGGTCGAGCGGCAGGGCGTCGACCACGATCTGCCCGTCGAAGCCCTGGGCCCGCAGCTCGGCGGTCGACAGCGGCGCCGGCCCGAGCTCGACCGAAGCGACCATCTGGCGGATCTGGCTCTCGACCGATTGGCGGAAGGCGGGGGCTGCATCCAGCGTCAGGTAATCGGCATTGCAGTGATAGGCCGAAGGGGCGACGGCGCCGCTCAGCGGCTCGGCCCGGATGACCAGCAGGTAACGGCCCGCCAATTTCGCCCCGACCGGGGTCGCCGCCGCGGCGGCCGGTTGGACCGGCGCATCGACGTCATATCCGACCGCGCATCCCCCGAGAAGCATCACCCCGGCAGCCAGCCCCAACCATCGCAGCATCGATCGCAGTCCCCAGCGGATTGACGGCGGGCCGGCCGACCCAGCCCCGTTCCGAAACCTAACGTCAATATTGGCCTCGTACCAGTTTAGCATTTGATAACGGGTACTTACGCTGTGCCCGGCGGCCGCCCCCGGATACCGCGATCGGGACCGATCCACGGCGAGAGCGCTGTAGATTGCGCGCAACATATCTGTTTCTTTGATCAAATTCGGGCTGAATCATGGGAAAGCAGCCGCTGCCACAACCAGAGGCCGGCCGGCCCGAGGGCGCGGTCGGTGCGCCGGGCCAGGAACAGCGGATGGCTGGTTCCTTCGGGCGGGAAGCCGGCGATGCGCAGGCGCACCAAGCGCCCTTCGGCCAGATCGGCGGCGACCAGATGCATGGGCATGGTGCCCCAGCCGGTCCCGGCCAGCAGCATGGCGCGCTTGGTGGCGAGATCGCCGAGCCGCCAGGGCTGACGGCTGATGACATCGAAGTCGCGGCCTTCGGTCACCCGGCTGCGGTCGGTCAGCACGAGTTGGACATGTTCGGCCGCGACGTCGGTCTCGATCGTGCCCGTGACCTGGGCCAGCGCATGGCCGGGCGCCGCCACCGGCACCAGGCGCACGGCGTGGAGCGCGGTCGCGGACAGCCCCGTGCCGTCGTGTACCGTGCCCTCGAAAATGCCGATCTGGGTGGCGCCCCCGACCACCCGTTCGGTGACCGCCCCCAGTGCCTCGATCTCCAGGCGAATGGCCACGGTCGGATAGGCCGCGCGCAGCTCGGCGAAGACGGACGGCAGCAGATGCCCCGGATAGAGCACGTCGACCACCAGCGAGACCTCGGCCTCGACGCCGCGCCCGAAGCCGGCGGCCCGGGCCAGGAAGGCATCCGCCTTGGCCAGCACCGCGCGGGCATCGGCCAGCAGGGCCTGGCCGGCCCGGGTCAGTTGCGGGCGTTTGGCCGAACGGTCGAACAGCCCGATGCCGAGCTGCCCTTCGAGCGCCGCGATCGCATAGGAAACCGCCGATTGGGCCCGCTGCAACCGCTTGGCCGCGGCGGAAAAACTGCCGGTCTCGACCACGACCGAAAAGACGCGCAGCTGGTCCAGGGAAAAGGGCTCGATATTCATCGGCAAGACCCATCTGAATTCCAGATGATAATTGCCGAAAATATATCTGATTTTTCGAGGTTCGACATCCCCATCTCTTCAACAGGCAGCGAGGCCACCCCGACGAGGGAGCGACGCCCGCAACGCCCGACAGGAAAGAGTAAGGAGACTTCGATGACCCCCACGTCCCGCATCATCGCCGCCCTCGGCGCCTTGGCCATCGCCAGCATCGGCTCGACCGGCGCCTATGCCGCCCGTGCCCAGGAAGGCGACGCCTTCCGCCTGCCCCCGATCACGGGCCAGGCGCCTCAGCAGCAGGCCCCGCAGATCCAGAAGGCAACCTCCAGCTCCGGCACGTCCAACGCCGCCACTCAGGTCGACAGCGACTATCCGGTCGGCCGCGACAACTGATCCCTACCGAAAACCAAGGAGAAACGTGATGACCACTTCGATCCGCCTGATCGCCGCCCTCGGCGCCCTCGCCATCGCCAGCATCGGCTCGACCGGCGCCTACGCCGCCCGTGCCCAGGAAGGCGACGCCTTCCGCCTGCCCCCGATCACCCAGCAGGGCCAGCAGGCTGTCACCGCCAGCTCGGGCGTGACGTCGGCCACGGTTGCGGCCGACGACACCGTCTACCCCCAGGGCCACAACCGCTGACCCCGACGGACCGACGCGGGCCGGGCCTTGCGCCCGGCCGGCGCCTGGCCGGGTTCAGCGCGGCGAGTGTTTGGCCAGGATGCGCTGCAGGGTGCGCCTGTGCATGTTGAGCCGGCGGGCGGTCTCGGAGACGTTCCGCTCGCACAATTCATAGATCCGGTTGATGTGTTCCCAGCGCACGCGATCGGCCGACATCGGCCGTTCCGGCGGTTCCGGCTTCTCGTCGCCGTCGGCCTGGAGGGCGGCGTCGATGTCGTCGGCATCGGCGGGCTTCGCCATATAGTCGACCGCCCCCGCCTTCACCGCGGCGACCGCGGTCGCGATATTGCCATAGCCGGTCAACATGACGATGCGGGCATCGGGATTGGTCTCGCGGATCGCCGCCACCACGTCGAGCCCGTTGCCGTCGGCCAGCCTGAGATCGCAGACCGCAAAGCGCGGCGGATTGGTCCGCGCGGCAGCGATGCCGGCCGCGACCGAACCCGCCGTGGTGACGGCATAACCGCGCTTGGCCAGTGCCCGTGCCAGCCGTTCGCGCAGGGTATCGTCGTCGTCGACCAGCAGCAGGGTCCGGCTGGCATCCACCTGCCCGGGAGCCGAAATCATATCCATGGTCATCTCACTTCCCGACTTTCTGTGGGAATGGTCGCAGCCGCGGCGACCACCGCATTTCCAACGTCCAATATGCGCCGGGGCCAGCGAATCGCAACCTCGGCACCACCGTCGACCCGGTTGAAGAAGCTGATCCTGCCACCCGAATGCTCGAGCAGCGTCTTGGCGATGAAGACGCCGAGGCCGAGCCCTTCGCCGGTCCGCGTCGTGACATAGGGCTCGCCCAGGGATTCGAGGACTTCGATCGGAAAGCCCGGGCCGTCGTCACTGACCGCGACAACGACTTCGTCGGCGTCCCAATCGGCCACGATCACCACCTGATCGGCCGCGTAGCGCATGGCGTTTTCGACCAGATTGCCGATGCCGTGGATGATCTCGGCGCTACGCTTCACCTGCGGTTCGGGGCCGCTGCCCGCGATCTCGAGCGAGAAGCGGACATGACGCCGGATATGGGGCGCCGCCGCCGCCTCGACCAGCGCGGTCAGGGGCAGGATCGAGAAGGTCGTGTCGCGCATGTCCTCCGGCCGGCGCGACAGGCGCGACAGGATCTCGCGGCAGCGCCGGGTCTGGGATTGCAGGATCTCGATGTCGTCGGCATGGGGGCCGTCGCCCAATTCGTCCGCCAGCTCGCCGGCCACGATGGCGATCGTGGCGAGCGGCGTGCCCAGCTCATGCGCCGCCGCGGCGGCGAGCGCCCCCAGGGCGGAGAGTTGCTGCTCCTTGGCGAGCGCGTCCTGGGTCGCGGCGACGGCGCTGGACAGACGCCGCGCCTCGGCCGCAACGCGCCAAGCATAGGTCACGATGAAGACCATGCCGAGCGCCAGGCTGGCCCAGATGCCGAGCAGATAGACCGGATCGAAGTCGACTGGGTCGCCCCGCCAGGGCAGCGGCAGGTGAAAGATCGACAGGATGGTGATGCAGGCGAGGGCGAGCGCACCGAGGCCGATGGTCAGCCCCAGCTCGAGGATGGTGGCCGAAATGGTGACCGGCACCAGGATCAGGAACGAGAAAGGGTTCTGCAGGCCGCCCGTCAAATAGAGCAGGGCGGCGAGCTGTAGCACGTCATAGGCGAGATAGAGATAGGCTTCGCGCTCGGTCAGCCGCTTGCTCGCGGGATAGACGAGCTGGAGCACGATATTGACCAGCACCGAGGCAAGCACCGGGATGACGATCGCCGGGACCGGCAACGGAAAGCCCAGCACCGCCGAGACGACGATCAGCGCCCCCACCTGACCGCCGATCGCGAGCCAACGCAGCAGGACGAGGGTGCGCAGACGCAACGGTGCACCCGCCGCCGCCTTGGTCAGCGACGCCGCGGGGCTCTCCCGCTCATCCGATTCGCCCGCACTCCAGAAACTACTCGGCATGGGCGGCAGCTTAGGCTTCCAGCACCGGCTCCGCCATGGCCTCACGCTCCGCCTTTAGCCGCAAAGAGCGCCTTCTGCTCGGGCGTCGCCTCGGTCTGATGGCACCGCTTCCATTCCTCGTAGGGCATGCCATAGACCGCCTCGCGGGCTTCGTCCTTCGATAGCGGTACGCCCGCTGCGTCGGCCGCGTCCTTCAGCCAGTTGGACAGGCAGTTCCGGCAAAAGCCGGCGAGGTTCATGAGGTCGATGTTCTGAACCTCGGTATGGGCGCGCAGATGCTCGACCAAGCGGCGAAAAGCCGCAGCCTCGAGGATCGTCCGCGTTGCATCGTCCATTCACTCTTCCCCTTTCCCTCACTCGCTGAGGGTTGGTTAACCTTTGTCCACCAGATTTGTCAGCATGTATCTGACCGACGATCCGTCATGAAAGTCCAGCGGGACAAGGGACGCCGCCCGGTGCGGCCGCGCCAGCTCATGCTGCGCATCGCCCTGGTGCTACTCGCCCTGGTCCTGGCTTTCCTGGGCAATCTTTATGTCGAGCGGCAGATCGCGATCGGCCAGGGTGACGACAGCCTGCGCAGCGGCGCCGGCGTGGGTGCCCTGATGACCGCCCGCAGCCTGGAAGTGGTCGAGGCGGTCATCCTGGCCGGCACCCGCATCGCCGTCGAGCGGACCGGGCCGGACGGCCCCATCGCCGACCCTTGGAGTTTGCAGAACGCCCTCTCGGTGGTGGTGGACGCGCGCGCCGCCGTGGCCGACATCGGAATCTACGACCCGGAGGGCGCCCTGGTCGCCGCAGCCGGCGGCGGCCGCTACTTGCCGCCCCGCCTGGCCGACCCGCAGTGGCTCTCGCCCCCCCCTGTCGCCGGCTCGGGCAGGCCGGTGGCAGGCATCGCCCTGACCACAGCCGATGGCGCGCCCGTCGTGCCCGTAGCACTCCGCCTGCCCAAGGGGGCGGGACCGGAATGCCTGGTGGTCGCCGCTCTGCGACCCAGCTACTTCGCCGACATCTTCAACACCTACCGGCGCCGCGAGACCTCCATCATCACGCTCTATGACAACCGGGGCCGCATCGTCGCGCGGACCGCCACCGACAGCCTGCAGCCGGGAAACCCGTCAGGCGGCGACATGGTGGCGGCCGACGAAGCTGCCCATCCGGCCGACGGGTCCCGCGTCGGCGCCAGCGCCCCGGTCCCCGGCACCGGCCTTTCGATCGCCGTGACGGTGGCACGGGGCGAACTGGCGGCCGCCTGGTGGCAGGCCAAGTGGAGCTCGATCACCGTCTTCTTCGCCTTCCTCGGCGTCCTCGGCATCGGTGCCGTCGCCTTTTACCGCCGGCTCCGCGACCTCGAGCGCAACCGCGTCGACCTCGCCCTGGCGCGCGACCAGGCGAACGAGGCGAACCGTGCCAAGTCGCGCTTCCTCGCCATGATGAGCCACGAACTGCGCACCCCGATGGCCGGCGTCATCGGCACGCTCGACCTGCTGCGCCAGACCCCGCTCAACCGCGAACAGGCGCAATACGCCCAGATCCTGAATACCTCCGCCAATGCCCTGCTCGACGTCCTGAACGACATCCTCGACTTTTCCAAGATCGAGTCGGCCGGTGTCGCCATCGAGGCGATCGACTTCAACCTGGACGACGTCGTGAACTCGACCGTCGACCTGTTCCGCGCACGCTGCGAACAAAAGAAGATCACGCTGCGGGCGGTGATCGCCGACGACGTGCCCCGCTGGCTGCACGGCGACCCGGCGCGGCTCCGGCAGGTCCTCTCCAACCTGGTCGGCAATGCCGCGAAATTCACCGACGACGGCGAGATCACGGTGCGCATCAACCGCCTGCCCGCCAGTCCCGAGACCCTGCATTTCGAGGTCCAGGATACCGGGGTCGGAATATCCAGCGCGACCCAGGCCATGCTGTTCGAACCCTTCGTGCAGGCCGATGCCTCGACCTCGCGGCGTTTCGGCGGCACCGGCCTCGGCCTCGCCATCTGCCGACGCCTGGTCAAAGCGATGGGGGGCGAAATCGGTGTCGCCAGCGCGATCGGCCAGGGCAGCCTGTTCTGGTTCACCGCCCATCTGCGCGCCGGCTTGAGCCCGGCCCGGCCCTCCGCCTCCGTGGTGGCAGCCACGGTGCGCCCCCAGCCCCCTGCCGATGTCCAGGTCCCGGCGGCAGAGACCCTGCCGCGCATCCTGGTGGCCGAAGACAACGACATCAACCGCTTCCTGATCCAGGAGCAACTGAAGCGCCGCAACTTCGACGTCACCACGGTCGAGAACGGCCGCAAGGCGCTGGAAGCTCATGCCGCCCGGCCCTTCGACCTGATCGTGCTCGACATGCGGATGCCGGTGATGGACGGGCCGACCGCCCTCGGCCATATCCGCGCCCTCGAAGGCAATGCCGCCCTTGTCCCGGTGGTCGCCCTGACCGCCGACGCTCTGCCGGCGGACAAGGAAGTCTATCTGCGCTCGGGCGTCGACGCCCTGCTGACCAAGCCGGTCGACTGGAAGGCGCTGGAGGCGACCCTGCGCCGGCTGCTCGACACCAACAAGCCGGCGGCATCGGCTGCGCCGTCCGCCGCCGCGGAAGCCGCCCTGCCCGCCGACCTGCTGCGCCTCGGCCCTGCCAATCCGGATTTCGACCGCCGCGCCATCGACGAATTGCGCGACGTGATGAGCGACATCGCGATCGCCGAACTGATCGGCTCCTTCCGCGTCACCCTGGCGGAGGAGAGCGAGAAACTGCATCGCGCCGTCGCCGCCGGCGACGCCTTCCACGTCCGCGAGGCGGCCCACACGATCCAGGGCATGGCGTCGCAACTGGGCGCCGCGGGCATCACCACGGTCGCCCGCAGCATCCGCCTGGACGGGCCGGTGCCGCTGCCACCCGGCGCCATCGAGCAGCGCCTGGCCCTCTATGACACGGTGGTCGCGGCCACCCTGGACCGGCTCGACGCGATCACGGAAAGAGGCGCCGCCTGACTTCGGCCGCGATGCGGGGCATCTCGTCCAGCGGCTCGTAATGCCAGGCGTCGAAACGCCCGTCGAACCAGCGCACGTAACCATCGGCGACGAGATCGTCGACGAAGCGGCCGAGCCGGCGCGAGCGCCCGGGCAGGCGTGCGACATGCACGGGTTTTCCCGTGATCAGCGCTTCCGAGATCATCGAAACCGAATCGGCTGTGATCACCAGATGATCGGCGAGGCCGAGCAGGCCGAAATAGGGATTGTCGCCCTTGCCGTCCCAGATGAAGCGCGGCCGGTCGCCCAGCGCCTCGCGCAGGCCCTCCATCGCCGGGGGGCCGGTGCGGCGTGACGGCGTCACGGCGAGACTGCCACCGACGGCAGCCGCCGCCGCGGCGAGCCTCGCCCCGAGTTCGGCCCCGGTGCGCCGGTCGAGCAGGTAGCGCCGGTTCGAGCCACCCAGCAGAACCCCGATCAGGGGCCGCGGCATATGGGCGAATCGGTCGCGCCACTGGTCCGCCCCGGCCTGGATCTTGGTCTGTGTGACGCGGTGCAGCCCGGCCCTGGTCTCGATCACATTGGGCCCGGACAGACGGTCGTGGCGCGGCGCCACGACGACGTCGAACAGGCCGAGCGCCATCTTGGGATTTTGCAGGTGGACGAGGCGCGTGCGCCCGCCGCTGGCCGCCTTGATGGCGACGGCAAGGGGGGCCGCGACATTGCCGGTCGAGATCACCACGTCGGGCCAGGGCGGCTGCAGGGAATCGCTGTCCGCCGTCGGTGCCGCCAAGGGACGGAACCACAGGCGGCCGGGCAGCCAGTCCCAGGGCCGGCGCGCGCGCACCCGCTTGGTCTCGTAGGAAAGGCCCAGTGCTTCGGCCAGGCCGACCACCTGGGTCTCCATGCCGGCGTGGCCCTCGCTCAGGCACCAGGCGGTGGCCGGTGCCGTCACCGGCGATAATGCCGTGCTCACACGCCCTCCCAAACCGCTGTACCCGAACCGTTGCACCCGCGCGAGAGGGTAGCGAGACCGGCGCCGGGCACAAGCCCGCATTTCCCCGATCGCCATAGGCGGCCCGGCGGCGTGAGGCTATAAGTCGCGGCCATGACCGCGTCCACCGCCACTTCGGCCCCTTCGGCCCCCGCGCCCACCTGGGCCCTGCCCGCCCTGGTGGCGGGCGCCGCCGCCATCGGCTGCTCGCCAATCTTCGTCCGCCTCTCGGAACTGGGGCCGACGGCGACCGGCTTCTGGCGCCTCACCCTCGCCCTGCCGCTCTATTGGGCCTGGGCGCAGGTCGCGGCGAAGCGCGGCAACGCCAGTCCGGCGCTGCCCGCAGGCTCGCGCCGGCGCCTGCTGATCGCCGGCCTCCTGTTCACCGGCGACCTCGCCACCTGGCATTGGTCTATCCATTTCACCTCGGTCGCCAATTCGACCTTGTTCGCCAATTTCGCCCCGGTCTTCGTGGTCTTCGGCGCATGGGCCCTGTTCGGCGAGAAGCCGCGGCCGGTGTTCCTTGCCGGCCTCGCCCTCACGGTCGGCGGTGCGGCCTGCCTGATCGCCGATTCCTTCACGATCGGCGCCGATCATGCCTTGGGCGACGGGCTCGCCCTGGTCACCGCCTTCTTCTTCGGCACCTATCTGCTGGCGGTCAAGGACCTGCGGCACCGGATCGATGCCGCCCGCCTGATGCTCTGGTCCAGCATGGTGACGGCACTCGGCCTGCTCGTCATCGCGCTGATCTCGGGCGAATCGATCCTGCCTACCAGTTGGCACGGTTTCGCCGTCCTGCTCGGCCTCGCCTGGGTGTCCCAGGCGGCGGGCCAGGGGTTGATCGCCGAGGCGATGGGCCACCTGCCTGCCGGCCTGTCGTCCCTGGTCATCCTGGTCGAACCGCTGTCCGCCGCCCTGCTCGGCTGGGTCGTATTGGGCGAGGCGCTGGGGCCCGTCCAGGCCCTGGGCGCCGGCCTCATCATGGCGGGCATCCTGGTCGCCCGGCGGGCAGGCTGAGCCATGGACGGAGACCTTCGCGACTCGCTCTTCCAGGCCGCCCTCGCCGGGGCCGACGCCGGCGCCGCGACCCGCCGCAACCTGCCCGGACGCCCGCGCGGGCGGACCGTCGTGGTGGGCGCCGGCAAGGCCGCCGCTGCCATGGCCGCCGCCTTCGAAGACGAATGGGACGGCCCGCTCGGCGGCCTCGTGGTGACCCGCCACGGCCACGGCCTGCCGTGCCGCCGGATCGAGGTGATCGAGGCCGGCCACCCCCTGCCCGACGGTGGCGGCACTGCCGCCGCCGCTCGCATCCTGGAGAAGGTCGGCGGCCTCGGCCCGGATGATCTCGTGGTCGCCCTGATCTCGGGCGGTGGTTCGGCGCTGATGAGCCTGCCGGCCCCCGGCCTCTCGCTCGCGGACAAACGGGCGGTGACCGGCGCCCTGCTCCGCGCCGGAACCCCGATCGGCGAGATCAACGTCGTGCGCAAACACCTCTCGGCGATCAAGGGCGGCCGGCTCGCCCTCGCTGCCCATCCCGCCGCGGTCGAGGCCCTGATCGTCTCCGACGTGCCGGGCGACGATCCGGCGCTGGTCGCCTCCGGCCCGACCCTGCCCGATCCCTCCACCCTTTCCGAGGCGGCGGCGATCCTGGCCCGGTGGGGCATCGAGCCGCCGCCCGCCGTACGCCGCCACCTGGCCGATCCGGCGGCTGAGACGCCGAAGCCGGGCGAGCCCCGCCTCACCCGCTCGCAGGCCCGGCTGATCCTCCGCCCGGCCGACATGCTGGCGGCGGCTGCGACGGCGGCACGCGCCTCCGGGCTCCGGGTGATCGAACTGGGCGACCGGATCGAGGGTGAAGCGCGCCAGGTCGGCGCCGCGCACGCCATGATCGCCGCCGCGGTCGCGGGCGGCGGGCCGACCGCCATCATCTCCGGCGGGGAACTCACCGTCACCGTCGCGGGCGACGGGGCCGGCGGGCCCAACAAGGAATATCTGATGGGTCTCGCCCTGGCCCTGGGCGGCGCCCCGGACATCATGGCGCTCGCCTGCGACAGCGACGGGATCGACGGCACGGCGGCCGACGCCGGCGCCCGGATCGATCCCACGACCCTGGCCCGGGCGCAGGCGGCCGGGATGGATGCCGCGGCCATGCTGGCGCAGAACCGCTCAGCCGACTTCTTCGCCGCCCTCGGCGACTTGGTGGAAACCGGCCCGACGCGGACAAACGTGAATGATTTCCGCGTCATTTTGGTCAACGTTCCGTCACCGATTGGCCGTGGCGGCGACACGATGGCGGCGTTACCCTTCGGCCCATGAAAAAATTCAGAAGCCGCCGCGCCCGCATCATCGCCACCCTGGGTCCCGCCTCGTCCGACAGCGAGACCATCAAGGCCCTCTATCAGGCGGGGGCCGACGTCTTCCGCCTGAACATGAGCCACGGTAGCCACGACGACCATCGCGCCCGCTTTGCCGCCGTGCGCGCGGTCGAGGCGGAGCTGGGCCGGCCGATCGGCATCCTGGCCGACCTGCAGGGACCGAAACTGCGCATCGGGCGCTTCGCCGCCGGCAGCATCGAGGTCGCCCCGGGCGACCGCATCACCCTCGACATGGACGAGACACCGGGCGACGCCAGCCGGGTCTGCCTGCCACATCCCGAGATTTTCGCCGCCATGCGGCCCGGCACCGAGCTTCTGCTGGATGACGGCCGCGTCCGCCTGATGATCGAGACGACGACAGGCGAACGCGCCGAGGCGCGCATCGTCGAGGGCCGGCGGCTCTCCGACCGCAAGGGCGTCAACGTCCCGAACGCCATCCTGCCGCTCGCCGCCATGACGCCGAAGGACCTGCGCGATCTCGACTTCGCGCTGGAAATCGGGGTCGACTGGATCGCCCTCTCCTTCGTCCAACAGCCCGAAGACGTCGCCGCCCTGAAGGCGATCGTCCAGGGCCGGGCCGGCGTCCTCGCCAAGATCGAGAAGCCTTCGGCGGTCGAACAGATCGACGGCATCCTGGCCGAGTCGGACGCCATCATGGTGGCGCGCGGCGACCTCGGCGTCGAACTGCCGCTCGAAACCGTGCCGGGCATCCAGAAGCGCCTGACCGCCAAGGCCCGGGCCGCCGGCAAGCCGGTCGTGGTCGCGACCCAGATGCTGGAGAGCATGATCACCGCCCCGGTGCCGACCCGGGCCGAAGTCTCGGACGTCGCCACCGCCGTCTACGACGGCGCCGACGCCGTGATGCTGTCTGCCGAATCGGCTGCCGGCAGCTTCCCCCGCGAAGCCGTCGCGACCATGAGCCGGATCGCCGAACAGGCCGAGCGCGACATCGTCTACGACCGCCTGATCCACGCCCAGCGCGAGAGCCCGGGCGAGACCACGGCCGATGCCATCACCGCCGCTGCCCGCCAAGTCGCCGCCACGGTGAAGGCGGCCTGCATCGTCACCTTCACCTCCACGGGCTCGACCGCGCTGCGTGCCGCGCGGGAACGGCCGGAGACGCCGATCCTGGTGCTGACCCCGAGTCTCGACACCGCGCGCCGTCTGGCTCTCGCCTGGGGCCTCACCTGCGTGGTCACCGACGACGTGAAGAATTTCGCCGAGATGGTGCAGCGTGCCGGGGCGACCGCGGCGGTGCAGGAATTCGCCGTGCCGGGCGATCAGATCGTGATCACCGCCGGCGTGCCCTTCGGCACTTCCGGCGCGACCAACATCCTCCGCGTCGCCACCATCGGCCGCCCGGGCGATCCGACGGTCTGACCCTATTTCCAGATCGGCTTGCCCGTGCCGGGCAGGCCGAGACGGGACCACATCTTGTCCACCCGCTCGATCACATGGTCGTCCATGCGGATCTTGGTGCCCCATTCGCGCTTGGTCTCGGGCGGCCATTTGTTGGTGGCGTCGAGACCGATCTTGCCGCCTAGGCCGGATTCGGGACTTGCGAAGTCGAGATAGTCGATCGGCGTGCCTTCGATCAGGGTGACGTCGCGCACCGGGTCCATGCGGGTCGAGATCGCCCACATCACATCCTTCCAGTTCCGCGCATCGATGTCGTCGTCCACGACGATCACCCATTTCGTGTACATGAACTGGCGCAGGAAGGACCAGACGCCCATCATCACCCGCTTGGCATGGCCCGGATAGGCCTTCTTCATCGAGACCACGGCGATCCGGTAGGAGCAACCCTCGGGCGGCAGCCAGAAGTCGACGATCTCCGGGAACTGCTGGACGAGCAGCGGTATGAAGACTTCGTTCAAGGCTTCGCCGAGCACGCTCGGCTCGTCCGGCGGCCTTCCCGTGAAGGTCGAGAGATAGATCGGGTCGCGCCGCCGCGTGATCGCGGTCACCGTGAAGACCGGGAAAGGCTCGACCGAATTATAGTAACCCGTATGGTCGCCGTAGGGACCTTCGTCGCCGAAATCGTCCAGGCTGACATAGCCTTCGAGCACGATCTCGGCCTGGGCCGGGACCTTGAGCGGCACGGTCTTGCAGTCGACCAGCTCGACCTTCTGGCCGCGCAGCAGGCCGGCGAACTGATATTCGGACAGCGTATCCGGCACCGGCGTCACCGCCGCCAGGATGGTGCCCGGATCGGCGCCCAGGACCACGGCAGCCGGCAGGGGTTCGCGCTTTTCTTGCGCCCAGCGGCGGTAGTGCTGGGCGCCGCCCCGATGCTTCAGCCAGCGCATCAGGGTGGTGTTCTTGCCGGTCACCTGCATCCGGTAGATGCCGAGGTTGAAACTGTCCTCCCGCCCCTCGCCCGGGCCTTTGGTCACCACCAGGGGCCAGGTGATCAGCGGCGCCGGTTCGCCCGGCCAGCAGCTCTGCACCGGCAAGTCGGAAAGATCGACCTGATCGCCGGTCAGCACCACCTCGTGGACCGGCGCACCGCCCACCGTCTTCGGCTTCATCGCCATCACGGTCTTGACCAGGGGCAGCATGGCCCAGGCTTCACGAAGCCCGCCCGGCGGTTCCGGCTGCTTCAGGAAGGCCAGCGTCTCGCCCACCTCGCGGAGCTGGTGCGGCTCGCGGTCCATGCCCCAGGCGACCCGCTCGACCGTGCCGAAGAGATTCACCAGGACGGGATAGGGCGACATGGTACCGTCGGCCCGGATCGGCTTTTCGAAGATGACGGCGGGGCCGCCTTCGGCCAGCAGCCGGGTCTGGATCTCGGTCATTTCGAGCACGGTCGAGACCGGCTCGGTCACCCGCACCAGGCGGCCGGCGGATTCGAGGCGTTCGATGAAGTCGCGCAGGGATCGGAAGGGCATGATCGGTCGTTCGTTGGGGCGGGGGAGCCTATCACGCTTCGGCGTGCGACAAAGACCCCTCGGCGGCATGGCGGAAATAGCGGCTCGGCGCCTCGCCCAGGATGCGGCGGAACATCGTGGTGAAGGCGGCAGGGCTGTCGTAACCGAGGTCGAGGGCGACAGTGGTGACCGACAGCCCGGCGCCCAGCCGCGGCATCGCCGCCATCAGGCAGGCGCGCTGGCGCCATTGCTGGAAGCTCAGGCCGGTCGCCTCGCGGAACAGGCGGGTGAAGCTGCGCCGGCTCATGCCCAGCCCCCGGCACCAGTCGTCGATCGAGGCATGGGGATCCGGCGCCTCGGCGAAGCGCCGGCACGGTTCGACCAACGGCCCGCTGCCCGGCATCGGCAGGCTGACCGGCACGGTCGGCAGGCTGCGCAGTTCGTGCAGAAGGAGGTTCATGACGAGGCCGCCCCGCCCCTCCATGTCGTATTCGAGGGGCAGGTCGACCGCCTCCAGGATCAGGGCGCGCATCAGGGCAGTGATGCGCACCACCCGGCAATCCTCCGGCAGACCGTCGATCGCCTCGGGCTCGATGAACAGGCTCCGGGTGCCGAGCGGCGCGCCGGTCGAGCGCATGCTGTGCACGATGCCCGGCGGGATCCACACCGCCCGGTCCGGCGGCACCAGCCAGGTGCCCCCGGCGGCGCCGACCAGCATCACGCCCGAGATGGCATAGAGGAGCTGGCCGCGCCGGTGGCTGTGCGGCTCGCGCTCGTAGCCGGCCGGATAGTCGTTGCCGACCGCCAGCACCGCCCGCGGCACGGCTTCATATTCTGCAATGCTGACATTCCGGACCATGGCCCACTCGCGAAAGAAACAGACCCGCCGTCGATAGAAGGTCTTTGCAAGCATAATAAGATGCAGCGCCTCGGGAAATGCTGCTGCCGCCTCGGCAGGATGGGAGGACGACTTGAGCGACACCACGGCCAATCGCGCCGGGCCGGCCGCGGCCGATACGGCGGGGACCGCCTATGCGATCCTGCTGGCGATCTCCTTCTGCCATCTCCTGAACGATCTGATGCAGTCGCTGCTGCCGGCGATCTATCCGATGCTGAAGGGGAATTTCGCCCTCGACTTCGGCCAGATCGGCATGATCACCCTGACTTATCAGATGACCGGCTCGATCCTGCAACCGATCGTCGGGATCTATACCGACCGGCATCCGAAGCCCTATTCGCTGGTGGTCGGCATGGGCAGCACGCTGGCCGGCCTCGCCGTCATCTCGCAGGCCGGGTCCTATCCCATGGTGCTGGCAGGTGCCGCCATGCTGGGCGTCGGCTCGTCGATCTTCCATCCGGAATCCTCGCGCGTCGCCCGGCTCGCCTCCGGCGGGCAGCATGGGCTCGCCCAGTCGCTGTTTCAGGTCGGCGGCAATTTCGGCTCTTCCGTGGGTCCCCTGGTCGCCGCCTTCGTGATCCTGCCCAACGGGCAGAGCGCGGTCGGCTGGTTCACCGCCGTCGCCCTGCTGGGCATGACCGTGCTATGGCAGGTCGGACAATGGTACGGTCCGCGCCGTCTTTCGGCCGGCAAGCCGAAGCGCGCCGCGGTCGACGGTGTCGTGCTGTCGCGCCGGCGGGTCGCCACCGCGATCGCGATCCTGATCACCCTGATGTTCTCGAAGTTCATCTATATGTCGAGCTTCCAGAGCTATTACACCTTCTTCCTGATCGACCGTTTCCACCTCTCGATCGAAGAAGCCCAGGTGCGCCTGTTCATCTTCCTGGGCGCCGTCGCGGTGGGCACCATCGCGGGCGGGCCGATCGGCGACCGCATCGGGCGGAAATATGTGATCTGGGGCTCGATCCTGGGCGTGCTGCCCTTCACCCTGGCGCTGCCCTATGCCGACCTGTTCTGGACCAGCGTGCTGTCGATCGCGATCGGTCTGATCCTGTCGTCCGCCTTCTCGGCGATCGTGGTCTATGCCCAGGAGCTGATGCCGGGCCGGGTCGGCATGGTCGCCGGCCTGTTCTTCGGCTTCGCCTTCGGCCTTGGCGGCCTCGGGGCCGCCGTGCTGGGCGACATCGCCGACACGACGGGGATCGAATATGTCTACAAGCTGTGCAGCTTCCTGCCGGCGCTGGGCATCCTGACGATCTTCCTGCCCTCGCTGAAGGAAGAAAAGGCGCGCTGAGCCGCCCGGATACTCCCCAAACCGTCATGCCCGGGCTCGTCCCGGGCATCCACGCGAACACAGTCGGCAGCGAGTAATCGTGGATGGCCGGGTCGAGCCCGGCCATGACGAAGTGGGGTACGGCCCCCGTTTCAGACCAGTTCGGTCAGATACTGCGGGCCGAAGGCTTTGAGGTCGGCGTAGCGGCCGGCGTGCACCAGATTGGCCCAGTCGGGATTGGCGAGCAGGGCGCGGCCGACCGCGACCAGGTCGAATTCACCCCGTTCCATGCGCGCGACGAGGTCGTCGAGGCCGGCGACCGCCGCCCCCTCGCCCCGGAAGGCGGCGATGAAATCCTCTGTCCCGTTCAAGCCGACCGAGCCGACCGAGATGGTCGGCTTGCCGGTGAATTTCTTGGTCCAGCCCGCCAGGTTGAGGTCCGAGCCCTCGAATTCCGGCACCCAGAAGCGCCGGGTCGAGCAGTGGAAGACATCGACCCCGGCATCGACGAAGGGGGTGACGAAGGCTTCCCATTCGGCCGGCGTGTCGGCCAGGCGCTTGGTGAAGTCCTGCTGCTTCCACTGCGACAGGCGCAGGATCAGCGGGAAGTCGGGGCCGACGGCGGCCCGCGCCGCCTTGACGACCTCGAGGCCGAAGCGGGCACGGGCGACCAGATCACCGCCCCAGGCGTCGGTCCGGACATTGGTGCCGTCCCAGAAGAACTGGTCGATCAGATAGCCGTGGGCGCCGTGGAATTCCGCGGCATCGAAGCCGAGGCGCTTGGCGTCCGCCGCGCCCTTGGCGAAGGCGGCGATGATATCGGCGATCTCGCTCTCCGAGAGCGCATGGCCGACCAGCTTGCCCGGGACCTTGAGGCCGGAGGGGCCGACGCTGGCGACCTCCGGATTGAACACCTGCTTGGGGTTCCGCATCATGCCGAGGTGCCAGAGCTGAGGGGCGATCTTGCCGCCCTCCTCGTGCACCGCAGCGACCACCTTGGCCCAGCCGTCCAGCGCATCATGGTGGAAGCGCGGGTAGCTGTCCGAGCCCGAGGCGGCGGGATGATCGATCGTCGTGCCCTCGGTGATGATCAGGCCGACGCCGCCCGCCGCTCGCCGGCGGTAATAGGCGACGACATTGTCCCCCGGCACGCCGTTCGGCGAGAAATCGCGCGTCATCGGCGCCATCACCACCCGGTTCTTCAGGTGCAGCGTCTTCACGTCGAACGGGCGGAACAGGATGTCGGCCGAAGTCATGCGTCTCTCCCCGATAATTCGTTAACGGGGCGCAGGGTGCCAAGCCGGGCGGGTCCGCGCCAGCCCCTTTCGCTCATGGCCCCCCGCGGCGCAGATCATCGATCGCGAGCTGTAGTTCGGCGAGGCCCGGCGCGATCTGCTCGAGGCCCAGGGCGGCGAAGCCGAGGCGGATGAAATTGCGCGGCGCGTCTTCGGAGAGGAAATGGATGTCGCCCGGCTCGATCAGCACGGAGCGGCGCGCGGCGGCACGCTGCAGATCCCAGCAGTCGATGCCCGCCGGCAGGCGCAGCCAGACCGAGGAACCGCCGGTCGTCACGGTCGGCCGGCAATCGGGCAGGAGCTGGCCGATCTCGCGATTGATCACGGTCCATTTGCGGGCGAGCTGGTCGCGGCTCCGCCGGATATGGGCGTCGAGATGGCCTTCGAGGATGAAGATCGCCATCGCCCGCTGATCGAGGCCGGAGGGGTGGCGATACATGAGGCGGCGCAGTGCCCGCATCTCGCGGATCAGGGGTTCGGGCGCCACCGCGAAGCCGAGCCGGAGCCCGGGGAACAGCGCCTTGGAGAGCGAGCCCAGATAGATCGTGCGGCCCGAATTGTCGAAGCTCTTCAAGGCGCCGCGCTGGGCGCCGATGAAATTCAGCTCGTGCTCGTAATCGTCTTCGACCAGCAGGAGATCGCGCTGGCGGGCCGCCTCGACCAGGGCGAGCCGGCGCGACAGGGTCATGGTCACGCTGGTCGGCGACTGGTGGCTGGGCGTCACATAGACGATCGAACAGCCGCCCAGCCGCTCGTCCACCACGATACCGTTGCCGTCGACCGAGAGCGGTACAAGCTCCGCCCCGGTGACACGCCAGATGTTGCGCGCATCGACATAGCCGGGATCCTCCACCCCGACGCGGACGCCGGGGCCGGCCAGCAGGTTCGCCGCCATGTAGAGCGCGTTCTGCGAGCCGATGGTGATCAGCACTTCCTCCGGCCGGGCCTTCAGGCCGCGCTGGGGCAGCACGCGGGAGATCACCTGTTCGACCAGCAGGGCGTCGTCGGCGTCGATCAGGTCGCCGACCCAGGCATTGGCGTGATAGGGCGTGCCGGCGAGACGGGTGCAGTCGCGCCAGCGCGCGATCGAGATCTTGTCCGTGGTCACCTGGCCATAGATGAAGGGATAGCGGAAGTCGCGCCAATTGGCCGGCTTCACGATGTTGCGGTTCAGCGAGGGATGGAGGCGCAGGCGTTCCGCCCAGGCCTTGCCCTCCGCCTCGTCGCCGCGGAACAGGGCCGAGGGGCGGAAGGCCGACGGCACGGTGAGCTGCTGGCGGACATATTGCTCGTTGATGAAATGGCCGCGGCGTTTCACCGGTGTGAGATAGCCGTCCTCGACCAGCCGCTCGTAGACCAGGACCACCGTGTTGCGCGAGACGCCGATCTGCTCCGCCAGGTCGCGCGTCGGCGGCAGGGGTTCGTGCGGGGGCACGCCGCCGTCCAGGATCGCCTCGACCAGGCGTTCGTGCACCTGCTGCTGCAATCCGCGCCTGCGGTCCAGGGGCTCGATGAAATAGCGGTCCAGCAGACTCATTCCCGGTTCCTGGCACCAAAGAATTCTTCCTGTGGATCTAATACCGCTTCGCTCTCTCGACCTAGCGTTTTTGCGCCGCACCAATCCTGCGGCGGACAGCGAGCAGGCGCATCCAGGGGAAGGAGTGGGTCATGGCATCCAAGAAACGCATGGACAGGGGCATCAGCCGTCGTTCCGTGCTGAAGGGCGTCGCCGCGGGCGGCGTCATTCTCGGCGCGCCCGCCATCGTGCGGCGCAGCGCCCTCGCCTCGTCGGGCGAGATCGACATCATGATGTGGTCGGACTATCTGCCCGACTCCTTCCGCGACGCCTTCACCAAGAAAACCGGCATCAAGATCAATTTCACCGGCATCGGTTCGAACGACGACATCCTGAACAAGATGAAGGCGACGAACGGTCAGGGCTTCGACATCATCACCCCGACCATGAATCGCTCGCCGCTGTGGGAGCCGCTGGGCCTGACCCAGCCCTTCGACATGAAGAAGATCGCGATCGACAAGGTGAACCCCGCCATGGCCAAGGCGGGCGAGACCAACTGGAATTTCGGCGGCAAGGGCCAGATGTGGATCCCGCACATCTGGGGCACCGAGGGCGTCGCCTGGCGCACCGACAAGTTCAAGCCGGCGGGCGAATTCCCCTCCTACGGCGATATCTGGGACGACGCCAACGCGGGCAAGACCATGGGCCGCGGCCATTCCGTGATGCTGGGTGCCGGCCTCGCCCTGGAACATGCCGGCAAATGGGCCCCGGGCACCATGTGGGAAGCCTATAAGACGCCCGAGAAGATGGCCGAGACCTGGACCAAGCTGACCGAATACTGCATCTCGAAGAAGAAGAACCTGAAGCTGCTCTGGGACGACGCCGACACCCAGAAGAACGGCCTCCTGAACGAGGGCGTGATCGTCGGCCAGACCTGGGACGGCCCGCCGATCGCGCTCAAGACCGCGGGCGAGCCGGTGATGTACCGCGCCCCCGTCGAAGGCGCCATGGCCTGGGTCGACGGCATGGCCCTGCCGGTCGGGGCCAAGAACATCGACCAGGTCTATGCCTTCATCGAAGCCTGCTACGACCCCGAGCTGGCCGGCACGGCGATCAAGACCCACGGCTACAATTCCCCGGTCATCGGGGCGGAGAAATTCGGCGGCGACGTCTATGCCAAGAATTTCGCCGACGCCTATCCCGGCGACGCCCTGGCCAAGCTGAACCCCTGGCCGCCGGAACAGCCCTGGTATGCCGAAAAGCGCGCGGAATTTGTCAACAAGTTCAAGAGCGCGTGACGGCAGTCCGGACCGGTGCGGGGGGCGCACCGGTCCGGATGTTTTCTGTAATGTCACCCGTCCCCTTGTAACCCGACGCGAACGGATGCGTGCATGACCAAGAACGTCACCCTGGATCATGTCTCGATCCGCTTCGGCAACTATCTGGCGGTCGACAACGCCCATCTCGAAATAGCGGGCGGCGAATTCTTCTCGTTCCTGGGCCCCTCCGGCTGCGGCAAGACCACCCTGCTCCGCTGCGTCTCCGGCTTCGTCCAGCCGAGCGAGGGCCGCGTGCTGATCGGCGGCCAGGACATGAAGGGGGTCGGCCCCAACAAGCGGCCGACCGCGCTGATCTTCCAGAATCTCGCCCTCTTCCCCTTGATGTCGGTGGCCGACAACATCGCCTTCCCGCTCGAGGTGCGCGGCATCTCCAAGAAGGAACGGCGGAAACGCGCCGACGAACTGCTGGACCTGATCGCCCTGCCCGGCCAGGGCGAGAAGCGGGTGACCGAATTATCCGGCGGCCAGCGCCAGCGCGTCGCGATCGCCCGCGCCCTGGCCGTGCAGCCCGACATATTGCTGCTGGACGAGCCGCTCTCCGCCCTCGACCTCAAGCTCCGCCAGCACATGCGGACGGAACTCCGCGAGATCCAGCGCCGGGTCGGCCTGACCTTCATCTACATCACCCACGACCAGGGCGAGGCACTGACCATGTCCGACCGGGTCGCGGTGATGAGCCGGGGCGTGATCGAACAGGTGGCGGACCCGGTCACCCTCTACGACAAGCCAAAGACCGCCTTCGTCGCCTCCTTCGTCGGCGAGACCAATGCGATCCCGGGCAAGGTCACGGCGCGGGACGACCTCGTGGTCGAGATCGAGGCGGCGGACGGGCTGAGGTTCCGGGGCATCGCCGCCGGCGGGCGCCATTACCAGCCGGGCGATGCCTGCCTGCTCTTCGTCCGTCCCGAACAGATGCGGCCGGGGGCGGACGGCGCCAATGTGATCAAGGCCAGCCGGATCGGCGACGAATTCGAGGGCAATGCCCGCCACCTGCTGCTCGAGGCGGCGGGCCAGCGGCTGCGCATGATGCTGGTCAACGACGGCCGCCTGGCCGAGTTCGGCGACGGCCCGATCGACGTGACCTTCGACGTCGAGAGCGCCCTGGTGCTGCCCGACGGGCCGCTGGCCAAGGGGTGAGACGATGCGCCTGATCCAGGACATCAAGCCGCTGTTCGCCCGCTACGGCACCGGCGTCGGCCTCTTCGTCACCATCGCGGTCAGCCTCTGGGTCTTCGTGCTGATCGTGCTGCCGCAGATCGCCATGGTCGAGATTTCCTTCGGCCACAATCTGCCGCCGGCCGAGCGTGGCGGGCCGAAGGATGTCTACACGCTCTCGAACTACGCCTATTTCCTGTTCGGCAACGACGGCAGCTTCAACGCGCTCCACGTCATGATCATGGTGAAGACGGTGCTCGCCTCGGTGATCGTCACGATCTTCGACGTGGTGCTGTGCTACCCGATCGCCTTCGTGCTGGCGCACGGCGCCCGGCCGGCGGCGGCGCGGCTCATGGTGATCGGCCTGATCGTGCCCTATTGGGTGAACGAGGTGCTGCGCGCCTTCGCCTTCCGCATCATCTTCGGCGCGACCGGCCTCGTGAACGGCCTCGGCCAGGCGCTCGGCTTCTGGGACGAGCCGATCGACTTCATCCGGGAAGATGTCGCCCTCTACGCCGGGCTCACCTATGCCTACATCCTCCTGATGATCTTCCCGATCTACAATGCGATCGAAGCCCTCGATCGCAACCAGATCGAGGCGGCGCGCGACATGGGGGCGAGCTGGTGGCGCATCCACTGGCGGGTGGTGATCCCCATGGCCAAGCCCGGCATCGCATCGGGCTGCACCATGGTCTTCATGCTGACAACGGGTGCCCTGGCAGCGCCGCAGATCCTGGGCGGGCCGTCCAACCTGTGGTTCACCCAGCTCGTCTACCAGTGGTTCAACGAGGCGTCGAACTGGCCGCGCGGCTCGGCCTATGCGGTGATCCTGGTCGCCGTCTGCATCCTGTTCACCTTCCTGATGATGCGCGTCTTCAAGGTGAAGATCGGGGAGATCGGCCGATGACGTCGTCCGCCCTCGTCCGCTTCGGCACCGCGACCTTCTGCCTGCTGTTCTTCGCCTATCTGTTCGGGCCGCTGATCATCATGGTGGTGACGGCCTTCAACTCGTCGTCCTTCCCCCGGATCGTGCCCTGGGACTGTTTCACCACCGATTGGTTCGGCAAGCTGGCGGCCGACGCCAAGCTGGTCCACGGGCTCGGCAATTCGCTCTTCATCGGGGCCGGCGTCGTGCTCGTCGCGACACCGGTCGGCCTCGCCGCGGCGCTCGCCCTCTCCGAGGTCGGTCCTCGGCTGCGCGGCATGCTCTATACCGTCTTCATCTCGCCCATCCTGATGCCGGGCATCGTGATCGGCATCTCGACCCTGCTGTTCTGGGGCAAGATCGGCGGCGGTCTCGGCTTCGGCTTCGACTCGGTCTTCTTCAACGGCTTCTTCCTGACCATTCTGGGCCAGGTCTGCTTCATCTCGGCCTATTCGATGCTGGTGTTCATGGCCCGCATCCAGCGCTTCGACCACACGCTGATGGAAGCGGCGCTCGACATGGGGGCGACGCCGGGCCAGGCCTTCGTGAAGATCCTGCTACCCTTCCTGCGTCCCGCGATCTTCTCGAGCGCGGTGCTGGCCTTCCTCGCCTCGCTGGAGAATTACAACACCACGGTGTTCTCGATCGTGGCGGAGAGCACCTTCACCACCGAACTCGCCTCCAAGGTCCGGCTCGGCATCGATCCTTCGATCTCGGCGGTCGCCGTGGTGATCATCGCCACCACCCTGTTCGGCGCGATCGTGCACGAAGCCTGGCAGCGCCGCGCCAATGCGCTGGCCCAGGGCGGGGCCGCGGCCCAGCGCATCCTGGGCAATCCGGCCGCAGCCTTCCTGCGCCACCCTGCCACCGTGGGCGCCATCCTGGCCGCCGTGGTCGGCGTCGCGATCTACGAGGGCTCGCATTACGACAGCAGCGCCTGCCAGCAGGACATATTGGACGCCAAGCGGCGCGAACAGCAGCGCCTGTTCGACGAACAGCGGCTGCCCGCGGCACCGGCACCGGAGAGCAGCGGCAGCGCCCCCGCGCCCTCGACCCCTTACGGCGGCGTCTTCGCCCCCGGCGGCCTCGGCGGCACGCCGGCAGCTCCGGCCCCCGCCCCCGCCCCGTCGACGCCCTACGGCGGGGTCTTCGCCCCGGGCGGGCTCGGTGGCGGGACCAAGCCCAACCCTTAAGATCAGCTCCGCATCGAGGACAGGGTCGAACGGAAGCGGGTGGCGGCGACCACGAAATAGAGGGCGCCGATGCCGGCGAGCGCGAGCAGCCGGTCGGCGATCACGCCGACCCCGGCGCCGCGATAGAGCACGGCCTGGGCCGCCGCCACGAAATGGGTCGAGGGCGAGGCCTGCATCATGGTCTGCAGCCAGACCGGCATGCTGTCCATCGGCGTGGTGGCGCCCGAGAGCAGGTTCATCACGATCAGGATGGGCAGGGCCAGCAGGCCGAACTGCGGCATCGAGGTGGTGAAGGTGGCCAGCAATATGCCCATGGTGGCGACCGAGAATTCATAGAGCACGGTCGTCGCGATGAAGAGCGGCACCGAACCCGCCAGCGGCACCCCCAGCATCCAGCGCACGATGACGAGCAGCGAGAGAATCGCGGCGACCACGATGACCAGCCCGTTGGCCCAGACCTTCGCCAGCATGATGTCGATCGGGCGCACCGGCATGACCAGCAGGTGTTCGATCGTGCCGTGCTCGCGCTCGCGGATGAAGGCGGCGCCGGTCAGGATCACGGTCAGGATGGTGACATTGTTGATCACCTGCATCACCGGCGTGAACCATTCGGAGGCGAGGTTCGGGTTGAACCTGGCATGGGTCACCAGGTTGATCGGCCCCCCCGCCGCCGGCATGTCGTGGGCGAGGCGTTTGGCCACCGTGTCCGACAGGATCGAGCGCAGATAGGCGAGGCCGTTGCCCGCCTGGGTCATGGCGGTCGCGTCGATGTTGATCTGCAGGTCGGGCCGGCGTCCGGCCAGCACGTCGCTCTCGAACTTGGGCGGAATGTCGATCACGAAGACGTAACGCCCCTCGTCCAGCGCGCGGTCGACCGCGGTCGCGTCGATCTCGACCGGTGCCTTGAACTGCGGCGGCCGGATCGCATCGGCGATCGCGAAGGAGAGCGCCGAATGATCCTCGTCGACGACCGCGACGGCGGCATCGTGAACGTCGAAACGCGCCCCCGTGGCGACCGTATAGATCGCGATGGTGAAGGTGTAGAAGACCAGGAACAGCATCACCGGATCGGCCCGAAGCGAGCGCAGTTCCTTGATGCCCAGGCGGAAGATGGTGGCGATCCGGTCCCTCATCTCAACGCTCCTGCTTCGAGAGGGTGATCATCGACGCCACGATGTAGACCACGGCGAAGCCGACCAGGGCGGCATGGTTCTCCCAGAGGTCGAGCCAGCCGAGCGATTTGGTGAAGGCGCCGACGCTGATCTGCTGATACCAGCCGGCCGGGAACAGCAGGCCGAAGATCCGCCCGCCGCCCGAGAGCGAAGAGACGGGCACCAGAAGGCCGGAGAAATTCACCGCCGGGATGATGGCGATGATGGCGGTGGCGAAGATCGCGGCGAGCTGCGACTTGGTGAAGGAGGAGACCAGGAGGCCGAAGCCGGTCGTGGCCACCAGATAGGCGAAGGTGCCGCCGACCAGGGCCAGGAAGGAGCCCTTCACCGGCACGTTGAACAGGAAGGCGGCGAGCACCAGCATGGCCGAAAAGGACACCATGGCGATCGCGACATAGGGCGCCTGCTTGCCGGTCAGAAACTCGAAGCGTGTCACCGGGGTCGAGCGGAAGTTGGCGATCGAGCCCGTTTCCTTTTCGCGCACCACGCCGACCGCGGTCATCATGGCGGGGATCAGCACCAGCATCAGCATGACGACGCCCGGCACGATCGCCGGGGCCGACTTGAAGGATTGGTTGTAGCGGAAGCGGCTCACGACCGAGAAGGCGTCGGTGGCGAGCGCCACCCCCTGTTCCGCCGCGATCACCTGCAGCCGCTGGGCGATCGCCGCCTTGGTGTAGGACCGCGTGGTCTCGCCCCGGAAGGGCATGGCGCCGTCGATCCAGACGGCGATCTCGGGTTGCCGGCTCTCCATCAGGTCGCGGCCGAAATCGGGCGGAATCTCGACCACGAATTTCAGGGTGCCGTCCTTCAGGTGGCTTTCCGCCTCGGCCGAACTGGTGAATTCGCCGCCCAGGTGGAAAGTTTTGCTGCCGGCGAAGGCGTCGAGCACGGCCCGGCTCTCGCGGCTCTGGTCCATGTCGACGACGCCGTAGGCGAGATCGTCGACGTCGAATGAAATGCCATAGCCGAAAGTGATCATCAGGAGGATCGGGGCGAGCAGCGCGAAGGTGAGACGGATCGGATCGCGCAGGATCTCCATCGTCTCGCGCCGGGCATAGGCCCACCAGCGCTTGCGGCTGAACCAGCGCGCCTTGGTGGAATCGCCGGCCTCGACCGCGAGCTGTTCGCCCAATTCCTCGGGCGGCGGCGTCTCGGCCACTTCCTCGAGATAGGCGATGAAGGCGTCTTCGAGCCGGGCGCTGCCCTTGGAACGGGCGAGTTCGGCCGGCGCCCCGACCGCCAGCACCTTGCCCGCGTGCATGAGCGAGATGCGGTCGCAGCGTTCCGCCTCGTTCATGAAATGGGTCGAGATGAAGATGGTGACGCCCTTGTTGCGGGCGAGATCGACGAGGAAGCGCCAGAACTGGTCGCGCGCCACGGGATCGACGCCCGAGGTTGGCTCGTCGAGGATCAGCATGTCCGGCCCGTGCAGCACGGCGGCGGCCAGCTGCAGGCGCTGGCGGATACCGAGCGGCAGGTCGTCCGGCAGGCTGTGGCGGACCTCGACCAGATCGAAATCGCCCAGCACCTCGCGGATGCGTTTCCTCGCCACTTCGGGATCGAGATGGAACAGCTGGGCGTGCAACTCAAGGTTCTGCAAGACGGTCAGCTCGCCATAGAGCGAGAAGGACTGCGACATGTAGCCGACCCGGCGTCTTGTCGACATGTCGTCGGCGTCGAGCACCTGGCCGAACAGCCGCGCCTCCCCTTCCGTC
>Ga0265297_10001636_pt1 | contig 51229 bp, 46 predicted proteins | sample Munlanlwell13791_FD_192502 | JGI IMG/M metagenome (GOLD analysis project Ga0265297, IMG submission 192502) | Leachate microbial communities from a municipal landfill in Southern Ontario, Canada - Leachate well 137-91 | ecosystem: Engineered > Solid waste > Landfill > Unclassified | place...
TCATGTCATCAGCCTACAAAACCATTCCTGCATCAGATGTTGTACTTACGGTTGATCTTGGCGACCCGGACAACATTCACCCGGCCCGGAAGGCAGAGATAGGCGAGAGACTTGCATTTAAGGCTCTATATAAAACTTATGGCGACAAGAGTGCAGATGTAAGATATCCCGATGTTCAATATATAAAGAGAGCTGATGACAAGGTTGTAATAGGACTCGGCAACACATACGATAAAATCGTCACAGGATCAGATAATCCTGAATTTGAGCTCTCGGAAGATGGGACCAGGTTCTTTCAGGCATCACACACTGTATGTGATAATGAGATTATCATTCAATGTGATTCAGTCAAAAATCCTCTATTCGTAAGGCATGCATACCGCAACAGCTCTACAGTCTCAATTTTCAATGCAAGAATGCTCCCATTGGATGGTTTTAGCAAAAAGATTCTAAATATACCTTGTGTCGACAACGGGAAGAGTGTTATATGGAACATTGCGCCGGACAAGAGGTTTGAAGACCATTTGAATTTCAACGAGAGATATGCCGATGAACTTTCCTTGATTGCGAAAAAACCTGCTCAACAAGGGTTCTCTCCCAATATAGATGTCTTATTTGTAGGCAGTTCATCTGTAAGAATGTGGAAAACCCTTCAGAAAGACATGCATCCTCTAAAAGTTGTAAATAATGGTTTTGGAGGTTCTACAATCAGGGACATTATCTATCATTATGACGTGCTGGTCAAACCATACAACCCTAATAAGATTGTTCTCTATGTCGAAAACGACGTAATTCCTGAAGACAAGCTTGACACGCAAACACTTTTCGATTTTTTCAAAATCTTTTGCTCAAAGGTCCATAAAGATTTTCCCTCGGCAACCCTTTACATAGTATCGCTGAAACCATCACCGCTAAGGTTCGGTATATACAAAGAGCAATGTGCCATAAATACACTGTTGAGGAAATTCGCGAAGGATCAGCCACTTACAAAATACATCGATGTTGCTTCTGACATGATCAGAAATGGTCAGCCTGATAAAAGGCTCTTTTCGGAGGATATGCTCCACATGAATGCAGAAGGCTATGCATTATGGAGCAGGATAATAAACAGAGAGCTATATTAGCATAGAGATTATACAAAATCAAAGGTGTCCTGGAATAAATCGCAGGACACCTTATATAGGTTGCGTTTACTAAACTTTTACTTAACCCAAAACTATTCCGCAACCATTATTGGATTTATTCTCCGAATATCTTAGTGATTTCTTTATAAATTTCTGGAGTATTGCCCACCGCCCTAAAAATAATCTTTCCTTCTTTATCCAGAAGTATTTTTGTCGGAAAACCCTCAATTGCATAAATATCAGACAGATTCACACTCTCCGAGCCATCATCATTCAATACCTGTATCCATGTCATACCATCCTCTTTAACGGCTTTCTTCCAGGATTCAAAGCATTTGTTTAAATCTTTGTTTCTTTCGTTTGCAACTCCGACAATCTCAAGACCCATTGACTTATACTTCTCATAGATTTCCCTAAGGTGTGGATGGCTTGCCCTGCATGGACTACACCAACTACCCCAAAAATCGAGTATTACATATTTACCCTTTAACGAGCTAAGAGTAAAAGTATTGCCGTTGATATCTTTTTTTGTAAAATCCATACTCTGACTTCCAACTGGTGGTATTCGTTTTCTTGTTTCAAGCGTGCTTTGAATTCTCAACCACGTTTGTGAGGTTCCGAAAGATTTTTGGGTTAACCCAAGAAGTTCCTCAAAAACTGAATCTTCAAGATTGTTAGATTGAAAGACATTTGCAAGCAGCATAAGTGAGACCAGAGATTCAGGATGCTGCTTGATATGATTCACCTTTAGATGTTCTATTTCGCCCCAAATCGGTTTTGCCTCATCCACATATTTTTGGCCCTCGGTCTCACCTTTTATCTCTGCCAACTTATATAAGCTGTCTATCTTCATTTGAAAGAAATCTTCTTCAGTGTTGTATGAGTTAAATTCATTCTGTAATGCTGTTCCTGTTATAGTCGCATTTTTAAAAGAGGATCCTGTTATGGTAGTTGTTCCTGAAGACAGAAAAAAGGATGCACTGGTAAAAGCTTCACTATCCTCGCCATCATTGGCTTTCGGCTTACCTAACGGGGCAGCAGATATACACGCTCTTAAATCATGTGGAATAACACCCTTTATCTCAAACTTCCCGTCTTTTGTTACAGTAGAATCACTCTGTCTGGTATCATTATTTAATGCCCAACATGCAAGGTGGATTTTATACTCTTGCTTTGCATTTGTGATCTCCCCCTTAATAATAAATTGCTTTCCCTCTTTTTCCAGAAAAACTTCAGACAACTTTCTGTCAAGCTCTTTGCCCCTTAGACCTTTTGCAACAATTTTTCCATTTGGATCTATCAGGAAATTCTCCGGGATTGTATTAATCTTGTAAAGTATAGCAGCTTCATTATCCTTTTTAAGATCTGACAATTGTTGCCATGGCAGTTTATCATCCAAAACCGCTTTAAGCCAAGCCTTTCTATCCGTATCAAGTGATATTGATAAAATTTCCAACCCTTTTGCGTGGTATTTATTATAGGCCTTTATAATGTTAGGATTTTCCGCTCTGCAACCTCCACACCAACTTGCCCAGAAATCAATCAGTACATATTTACCCTTGAAATCTGATAATTTCACCACTTTTCCATTTATATCCGGTTGTGAAAATTCAATTGCTTCATTACCTTCGCCAAAGTTCATTCTTTCTCTTTCTTCTGCAATTTGTCGCAAAATTTGTCTGGCAGTAAAAGAGTTTTGCATTTTTGGACTCATTGCCTTTATTTTCTCTTCAATGGAATTAAGCGATGATTCGACAGGTCGAATAACCATTCCCAAATCGTATAATTCAATATAACTATCCGGGTGTGCTTCAAAAAAACCTTTATAATATTCGCTTACAGCCTTGTCGTCTGACATATTCTTCTGTCTCTCAGCTTTAGCTCCTTCTCTAAAGGCTTTGTATTCTGAGTCAATAGCAGAACCTGTGATTTTAATATTCTCAAGAGGATCTTCTGATCCTGACAGATATTTCCCGGTTATCGCAATGTTTGAATTTTCAATAAAAAATTCAATAACGGCAGGGCCATGCATATCTTTTGTCTTGAAAAATATAACAGATCTTATTGGTTCATCAGTCCTTCCCTTAAATATGAATTCTCCATTTATGACTTTTGCAGAATCCACAACCTGTTTGTCATTTTTTACCGGACCGTATAGGTAAATGTAATCGGCTGAATAGTGCCCGCCTTTAACATCTCCGGCCTCACATTTCAATCCGTCAATTTTTCCCTTTATTGTATATCCAATATTAACATCGTTTTGGGATAATACAATTATTGGAATAAAAATAAAAGCAAGAAAAAAAATTGTCTTTTTTAGATTCATAATATATTTATTTACTTATTGTTCATCACCTGCTCTATCATCGCCTTCGTCTCTTCATAGCCCTCATACTCATTAATATAACCGGTTTCCTTGAATCTTATATTTCCATTTCTGTCAATAATTATCTTCGTCGGAAGATATTCGATATCAAAGATTTCGCTAAGAGGATTCTTTTTTATGACCGGGTCTCTGAGGTCCATAAAAAGGTTAAAAGTATAATGCCTGGCAGATAAAATCTTTTTGGCCTCATCTGCTGCATTATTACTTCTTTCTGCTGTATGGATGAACATAAAAACAACTGATGTATCTTTTGAAAAGTAGTTTACTAGCTTCTGCATTGCCGGAAATGAACCCACGCATGGCTCGCACCAAGTTGCCCAGAAATCCATTATCACTGTCTTTCCTTTCAGACTCTGTAATGAAACAGCCCTTCCATTCATGTCAGTTATACTAAAATCAGGAGAAGGTGTATTGATCATTTTTTCTGATATCTTATTGATGAGGTTTTTCTCAATAACCACAGCTATGGAATCTATGTATTTTTTATAATAAAGATCGTCACCGTATATTTTTATAAAAATTTCCCTTGCTGCTCCGGTAATTTTTTCATTTTTATCCCCTGGTTTCAGTAACTCCTCCTTAATCTCTTCTATTGCTTTTTGGGGATTACCGGCCTTTACCATTGATATGGCATACTTTTCATGCATACTCTTTGGAGCAGATGGTGTCAAGTATTTCAAAACCTCACTATAATTACCTCGTTCAAACAGAATCAATCCATATAACAAATTGAATTCTAGGTTATTACCAAATGTTGAACGAAATGTTTTGCCTTTATCTGTATTTATGATAGGGAGTATAAGATTTTCTGCTTCATCCAGTTTTTTTACAGAGATATATGAACTTATCGCACTATAAATGGCAGTGTATTTAGCGGCGTCACCCTTAATAGTATTAATCCAACTGTTTACCTTTTCAACATTACCTGACTCTGCGTAAGCGCAAATAATAAGCGATTTCGAATATTCATACATAGACGAGGTGGAGTCCATCTGCAAAAGATAACTTTCCTTTATAACCGGGTCAATTTCTGATTTTATGGCATTGTACAAATCTGTTTTTTTCTCCTCCTGCTGAGCTTGAAGTTCAGGACAGAACAAAACAATCAGCACAAAAAATATTAATATCTTTCTCATAAATAATCTGGCAATTTGAATCTAACGAGAGTAACCATAATCAAAACCGTAACCTATATACATATCGTTCATGTATTCGTATGTTGAATTCAAAAAATGGGTCTCTTTTACTTTTCCTTTTCCGGTAACTGTTCTTGCCGGAGCTCCATACGGAAGCCCTCCCACCATATTGTACATATAGAGATGATAATCTCCGCCATTTTGTGTGGCTATAGTCAGATAATCTATCTTGGGAGTGGCATTTCTGTCAAATCTGTTCGATATATATGTGATTGTCTCACCTGATGGCAAATCTGTAAACGGAATTTCATGTTCATTATTATTAACTACATCATAGTAGTATGGCTTATTGTTTTCAATAAAGTAGATTAACTGAGCTGTACGTTCATTCGATCCATACTGGGAAGCTGAATAAAACCTCATTGTAGATGGTATCTCCTTTACAGCAGATACAACCGGCGGACGTGACGAACTCTTGGCGGTGATAATATATAGATACATTTTTGAATTTGCCTTGTCTTTAAATAAGGCATAGGCAGTTCCCTTATATGACCCCATGAACAGACATGTATAATTCGTTGTTGGATATAAATCATTTGACAAAACAGAAGCAACTGCATTATAATTGGTATATAACAATCTACTATTGGTTTCATCCCAATAAACCAAACCAACAGTAGTTGTTGAAAATGCCCAGAACTGGCTGGCTCCAGACTCTCCGGACGGGAATCCGAAAATTCCTGAACCAACAGACATATTGTCTTCGGAAAAAACACCCTTATTAGTAAGAAAGACATCATTCCACATGAATGTTATAAATTTAAAAGGCGTTTCATTCTGTTTTTCATAAAACATGTTATCCGGATTAAATATCAGACGCATATCTGAAGTGTTGAAAATTGAATAATTATTAGTAGCAGTAATTATCCCAATACAATTAGCACTCGATTTTGTCAGTGAAAGTGGATCTGTCAATTGCTTATTATATAAGATACCCATACTTTTAGGTGCCCCTGAAAGAGCAGTTCCCTGAGTCTTTAATAAAACATCCGAAATCAACTTGCCATCATTAAGCAGAATGTCTATATCTGTATCTCCGGAAGCTGTCTCCTTAAGAATGTAGTGTCCAAGGCTGTATCTTGTAGATACTGTAAGGGTTGTATTGGTATGTGAATAATAGGTGTTACTCTTGTTTTTTACATAATAGAAAATTGTATATGTTCCGGGAGCATTATTAATGAGATAATTAAGATTTCTATCTTTTCCCAAAGTGTCACACTTGTTATTCTTATCATAAATCAACCAAGTGTATTCAAAATCACTTTCATTATATGTACTTTCAATCCTTGGGGTAATCTTAAGTGTGTCTGACGCTGCTATCTTTGAATAGCTGGTCTCTATGCCGGATATTGTGATATCACTTATCGCAGTATAATCATAATTGCCTTTATCCACATAACATGCTGTTATAAAAAAGACAGCAATTGATATTATAAATATTTTTCCTTTCATTTTAATAATCATTTATGTTTATTGAAACGCCACAACAGTTCCGTCAGCCTCTTTAAGGACGTCCAGACCTTGTGCCATACGGCCGGCATTGTATTCTAAGAGTTTATTGGCAAGTAATTGTGACAAATAGGTACAATAGCCACCGTCATAATTATCATTGGTTCCTGTTTCATAATCATCACTGCTTGTAAAGCCAAGGACATTGGCTAAGTAGTCATCATCCCACTTTTTCCCTGTTTGCTCAATCATCCATTTGTGTTTAACCGGTCCATACTCTCCAAAATAGGCAGAGCAATATATAGCCCATCTGCTAGGTCGTGCAAGTTGATCGGTAAATACAATCCTCACCCCATTTCTCTCTTTACTTATGAGTTTAAAATCATTATTGGATTCAATACGAATCATAAGATTATAGCTGTTTGTTTTTAAAGAAACATCTCTTTTAAGGACTACAGGAATTGAATCACGTGAGCGATTTGCACGCATGACATAGTATTTTTTCAACGAGGCATCATTAAATGAGACGTAGTGAGTACCGGCGACAGCATCATCCTTCCCTGTCATTTGTTGCACAATTGATATCTCCCTATCCCTGTCCGACAGTGGTCCCATTGTTTCAACCTTAACCCAGACAGTATCGGAAAGCAAACTTGATGGTCCGTAAACAAAGGAGTAACTGAGAAGGGTATCTGATGTAGAAGTATAGTAGAAATTCAGCCCGCTGCCGGCATCATAAACCTCAGGGGTTTTCTCACATGAGGATGCTATATATATTAAGGCTGTAAAAATTAAATATTTATAAATACTCTTTTTCATCTGTTCAGGTTTTATTTATTTGGATTAAATTCAGACATCGGAAGCGGAATAATATAGTTTGACTCAGTAACTGGTGAGCTTCTCCACAACATAGATGTTGCAGCAGTCCTTTTATAAGTGAAAAACATCTGTCCCTCACCAAAAAACTCACGTCTGTATTCGTTAAGAACCCCCTCCTTCACCGCATCGAGATTGTTATATGTATCACCATATATCTGTACAGCATGGGAAAGCATATATTCTGCCCAAAGAGTGTTTGCTTCAGAAAGGTTAGTGGTGCTCTCCATCGCTATTAAATAGACCTCCGAAAGACGTATAAGAGGAATTATCTGACTTTTGTACATTCCTGAGCCCTCAGATGTTGTAGACTTGGTATCATAGAAATATTTCTTTAATGTCGGGTAAATCTTTCCTGAAGGATCCATTGTAGTTCGGTCCCATGAAGAGTTGTAACGATTGTTGGATGCTGTGCCTTGATTTTCGAAAAGCTCATTTAACTGATCAATAGTAATAACATAGTGGGATGTTCTGATCTTGTCGGCTCCCATTCCTAAGATTTCAGGAGAATAATCCATAAGGTTATAAACATTCAGCATCATTAGTGACTCTGACGGGCACCCTATGTATCCTGCAGGAATATCATTGGCTCCGCTAAGTGTCATTAACTCGTTATTATCAGCACCTTTGGCGACAATAATTGCTTTTGATACGGTATAAGCTTTTTGTATATTTCCTGTATAGAGATAAAATCTTGCCTGCAAAGCCTTTACCGCCCAGTAATTAAACCTGTTCTGACGATATAGCAGGAAATTGTCAATATTTGAAACAGATCCGTTTAGTTGACTAAATGTATATTTTGAAATAGGATCGTTATTCTTAAGAAGGGATTCAGCTTTATTCAAATCAGCTTCTATTTTTGCAACAAACTGGCTATATGTGTAATATTTAGGCAAATTAGCCGCAGATACAGTTTCAGCATAAGGTAGAGATACTTGAATCGAAGCATTTTGAGGTAATTGCCCGAATAGACGTAGAATGTCAAAATGGCAAAAGGCCCTTATTGCATAAGCCTCTCCGGCGATCATATATCTTTTTGTGGTATCACTTATCACTTTTCCCCTGTTATCTATATTGTCAATTATCATATTTGCCTGGGCAATCACATTATAAAGGCCGGCATAAATCGAACTTATAGCTGTTTTTGCGTTATCGTTAGTATAAAGGAAGTTTCCTAATTCATAATCAGTGGGATTAGTATTGGCATCAAATGGTTTCCAAAGTTGTGCAAGTGACTCGATATTCGACATTGTCAACTTTTCACCATAGATATCTCGATGTTTCAATTTAATGTAACACCCGTTCAATGCATCACAAAATCCTGTATAGGAACTAAAAAGCTCTTTTGTTGTTTTCTGATTGTCAGGGTTTACCTCTAACCATTTATTGCAGGATGTCGTAAAGAGTAATATGAATACTATGCTGTATAAAAATGTTTTTTTCATTTTATTATCATTTAATTGGTTAAAACATAACTGCAATTGAAATTCCAGCCCTTCTGGCAAAAGGATACGTTGTCCCTCTCTCACGCTTTACAGATGACAAGTAAAACAGGTCAGACATGTTGAAATTTATTGTCATGTTTTGTATGTTCCATTTTTTAAGGAATTGAGATTCATCAATTTTGTATTGGAGACTCGCACTTTGTAATTCAAAAACATTTTCATCCATTACAAAGCGGGAAGTTGCATGAGTATCATTATTTGAGAAAGCTTTGAAGAAAGTTACATCTCCCGGTTTGCTCCATCTGTCACTTAAAACTCTGTGGTCGACATTCTGGTCGTAAAGGGTATATGTTGTTACCTCGACCTTATCCAATAAGGTTTGGTTATAAACCTGACCACCCCAATGGTAACCGAAAGTAAGATTCAAGGTAAAATTCCGGTATCTTAGCATAGATGAGATGTTTCCGTTATACAAAGGATCGCTGACACCACAGTACACCTTTGCACTTGGATGCCATGTTTCTGTTATGTCACCATTTTTATCTAAAAATAATTCCTTTCCTGTACTAGGATCTATACCAAGAGACCTGACCGCCCAAATAGAATTTTGCGCATATCCCTCATAAAACAAAGTGCTGACATCCACATCCTGATTCCTGTAGGCTTCGTTTTGAGTTTTTATTGCCTCAGAGAGTTTATCTATACTATTTTTATTATATGCCAGTTTGGTTCCCAACAGCCATATCACACCACCCTTGCTGGTATTCCTGAATATATACCAGTTAAGAGAGGTCTCAAAACCATTATTCCTGACTGCGCCTACATTTTCAATATACGAAGGATAGCCTGTTGAATAAGGCAGATCCATTGCCGAGAGTAGATTTGTTGTTTTTTTACGGTAGTAATCAAATGTGGCATTAACTCTATTATTAAATATCCCGATCTCAGTTCCAATATTGAACTCATCGGTTGTCTGCCACTTGAGTTTGTCATTTCCAAGTGCTATAAGGTATGCGCCTGTACGGTTAAGATACTTGTCACCCGTATAATACTGGTAAGTCTGAAGAGCCTGATAGGCAGAGAAGTTCTGCGATCCGGTCTGACCATAAGACAGCTTGAAGCGCAATAAATCAATTACTTCGCTGTTCTTAAGAAAATTTTCCCTATGCAAATTCCATCCGAGGCCCGCGCTCCAGAAAGGTGCAAATCTGTTTTGAGAACCGAACTGAGAACTGCCATCCATGCGGTACGAAAGGTCGACATAATATCGGTTTGCATAAGTATAGTTGATGTTACCGGTCACACCAATGCTCCTGGTTATACTTTTCGACCCTGTAGGCAAACCTTCATGTTCATACTGAAGGGCATTACCGATAAATGGCTGGCTCTCAATAGGGAATCCCTCGACTTTAAAAGTATACCCGTAATAGTCATTATTTTGTATAAAATAGTCCAATCCGGCATAAACCTGATGCTTTCCTTTAAATGTTTTCGAATAACTAAGTGTTATCTCCCCGTCATATTTAAAATTATTGCCTGAACCAAAAGTGTAGGAACCTCTTCTGAAATATTTATCATCCGTAGTATAATCCTTAAATGTTGAATGGTTAGCCGGAAGAAAATTATTACTCTCCGTCAGTTTTTTAGAAATTCCCAGTTGAGCGCGAAGTTTAAGCTCTTTCAGAATATCCCACTCTATTGAAAAATTATTTATAAACTCCACATATTTAGAATCATTCAAGCTATTAAGAGAGGCATCTTTTAACGGATTGCCAATTCTTGCCATACCCTCATAAAGACCTGGAAATTCAGCTATAATTTCTCCATTTTCATCATACGGCTTGTCATAAGGCATCATTTTAGCCCATGTGCCAAACGATCCATAACGGCTTTCAATAGCATGGTTCTGCCCGATACTTAACTGATTTTTGAACAATACATTTTTATAAGTGTAAGCAATATTAATCAGGCCGTTAAATGTATTCCTCTCAGAGCCCTTCATGGCGCCTTCTATATTATTATAAGAGAGAGAGGTCCCCCACCGGAACTCATTACTCCCGCCCTCAAGCCTTAAGTTATATTTATTACTGACACCGGTACGGACAGGATAGTGCAGCCAATCTGTATCCACCCCCTCCAAAACATCTTTAAGCCTGGCCTCATAAGCTATCTGCTTTTTATTCATAGTATAAGGAATATCGGATGAATATAGTCCGAGACGTTTTTGTAACCCCAATAATTCAGACGCATTAAGCAAATCATAACTTGTAAGGTCAGGCATTTCCAATGAAACTCCAGCCTGGGCGTTTATTCTCAATTTACCCGGCTGGGGTTGTTTTGATATAATTACAATTACACCATTCGCTCCTCGTGATCCATATATAGCTGTTGCTGAGGCATCTTTCAGAACATTAATTGATTCAATGTCCTCATCATTATAGTCCATCAGTTTTGTCAGAGTGATTTCAAAACCATCCATGATTATAAGTGGTGTATTGACGGTATTCTTCAAACCTGTATTATACTCGGAAACACTTGTAGGCAAAGATGAATTTCCCCTCAGTGTAAACTGAGGCAGAGCGTTCGGGTTGCTTCCGATTGTATTGTCCAATCTCACATTCAGAGACGGATCAATATTTTTCAAAGTCTGTATCAGATTTTGCCCCTTAGCAGCTTGAATCTGATTTGCTGTAATAGTTGATATAGAGCCAGTATAGCTCCCCTTACTTTTGTTAAACACACCTGTTACAACAACCTCATTTACCTCAGAGGCAAAATCCTCAAGAATAATATCCTGCTCCTCCTGGCCTCTGATTCTAACCTCTCTCGGCATCTTTCCCACACAAGAGTATATAACCACACAATTTTTTGGAATATCCAACTCGTAAAAACCGTTCGCATCTGTCGCCATCCCTTTCCGTGTACCTTTCACCTGTACCGCTACACCTTCCAGAGGTGTCCCGGATAAATCCCGGACTGTACCTCTTAGAAAATGTTTAGCCGGCTTAGGCTGTTGTTCCACATCCTTTTTTGGTTGAACAATTATCAAATCTCCTTGTAAAGAGGTACAAAACGCTGTTCCCTCAAGGCATGCTTCAACACATTTTTGTATGGTAGAATTTTTAAGAGTTAAAGTGATTAATTTCTGTTCTTTTGACACCTCTTCCACTTTGAAGAGTACTTGATTGTTTGACTTTCTGTTTATCTCGTTAAGCGCTTCAGTTAGTCTCACATTTTTCAAATTGATTGAGATCTGAAGCGGAGCATTCTGCCCAAAGCAGGGAACTGCCCCTATAAACAAGATCGAGAAGATCAAACCAAATAGGAATCCTTTAGAAAATGGTCTTTTCATAATTAGTTAGGTTTATTGAATGTTTTTCAGTTGTTTTCCTTGAATGGCACTATTCAGGTGTTATATGAATAGTTTTACCCTCACTGTCAATTTTGAACTTAGGTCCACCTGTAAGGTTAATTGAGTTTAGTGTGGTAGATATATCTCCGTATTTACTAAATCGTCCGCTGAATGTATTTGAACCGGCTAGTGGTTTATCATAAATAAAACTAACCCCATACCACCTGCTCAATACTTTGAGGATTTCATCAAGATCGGCATTATTAAACATAAAGTAACCAGTTCTCCATGCTGTGGCAAAATCAGTGTTGGCTACACTTGTTGTTATTTCATTTGTTTCTCGCTGACACACAGATCCCATTCCCGGTTTCAACATCACAGTAGAGCCACCGCTTCCCACAGAAAGGCTGCCTTCTATAAGGGTAGTGTAAATATTCCGGTCGTTCTCATAGGCCTTTATGTTAAAGGATGTTCCAAGCACCTGAATTGTCTGATTAAGACTATGAACTATAAATGGCCTCTTACTATCATGTGCTACTTCAAAAAAGCCCTCACCCTTCAGGTTCACAATTCTTTTATCTCCATGAAAATTAACAGGGAACTCTATTTCCGAAAGTGCATTAAGCCATACTTTTGTCCCGTCACTTAAGACGAAAGAGTATTCTCCACCAATTTCTGTTACTATTTTATTTTTTACCTCAGGTTGTTTTTGCTCATGGTTCTCTTTCGCCTTGTATACCAGTTCCCCTTCATTATTAACAATTAATGCCGCAGATGCATCAATACTGTCAGGTATCTCTTTATCCAGGCTGATAACCTTTCCGGATCCCATAACAAGTTTAACCTTGGAATTCTCTGCCAAAGATGCAGGTAATTCCTTTTCATTATGCTGTGACAGGAAAAGCCAACCTGCAAACATTAAGGCAATACAGCCTGCCGCAATAGATGTTGCGAATATTGCTTTGCGTCCAAACTCCTTTATCATAAGTTTTCGTGCAACTACTCCGCAAACGGCTTCCCAATCCAATGACTCGTTTAATTTCTCCTCAAGCTTCAATCGTTTAAGAAGAGTCTCGCCTGTAATTATATTCTTGTATGTCTGTCTATTAGATTCACTTTCGTCTAACCAGCTCAAAAGCATTTCACGCTCCTCGGCAGTAGCTTTCTCCAGTCTGATTTTAATAATTATCTCAGCAAGTTTTTTAGCATCCCTATAATCCATAAGACCCATTTTATATAAAGACACCGCATAAATAGAAAGTGGATGAGACAATCGAAAAGTTGTTTATATAAAAAAAATAATTCTAATTTCGTCCCGACAAGAATTAAGCACTATTCATATCGAAAAGAGTTTTGACATATTCATCAAAGCGCATTATGCATCATCTTGCGCAGTAGCAGAGAGATTTGTAAAATCTCCTGTAATTGCACAGGATATTGTTCAGGAGGTGATTATCCGTTATTGGACAAACCCTGATAAAGAAAAGATAACCTCTGTTAATGACTATCTTTTTATTATGGTAAAGAATGCGTCACTTAACTATCTGCGTGGAAAGAGAAGGGAGGAACAGCGTTATCAGCATATCCACTCAGAAAGAGATGACAAGGATGATGAATTGTTTAATATTCTCGTGGAAGAGGAGTACAATCAGCTATTAATAAGCCTAATAGAGCAGCTACCAAAACCGAATGCTCGTGTAATACGCTATGCTTTATCTGGTTATAACAACAAGGAAATATCCATTTTACTTGGAATATCAATCAACACCGTTAAATCCATGAAGTATTCCGCAATCAGGAAACTGCGGGAATATTTTAACTCTCTGTACTAATCATGCATTGTATATACTGCATTTCTAACAATTAATGAAGAACTCTTCAAAGCCATCGCAGAAGTGATGGATATGAAGTACACAATTGAACTCTGTTAACGGAGCGAAGGTTTGGAAGATTTCAGCAATGGGAAGGCGCACTTTTTTACGATAGCAGTAAAGTAAAATGAGTAAAAATATTTGATTATTTAATTTAAACCATTACTTTTGTCATGTTATAATTCGAAAGAGAGAAATGACAATCCAGCACACAACTTCAATTATTATGGGTTCAACATCCATGTCAACAATCACAACAACAACGTTGTATGATTGAAGTTGGTTATGTTTGGCATATATAAAAATTGAAACCGGCTTCTTAAAAAGGAAGCCGGTTTTTTTATGAAAAATAGTGAAAACTGAAAGATTATGAAGGTATTAAAGTTTGGTGGCTCATCGGTAGGAAGTCCGGCTCGCATCAAGGAGGTAATTGAAATTGTTGTTAATTCAGACAGGAACAATGGCAGAATAGCAGTTGTATTCTCTGCCTTCCAGGGAGTTACGGACACACTAATTAATCTGGCAAATCTTGCTTCCTGTGGTAATCAACAGTATCATACATCTCTTGAAGAGCTGAAAGAGAGACATTTCGAAGCTGTGAGAGAATTAATTCCCGTCAAAAATCAGAGCCATATACTGACCAATATACTTTTCAACCTCAAGGAACTTTCGGATATTCTTCATGGTGTATCTCTGGTAAAAGAGTTGACAGGAAAAACTCTTGACCATATATTAAGTTTCGGAGAGAGGCTTTCTTCTTACATTATAAGCGAAGCTTTAAAAGAGAGAGGTGTGGATGCCGAGTTTTTAGACAGCAGGGATTTGTTGATTTGCGATGATAATTTCGGAGCCGGGAGGATCAATTTTGAGATAACAGACAAGAACATTGAGATATATTTCAAAAGCCACTCAAAACTACAGATAATCACAGGATTCATAGCCTCCACAAAGAGAGGTGAGACAATCACACTCGGACGAGGAGGATCTGATTACACTGCTTCCATTTTTGGCGCTGCTTTACAGGTTGAAGAGATTGAGATATGGACAGACGTTGACGGCGTCATGACCGCTGACCCCAGAAAGGTCAAAGGGGCATTTTCCGTGCCTTCGCTTACATACGATGAAGCTATGGAGATGTCACACTTCGGTGCAAAAGTAATCTACCCTCCTACCATGCAACCTGCTATGGACAGAAATGTACCTATCAGGATAATGAACACCATGAACCCCTCTTTCCCCGGCACTTTGATTGGAAGAAAAAGTGAAAACGAAAGGTTCGCCATAAAAGGTATATCCTCAATAGACAACATTTCAATGCTATTGATACAGGGAAGCGGAATGATAGGGGTTGCCGGAATCTCCAAAAGAGTATTTGGATCTCTGGCAAACATGAATATAAACGTCATACTTATATCTCAGGCCTCCTCTGAACATTCGATTTGTATAGCCGTAATGCCGGACTCCGCTGTAAAGGCAAAAAGATGCATTGAGAAAGAGTTCAAATATGAGATTCAGGCAAAGATTGTAAACGAAGTCAGTATAACAAACGACCTCTCCATAGTCACCGTCGTCGGGGCTCAGATGAGACAGACACCGGGCAATGCCGGTAAATTCTTTCAATCACTGGGCAGAAGTAAAGTGAATATCATAGCCATAGCACAGGGCTCCTCAGAACTTGACATCTCTGCCGTAATTGCCAAGTCAGATCTAAACAAGGCCCTTAATGCCATTCATGACACATACTTTAACAACGGACACAAGCCTGTCAATATATTCCTTGCCGGCACCGGTCTTATCGGCAGCGAACTCCTAAGTCAGATTGAAAGACAGCAAAATGATCTGTTCAAGAGTTCTCTTTTGAAAATAGAGGTGATTGCTGTTGCAAACAGTAGGAAGATGCTATTTGAAAACGGAGGAATAAAACTTAAGCAATGGAAATCCTCACTTTCCGGATCAAAAGATGTTGCCGGTCCGGACACTTTCGTCGACAAGATGATTTCCATGAGCCTTCAGGGGTCTGTGTTTGTGGATTGCACTCCGGGTGAAAGCTATGTAACTAAATATCCGGAGATTCTCGCTGCAGGAATCTCTGTTGTTACGCCTAATAAGAAGGGGAATTCATCTAAAATGGATTTTTACAATAGTATCCGGTTAAGCTCAAAAAGAGGCGGATCAAAGTTCCTGTATGAGACAAATGTCGGAGCAGGTCTCCCGGTAGTGGGAACATTGAAGGATCTGATATCATGCGGAGACAAAATAATCTCTGTTGAAGGAGTGTTATCCGGCACACTCAGCTACATATTCAACACCTATGACGGAAGTGTTCCGTTTTCTGAACTTGTCAAAGATGCACAGGCAAAGGGATATACCGAGCCGGATCCGAGAGATGATCTGAACGGGATGGATGTTGCCAGAAAGCTGCTGATTCTTGCAAGAGAGTCCGGATTTAAGATGGAAATGGAGGAGATTCAGCTTGAGAGCCTTATACCAGAAGGGGTTTCTTTGACAGGAAATGTGGAAGAATTCTATAAAGAGATGAAGGGATTCGATTCTTTATTTGAGCAAAAGCTTAACATGGCAAAAAATGAAGGTAAAGTACTCAGATATATCGCAAGCCTCAAAGAGGGCAAGGCTTCTGTCTCGCTAAAGGCAGTTGACAGTTCTCATCCGTTCTTTCCGCTTAAGGCCAATGACAATATAGTTGCTTTCAGCAGTAAATATTACAGTACCAGACCATTGGTAATACAAGGCCCGGGAGCCGGAGCTGAAGTAACAGCATGTGGTGTCTTCGCAGACATTCTAAAAAGTGTTTAAAATTAAAAATATATAAAATTGTTAAAAATGGAAAAACAGAAGTTAAAAGTGGCCGTACTTGGTGCAACCGGCAGCGTAGGACAAAAATTCATAGAACTACTTCAAAATCATCCCTGGTTCGAACTACACGAGGTTGCCGCCTCCGAACGTTCTGCCGGAAAATTATATAAAGATGCCGTGAACTGGGTACAGTCAACACCACTTCCTGAAAAGGCATCTGCCCTGACTGTTAAAGAGTGCCGTCCCGTACTGGAGAGCAGAATTGTTTTCTCAGGACTTGATGCCTCTGTAGCGGGAGAGATAGAGCAGGAGTTTGCAGAAAAAGGGTATTATGTGATATCAAACTCCCGCAATCACAGATTTGACAAGGATGTACCGTTGCTTATTCCCGAGATAAATCCCGACCATCTTGAACTCATAAAAAGCCAAAAGTATGGAGGGGCAATAGTAACAAATCCCAATTGCTCAACCATAGGTCTGGTTCTGGCACTCAAACCGCTGCAGGATAAATTCGGAATTGAAACTGTAAATGTGGTGACAATGCAGGCGCTTTCAGGAGCAGGCTACCCGGGAGTCTCATCTCTTGATATAATTGACAATGTTATTCCATTCATCGGAAGCGAAGAGGAGAAGATGGAGAGCGAACCGTTGAAAATTCTAGGCAAATACACCGGCTCAGAAATAGAGAACGTAGATATAAAAATAAGTGCACAGTGTAACAGGGTGGCTGTAATCGACGGTCACACAGAAACTGTTCAGGTGAAGTTAAAAAACAAGGCCTCAATAGATGAGATTAAAGCTGTGTGGAGAGAATTCATTGCCCTGCCACAACAGTACGAATTGCCATCAGCCCCTGCAAATCCTGTCCACTATTTTGAAGAGAAAAACTACCCGCAACCAAAACTTCACAGGAATATTGACAAGGCAATGGCAGTGTCTGTCGGCAGACTCAGGGAGTGTCCGGTCTTTGACTACAAATTTGTCATAACATCACATAATACAATCAGGGGAGCTGCCGGTGGTGCAATTCTCAATGCAGAGCTAATGTACAAGATGGGTTACCTAAAAAATATATAAGGTCAAAAATGAAAAATGAAGTCAGGGTATTTGCACCGGCAACAGTTGCAAACATTGCATGCGGATTTGACATCATGGGGTTTGCCATCGACGAGCCCGGAGATGAAGTTGTGATAAGAACATCAGGAAAACCCGGAGTGAGAATTACAAAAATCTCAGGAGATGAGGGACGTTTACCTCTCGATGCCGCTTTAAACACGGCTGGAAAACCTCTTCTCTCAATGGTGGAAAAATTCGGCATAACGTGTGGCATTGAGATGGAAATCCATAAGAAAATGCCTCTGGGCAGCGGACTCGGATCCAGTGCTGCCAGTGCAGTGGCGGCCGCATTTGCCCTTGACAGATTGCTCGAACTTGATTTACCAATAAAAGAGCTGCTCAATTTTGCGATTGAGGGGGAGCAGCTTGCCAGCGGATCTATCCATGCAGACAACGTTGCACCCTGTCTGTATGGAGGATTCGTTCTTATAAGAAGTTATGAGCCTGTTGACATAATAAAACTGGATGTCCCTGAAGAGTTATACTGCTCTGTGATACATCCGCAGATTGAGATTTCGACCAAAGAGTCCAGGTTGATTCTACCAACAGAGATTTCTCTCACGAATGCAGTAAAACAATGGGGAAATACGGCAGCGCTTGTTGCAGGACTTATGAAAAGTGACTATAATCTAATAGGGCGTTCTCTTGAGGATGTGGTTATTGAACCTGTCAGGTCTCAACTAATCCCGGGGTTTTCCGATATTAAAAAGGCGGCTCTTGAAAGCGGAGCATTAGGATGTAGCATATCAGGTTCCGGCCCCTCAATCTTTGCTTTGTCCAGAGGAGAGGAAACTGCAAAGAAAACCGGGATTGCAATGCAGGAAAGCCTGTTGAAACACCAACTTAAATCTGAGTTATACGTATCAAGAATAAACCAAAACGGGCCAAGAATAATAGAAATAAGCTAGCATTATGAAACTTTACAGCACAAACGACAGAAACAAGCTTGTCACCTTCAGGGAGGCAGTTCTTAAAGGAATATCAAAAGACGGAGGACTTTTCATGCCTGTCTCCTTACCAAAGATGCCTGACGCCTTTTTCGAGAGGATTAATATTCTTGACATGCAAGACATTGCTTTTGCCGTATCCAGGACCTTACTTAAAGAGGAGATTCCTGACTATGACATGTTCGGAATCATAAGACGTGCTTTTACTTTCACTGCACCCTTGGTAAACCTCGGCAAAGACAAATACGTACTTGAGTTGTTCCACGGTCCTACTCTTGCTTTCAAGGATTTCGGCGCAAGGTTCCTGGCGGAGACATTATCCTATTTTAATAAAGATGAGAACAAAGAACTTGTTATACTTGTAGCAACATCAGGTGATACCGGAAGTGCTGTTGCCAATGGGTTTCACAATGTTCCCGGAGTAAAGGTGGTTCTTCTGTACCCATCAGGAAAGGTAAGCCGTATACAGGAACAGCAACTTACCACTCTGGGAGGGAATGTGACAGCATTGGAGATACTAGGGAACTTTGACGATTGTCAGAGAATGGTAAAGCAGGCATTTGCAGATAACGAGCTGACATCAAAAGTAAGAATATCCTCGGCAAATTCGATAAACATAGCCCGATTGCTTCCCCAGTCGTTTTATTATCACTACGCATACTCCCAAGTGGAAGACCGTGATAAGGATGTAGTTTTCTCCGTACCGAGCGGCAATTTCGGAAACCTCACAGGCGGTCTGTTTGCCAAAGAGATGGGGTTACCTGTTCACAAATTTATTGCAGCAGTAAATACCAATGATATTTTTCCGCAATATCTGAAGACAGGGGAATTCAAGCCAAAAGCATCGGTACAGACAATCTCCAATGCAATGGACGTTGGAAATCCCAGCAATTTTGCACGCATCAGCTCATTGTTCCAAGGAAGCGTGGCCAACGTTAAAGACGTGATATACAGCCGCTCTTACACAGATGACCAGACTAAAAATGCAATCAACGAGGTAAACAACAGATACGGATACTTAATAGACCCGCACGGAGCTGTGGGATATATGGCTCTTAACGACTATCTGAATGAAAATCCGGGATTATACAGTTCTATAGTTCTTGAGACGGCCCATCCTGCAAAATTCAAGGATATTGTTGAAAAGAGTTCAGGCACTGCCGTGACGGTTCCTAAGAACCTTGAGCAGTGCCTGAATAAGGAAAAAAGGAGCATCGTATTGCCGAACGAATACGAAGCTTTGAAAAATATCCTACTTTGATTTCTTCTCTTTTAGAATTTCAAGAAGAAGTTCCGGTTCATTTGTAGTTATTAGGTCAACCCCCTGTCCCAAAAACGAAACCAAATCCTCTTTCTTGTTTACAGTCCACACATTTACAGTCATTCCGGCAGCATGGGCGTCTTTTATGAGATTTGCATCTTTCTCAAACATCTTGTAATTGAAGTCTATGCCCCACATATTTATTGCCTTGAGATCATTAACGCTCTTGTCATCGCTCAGATAGGCCGTTCTTGCTGACGGGTCCATCTGCGCAGAGATAAGACATGCGTTATAATTAAATGAGATATAGCAAGCAACCCAGGCCTGAGCCTTCATGTCATGAACCAGATTCATAACCTTGGCTGTAAGCTCGTCTGTCCTCTCCTGGCTTTTCAAAGAAGCCTTTATCTCTATCACAATCCTGGTCTTGTTCTGTTTCTTAACATCTTTGATAATTTGTGCAAGAGTTGTGACATAGTCCCCACCCTTGAGAGGAACAGTTGCCATATCGGCAGCGGTATTATCCTCAACCACTTTTCCTCCTACTGAAGGGTCATGATTCAGGACAATCTCTCCGTCAGAAGTCATCCAAACATCCAGTTCGGAAGCCTCGCAACCAATCTCAATCGCATACTTAAGCGAATTTCTTGAATTCTGGCTTGCCTCATGATTCTTCCATGCACCTCTGTGAGCTACAACCTTGTTCTTTATAAACTGATCCTTGACAAGTTCAAATTCCTTTGATTCACAACCGGATTTTATAGTAATACCATATACGAAAACAGGAGAGTCGGACTTTAGTGCAACATCCTTCTTCAATGCGATTGAACCGCTTTTATCCACAGTAAAAATACCGGCAGTATCTTTTTCAATAGAAATCCCGTGGCTGCAATGAGATCCGCATGATGAAATGACTTTTGCAATTTTTGCTCCCTTCACTCCTACCGGAATAGAATAATTGTCAAGTGTCAGCATTGGGTCTGTATTTACCGGATTCGCATATGTCATACCAGAGATGGCTAACGAACCGCAAATTGATAAAACAATTGATTTTAGTTTCATGATATATTTTTAAAGATTTATATTCATCCCCGCAAATATAATCTTTTCCTTTCAAAAGCTTTTACCTTTTACTTCGAAAGTCTGTAATCCACCCGCCCGCTACTAACAAATCATAAAGATCCTTGTCTTTCTCTGCATAAAGCACATTGATTGCCTCAGAAAGGAAGAGCTCTTCCGGGACATAATCAACACCTAGTATCTCTTTTATTATCCCATTCATACCGGCAGCCATTTTGTCCTCATCTCCCCCGTTTTCCCAGTAGCTCAGTACTGATGCCGGTATTTCGGCATTGCCTTTTGTAATTGTCCTTCCATCCTTCCTGAGTTCGGTTATTTCGAAATAGATTACGAAATCCGAATTGAAAGTCTGCATGTTTCGCCCTTCCAATATCTTTTTGTTTGTATAGTTAACCTCCCAGTAATTTAACACAGCTCCTGAAAAACGGCTGGACAAAGTACACCATGAAGGCTCATACATAGGTGAGTTATAGATGTCATATATAGACTGAGCCTTGTTTACTGCCGACCTTGGAATTATTTTATAACTGAATTTCACATAGTCGATTGCCCCTTTTAAAGGGACAACCCGAATCCCGAGACTTATTGTGTTTAATTTACCTGAATACGGGTAATACTCTTTGTCTATTTCTGCAAGGTCTATCCTGACATATTGATTTACGTCACGCTCCTCTTTGTATTTATTCCAATATGAGAGAATAGAATCAGCCTTATTCGAGTATAGCCCGTACTGTTTCTCCCAGGCAACTTTAAGACTGTCACTTATGTGATTAAATACTGAAGTGTCGTTTATATACAAGACAAAATCATTCACCCGTCGATATGTTATCTCCCCACAATTCTTCCCTGACACACTATCCCGCATAAGCGAATCCTTGATGTTTTGTATTAACGAATAGATATTACTGAATCCGGGATTTTTGTTTTCAACCTTAGCCAGCTCCTGAGCCGTCAGTATCTCTTTGATTGTTTTATTAAGAGGGTTGGTGCAACCCGATAAAAGAGCTGCTACCAAAACTAATAAGAATAGCTTTTTCATGACTCTTTGTTTTTCTTGATATAAAGCTACTCATTTTTTAGTAATATCTAAGGGTCAGAAAGAAAACGACGCCCGGAGAGATTTATAGTCTTCAAATATCATGTCAGCGCCTGCGGCTTCAAGTTCAGATACCGGGAACGAGGTCAACAAGGCATAGACCATACACCCTGCCCTCTTTGCTGCAAGAATACCATTCGGAGAATCCTCAATCACCACAATATCTTTTGTATTCACAATTTCCAGAGCTTTAAGATATGGGTCGGGATAAGGTTTATGGAGTTTTGTATCATCCGCCGCTATAATATGCTCGTATGATTCTGTAAAATGCAGGTATTTGTCTATATTGGCAAGTTCCGTTCTTGTAGAAGAAGTCACTAATACAGCTTCAATACCGGCTGTGTGCAGAGAGTCCATGAACTCCTCGTAACCCTCTATAAAAGGCATTTCAGGTAACATCCTTGCCAGGAACTCATGCCTCTTCGCAATAAACTCGTCACAAGACCTGTGAAAAGGATCAAGCCGTTCAGAAACGTGCCTGAAAAAGCCCATCTCCGTTATTCCTTTGAATCTGTCAAACAGATCCGGAGTATAGTTTATTCCGTAATGCTGTAAGGTCAGAGCCTTGCTTTCAGCGTGTAGAGGTTCCGAATCCACAACAACCCCGTCAAAATCGAAGAAAACCTTTTTAATCATCAATATTGTCAATGTTCTCCGGAGTTAAGGCTTTATAGCGCCTCCCCCAGAATTTATATTTTGTAAGCGAGGTATAGACCACCATCCTGTCAAATAGTCTGTATTTGTTAAAATAGTGTACTATCCTGTACCACCCCCCCAAAAGTATTAAGAAAATCAGAGGTTCCACAATAGACTTAACGGTTTCGTTCTCTATTTTATAAATATAAAGACCAAAATATTTGTAAAACAATCCAATAAGGAACATAGAAAAAATCACACAGAACCCGATTGTAAAACCATGGCCTGTCTCTATAGCCTTTTTAGGGCAACTACCCATACATCTCATACAACTTTCACATCTGAAAGTCCAGAAAGGTCTGTTATCAACCTTTATTATCGCCTTGACCGGACACTCTTTGATACACAACCCGCATTTATTGCAATCTGAAGAGGCATAATAAGTCTTTGCAATCATAAATCTTCCGACAAGATAATATAGTACAGCTATCGGTAGCAATAAGATGTCATATAACTCCAGCAAGGCCTTAAAATCAGATTTTCCTTCCAGAATTCCCCGTGTGAATTTATAGACACGGTCTCTTTCCGTTTTATGGATATATCTTACAGTTCTTGCATTTAGTCCGGGATGAACAGATATCCAGTTTGACGGTAAGTTTACAGGGAACAACGCACGAATACCATATCCTTTTAATTTTAAAAAAAGGGACGACAGATAAAACGTTATTCCGCTAACCCCGGGTGTTACAAACTTCCCGATTAACATCCCCGCCCTGGTGTTCATAAGCACAACCCTGTTCCTCCCTTTTGGAAATCTTGCAATAAAATGAAGCATTACAGGAGGGTAGTTAAAGCCATGAACAGGAGATATAAATATTATTAAAGCATCCGGATCAGGATTGCTTATATTGAGTCTGTCAATTGTGGCAATATTAAATAATCTGCAATCCACACCATCTTTCGAGGCAATTCCGGAAATCCATGAAGCGACATTTTTCGAGTTACCTGTCCCTGTGAAATAGTATATTGAAATCTTTTCTATATTTCTGTCTATTGCTTTCATTTTCTTCTCAATAAGAGATTGCCAAATTTAGTTATTTAATAAAAAATCAAAAATATTTTTTGCACTTACTTATTAGTAAGTATATTTGTAAAAAGTATAGAATGTCTGTCACTAGGGAGAAGATATTGGAACTAGGTGAAAACCTGATACGTACAAAAGGTTACAATGCTTTTAGCTATCAGGATATCTCCACAGAGCTGGGTATTAAAAACGCAGCTGTGCACTACTATTTTCCCTCAAAGGAAAATTTAGGCACCAGCATAGTTAAGACCAATATCCAGCGTTTCGAAGAGATGGTTGAAAACATGAACAGCCGGAAATTCGGAGAGTGGCAACAGCTTGAAATTTTCCTGAAAATTTACATCAAGAGCCACAGAGAGAACAAGAAATGCATTGTCGGAGCTTTGAGCCCTGACTACTTCACACTGAACGAAACAACCAAGAGAGATCTAAAAAGGATGGTCGAGATGATTCTGAGGTGGCTCACCGACCTTCTTGACAAGGGAAGAAGAAAAAAAGTCTTTTCATTTCATAATGATCCCGAAAGCAAGGCAACAATTATCTTCTCCAGTCTGGTTGCAAGTCTTCAGCTTTCTGCCGTTCTTGACAAAATTGATTATAAGGGTTTTTACCAATCAATCTTAGATGATTTAAAACCCTAAAAAAATTTACAAACTCCACTTACTTACTAGTAAGTATAGTGCTTATATAATAAGGAAACATGAAAAGAGCCGTAATAACAGGAATGGGGGTAATAACCCCTATCGGAAACAGTGTCAATGAATTCTGGACCAATCTGATTCAAGGCAAGAGCGGAGCAGCACCTATTACCCGATTCGACACGACAAATCATAAAACGAAGTTTGCCTGCGAAGTAAAAAATTTTGATCCCTTGCAATATGTTGAGAAATCAGAAGCCAGAAAGATGGACCTTTTTACACTCTACTCAATTGCTGCGGCTGATGAGTGCATCAAAGATTCCGGTCTGGATATCGCAAATTGCGATCTTAGTCGCATTGGAGTTATTATGGCAACCGGAATAGGGGGCATTAATACATTGGAGGCAGAGCTTAAGAATTTCTTTGAGAATCCCGATTACCCGAGATTCAACCCTTTCTTTATAACAAAAATGATTTCAAATATAGCTGCAGGACAGATAACCATAAGGTACGGATTTCACGGGGTGAGCTATGCCATAACATCTGCCTGTGCGGCATCCAACAATGCAATTGCAAATGCACTTGACCTGATAAGGCTAGGAAGAGCCAATATCATTCTGGCCGGCGGAGCAGAGGCAACAATTACACAGACTGCAATCGGGGGCTTTAATTCTATGAAAGCATTATCTACAATGAACGAGACACCGGAAACGGCATCACGTCCGTTTGACAAGACCCGGGATGGATTTGTTGCAGGTGAAGGAGCCGGTATTCTGATGATAGAGGAGCTAGAACATGCCTTAAAGAGAGGTGCCAGAATATACTGCGAACTTGCCGGATATGGTGCTGCATCCGATGCGTATCATGTTGCCGCAACTCATCCTGAAGGGCTGGGAGCCGTTCTTGCCATGCAGGAGGCCCTGAATGATGCAGGTATCAAAGCAAGCGATGTTTCATACATTAATGCACACGCTACATCAACCCCTATCGGAGATATCAGTGAATGTAAAGCAATTGCAAAAGTGTTTGAGGGATCGTTGGAAAATTTGCAGATAAGTGCCACAAAATCAATGACAGGCCATTTACTTGGTGCTGCAGGTGCAGTTGAAGCAATCGCATGTATAAAGGCAATCGGACAAAATATTATCCCGCCTACCATCAATCTCTCTGAACCGGATCCTGAAATGGACCCGAGACTGAATTTCACTCCGGACACAGCCTTGAATAAGGAGGTGACAATCGCACTGAACAACACATTCGGATTCGGAGGTCACACCTCGACTACGGTGTTCAGACGGTACTAGCGCTTAAGCCCCTCAGATACAGACTCTTCATAGTCCGGATTAAAACCGATTTTCAACCATTTTGTATACAGTTCCGACAACTGCTCAAGTTCTTTAGTTTTACCTGATTTCCGGTATATATCGGCAAGATTCCGAAGGGTCAGCGAGTATCCATACATTACAACACCAGAAACGCGAGGAAGATCTTGCGTCTTGATTGTATTATAGTTCTCCAGATTTTTCATATTAAACAACGCTTCCAGTTTTGTCACATCATAAGCCGCGCTCTCTTTTTCAGCAACAACTGGTATTAACCTTGATACTAATCCGCAATTCTGAAAATTTGTCTCCAACCCTCCATAAAAAGATGGATCTGCAAAAATTGAGAAGTAAATAGGACGCTCACCCATGTTATTTTCAATTATCTGCAATAAAACAGCCCTTTGTGGACTAAGGTAAGTCCTTGGTTTCGCCTCTTCTCCCTCCATTTTTGTATGCATCCTCTCAGATGTCAGATCAGGCCTTACATTCCATACAAATTTTGAATTCTCCGGCAAATTATAAATAGCGCAATCCCTACGGGAGATATTAATTGCGACATCTGTCGCTCTCCATTTGAATGGGTGAATGTCCATAATTTGCTGCTCTGTAAGGTTAATCTTCACACTCCTTACACAATTCTCCAATCCTCGTTTCAAGAATAGGACATACCAAGGACGATCAAGATTGCCAAGCGGGATTACAGTTATATCCTGCCTTTTCTTCTCAACCAATTGCAAATAAGTACATATATCAAAATCCAGATTTCCACCGGTAAAGACAATAGCATCTCTGTCACAACCCGTCAGGAAATTTCTTCCGAACTCTACCAGCCATGGAGGGTACGCTCCCTTGTCAAATGCCAGTTTATAAAAATGTCTTAATTTATCTGCATCGTAGTTCTGCATAGCCAGGAAAGCATTTCCGCTACACTCCGCCCCGTAAAAATATTTAGCGTCACCATAATTCGGATTAATCTCCAGAGCCTTATCAAGGTAACCGAAAATCCTTGTTGAATAGGCGTAATCATAACCTGTCAATGGTCTGCTGTCGTATGCCCGGTAATGGTTAAACCACCCCAGATAGTAGTATAAGTCAGCATCCTGAGGTGTCTGCACAACCGCTTTTTCAAGCAAACTTATTGCCTCATTGTAATGTTCCTTCCGGAATTCGGACAATGCCTGTTCCTTCAAAGAGACTTCCTGTGAAAAGAGCATTCCCACCGACAGAAATATAACGAAGAGAATAATGATAATCTTTCTCATTAATTTTTAATTTACTCTTTAAACCTGACATAAATATACTCATCCATAATCTCGCCATTTTTGAAAAGAGCCCTCTTTAGAGTTGCCTCCTTTGAAAATCCGGCTTTTTCCAAAACTTTTTGAGATCCTGAATTAGTCGAGAAGGGCTTTGCATAAATCCTTACAATATCAAACGTATCGAATCCGTATTTGACTATATCCTTCACCGCACTTGACATAATCCCGTTTCTCCAGTATTTTTCAGAGAGCCAGTAACCGATCTCCGCACTCTTTTCATGGATATCGGTTTGAGGAAAAATTCCTATCGAACCGGCAGCCTCTCCCTCGATTTCAATTGCAAAAACTTTTGTCGGATTATCTTTCCCGACCATCTCTATATAACCTTTTCCCGACTCATAAGTATATGGGTGGGGAAATTGGTTGGTAAGCCATTTGGCAACATTGTAATTGTCAGCATGTTTAACAAGAGAGTCCAAATCAGAACTTCGCCAAGGCCTCAAAATATAGTCCATAATAATCTTAATATTTAACTTTTAAATCAACCCGAAACAAATTGCAATAAAACTAGGACCGTTCAATCCGCCATGCATGATTACCCCGACCCATGAGTTCTTTGTTTTCTGAACAATATACGACTGAATAAAAATCAGCGGGATCAACGTAATCAACAAGTGCCACCCGAATGCCACATGAAACAGTCCCCATCCGAATCCGTGAATAAGCCATGTGTACTTTCCGAATGCCAGTTCCTGCCTTGGCAGCATAACACCCCTCCACAGAAATTCCTCTCCCATAATATTCAATATCCAATATGGCAGCCACACCAGCAGCAACCAGTATCTCCCTTTTGACAACGGCTCAAAAGTCATAAATGAAGGAGAGTGGTCAAAGCTTCCGATAAAGTACTCCATGCCCTTCATCAACAATCCGCTTGCAACTCCGACAAAAATCAATCCGAAAAGACCCCACAGGATATCTTTTTTCGATATTTTACGGAATCTTAGCCTGTCAACCCACGTTTTTGCCGAAAACCCGAACCCCTCTCTGCGCAATATCAGCACCCCGGTTATAATCAGCGGAGTGAAAATTCCGAGACCTCCGACAATAAACCAGAAGAGGATTGTCTCTTGCCCGGTCACACGACTCAAATACGGAATCATATATTTTGTCATGCAATACATCAGGATTGCAGCAGGAATATAAATTGCAAAAGAACCGGCCAGACCAAGTTTCTTAATATGAATTTCTGTCTTCATGCTTTGATTTTTCATATTCATCAACAATTAATTTAGCTTTTTCATAATCAGAATCAGAAACAACCACCTTGACCCCACCCTCAGGTCTCCAGCCATAACTTCTTGTTCCGATAATCTCATCTTTCAAAAAAGATTCGACACCCTCAATTTCAAGGATATTTTTTATCATCTGACAGTCAAACAATGTTCCGTCATATATTTCAATCGCTTTCATTTTTCACCCTCCCTTTTTAACTATTCACTATTAACTCTTAACTTTTCACTCTCCACTCTTCAGTTTTAACTATTCACTCTCCACTCTTCACTTTTAACCATTCACTCTCCACTCTTCGCCTTCCCTCTAATACATCGTACAGAAAAACCTATCCATTTTGGATGTACATCCCTGTACAAATCATCAAGGCTATATACTATGCTGCGAAACCAAGCCCCTGACGCTCCATATTCAGTACTACTCCACCAGAATCCGCTACTTCCGGCAAGAGAAAACCTGCCTTCCCTGCATCGCTCACCTCCGGGAAGAGCAGAAAAACCATATAAATTCTCTCCTTTTCCTCCTGACCGCCAACCAAAATTATTCTTCAAATGTCGTCCGCTTTTGCCACCCGTTTCATAAGAATCAGAAGATTTATCAACGATTATATTCTGATTGTCTAAAAATTTTCTCAAAATATTCCACTCCTCATCGGTAGGCACACTCCACCCGACAGGGCATATTTTTCCGGTTTCTACCGTATACCAGTTATACATTGCCCCATATGTCCGGGAAAAGCGGTTGTCATTATTATACCAGCAATATGCCCCGCTTAACAGTCGGGGCCATATACCGCTGTCTGAAACAAGAGTTATGCTTCTGCCATTGTTGTAGCATGTTGTTCTCAGATTTTCAGCCATCCACTCCTGACCACCAATAATTATTGTCTTATAAACATTTCCCTCAAAATCTGAGACTATACCTGCAGTCAAGACCTGCGCATCCAGTGAAGGCAAAAAAACCATCAGAAATAAGAAATATAAAACTGACAGCTTATACATTTAATTATAGGATAACATTTTTCGGATTGCCTCGATTCTCTCCTCCCTTTCCAACGAAAAAGTTTTGCTTTTATCGTTGCAATAGTCATAAAGCTGCAACGCTTTTTCATAATAAAGACGGAAAGCATCAGATTTGCCGCCTGATCCTAATCCGGCAACACATTCGGCTAAAAGTTCAATATTTTCTACACTTAAACCCTTTATACCGGAGAGATATGCATTACCCTCCGCTTTATCCAATAACATGAACTTTTCCAAATCAAAGCCCGCTTCATTTAAAAGCATATCCTTTGTATCCTCAAACTGTTTTTCAACAGATAAAGAAAGGTTGTCACTCCCTCCGAAAAGTTTTTGACGGATGGCTCCCAAAATAGCAGCCATTTTCTCGATTTCCCTGAGAATATAATCTTTTTGTTCCACTCTAGTAATTCTTAAAGCTGTACTTATCCCTGACTAATTGCTTCTCTTCGTCAGGCAGAGCTTTGAAGTATGACTTCCATCCGGGACAAAAATTGATATGCCAACGCCAGAACCTTCCGGCAAAAGATTTGGGTTTGTTGTCATACTTGGCCCTCATAGGGCAATTTGCGCAATTGCTTTCCATAATTTTATGTCTTTATAGATTTATAAACCAGATTAGTGTTATTTCTTCAACAAATATCATCTTTTTTAGAGACATACTAAAAAATAGTGCATCTTAAGGATACCCGCAAATCCCTTATAAATAATCACAGATTATTATAACATTTTGAATTTTATGATAACCTGGTTTTTATCACTCCCGGGCAATCCTTTAATAACAATAATATCTTTTATAGTATTCCCCTGAAACATTAAGTCCCGCCTGCCAATAGTCAGAAGACTATCTTTCTTATCTCTAATTTCCACATTTTGAGTATAACTATTTGTTTGAATATTATACAACGATAAGAACGGAATTCGTTTTCTTTCTATGTTATCAGATAGTGAATACATAAAGAATACAATATTCCCACCCTGAATTACATTTCTCATATTAAGCACACTCCGCCCCAAATTTCCCAACCTGTCCATGAAAAGTTCATCATACCCAATTCTCAGATTCCCTGATCGCGTTAACCATGCCGGGATCAGCTTTTTATTCTTAACAACAAAAACCGTGTCATTAAAATAATTATAGATATATGGCCCCTGCTTGTCACCAAAAATAAAGAGATTCCCCAGTATAAGTTCCTCCGGCAACATATTCCTGTCTTTCCGCGAAACAGGCTCCATTATTTCATCCTCTTGATTGAACAGAAACATATCTACTCTCGCAGAGTTATTGGAACTATAAAAGAGTAACCCATCCTTATACGGAAAAAAAGATTTGAGATATAACAGAGTATCTTCGAATTTTGGTTTAAATGAGGATATGTGATTACCATCTTTATCATATTTTAGAATTCTCTGACTTGGGAAATCAAAAACAGCAATACTTCTATCATCATTATTTACAGATACTCCACCCACACTAAGATACTCTCCCGGGCCTCTTCCTTGAGAGGCTAACTGTCGAATATACTTTCCCTTTTTATTATATTCATATATTGATTTTTTATCTGAAACAATAAAAAAAGAGCTGTCAGACTCATACAAACCGGTTATTGCACCAATAATCGGCGCATCTTCAGAATTGTCCAGTTCAATGACTTCTGTCCCGGCAACAATAGAATCAAGAGGAATAGTTTTGCAATCTTCATTTTTCGAAATATCATGCAGGTTAAATTCTTTTAGATTTCCACCTCTTGAACATGATAATGATATAAGTAGTATAAAAAATAATACTACATTACTAAGCCTGAATTTTTTCATATCTGAATAATTATTGACGGAATATTATAATAAGATCACTATTTAAAATCCTTTTATAGCATTGTACTATAAAGATATAAATAATATTCCTCAATCAACTCTCAGATGACCATATATATAAGCGAATTATCTTTTCTCAATCTCCCGCAGATGCTCCATCCTTTTCTTTTCAAGGAATCCCTGAATGGTCTCCAAATGCTCCTTAACCTTTCCGTTCCCGAATTCATAGACTTTTGTGACCAGACCGTCCAAAAAGTCACGATCGTGAGAGACTACGATAAGAGTCCCGTCAAAAGCTAGGAGGGCTTGTTTGAGAATATCTTTTGTCCTTAAATCCAAGTGGTTTGTGGGCTCATCGAGAATAAGAAAATTCACAGGTTCAAGCAGTAGCTTTATCATTGCCAGCCTGGTACGCTCACCTCCGGAGAGCACTTTTACCTTCTTATCAACATCATCCCGGCCAAACATAAAGGCTCCGAGCAGATCACGAATCTTGGAGCGGATATCTCCCATTGCAATATCGTCAATCGTCCTGAACACAGTAAGATCCTCATCCAGCAAGGAGGCCTGATTCTGTGCAAAATATCCGATCATGACATTATGCCCGAGGGTCAGCTTCCCGTCATGCTCAATCTCCTTCATAATGCATTTCACCAAAGTTGATTTTCCCTCACCATTCCTCCCCACAAATGCCACCTTGTCGCCACGCTCTATAGTAAGTGATGTGTCGGCGAATATTGGTCTGCCGTCATAGCTTTTCCCTACCCCGTCCATTATGACAGGAAAATTTCCGCTGCGCGGCGATGGCGGGAATTTAAGCTTCAGGGCAGAAGTGTCCACCTCATCAACCTCAATGACATCAAGCTTTTCAAGCATTTTTACACGCGACTGGACTTGCAGGGTCTTTGAATAAGTACCCTTGAACCTCTCAATGAACTCCTTTGTCTCCGCAATCATCTTCTGCTGATCCTCATACTGTCTCTGTTGCTGCATTCGTCTCTCCTGGCGAAGTTCAAGATAATGGGAGTAGTTTACCTTATAGTCGTAAATGCGCCCCATTGTGAGTTCAATTGTCCTGTTCGTAACATTATCCACAAACGACTTGTCATGAGAGATAAGCACAACAGCCTTTGCCTGGTTCATCAGGAAATCCTCCAGCCAGATGATAGACTCCATGTCCAGATGGTTGGTAGGCTCATCCAGAAGGATGACATCCGGTTTGCGGAGCAGTATTTTTGCCAGCTCGATACGCATTCTCCAGCCACCGCTCAGTTCCGATGTCTGTCTGCCAAGCTCTTCTCTTTTAAACCCGAGTCCGAGCAGCACCTTCTCCACATCCTCCTCGTAATGGGTAATGTCGACCGCATAATACTTCTCGCTCAATGCAGAGAGATCCTCTATCAGCTTGTAATACTCGTCGGAATCATAGTCGCTCCTCTCCTCCAGCTGCCTGTTGTAATCAGCAATCTGCGCCTCAATCTCATGCAAGTGCTTAAATGCTAACGAGGCCTCCTCAAAGACAGTCCGACCATCCTCGGTCATCAGATGCTGAGGAAGATATGCAATCAAAGAATCTTTAGGTGCAGAGACAACGCCTCTCGACGGATTTCTCTCCCCTGCCAGGATTTTCAACAGAGTGGACTTCCCCGCCCCGTTTTTACCCATCAGGGCAATCCTGTCATTGTCATTAATTACAAAAGATACATTTTCAAAAAGAACCGTACCCCCAAACTCTACACACAACCCGTCGCAAGAAACCATTTTTTAAAATTTTGAGGTGCAAAGATATACAAAAAACTTTGGCAAGGTTATTTCGCTAACTTTGCACAAATTATGACAAAAATCTCTTCCGCTGCATTTGCAGATACAAAGCCGCATTACGGCATACTTGACGGATTACGTGGTGTAGCAGCACTGACAGTCGTCTGCTTTCACATTTTCGAGGCATTCGCAACAAGTCATATAGACCAGAGAATCAACCACGGATACCTTGCCGTTGACTTCTTCTTTATCCTCTCGGGCTTCGTTATGGGTTACGCCTATGATGACCGGTGGAAAACAATGTCTGTGAAAGAGTTTCTCAAGCGAAGGTTTATCCGCCTGCATCCGATGGTGGTTCTGGGGGCTGTAATAGGTGCGGTAATGTTTTATACACAAGGTTGCTCTGTATGGGATGTCTCCCGGATATCGGTAATGATGCTGCTTATAGCCACGCTGTTGAGTGCTGCTCTGATTCCTGCGACCCCGGGAACCGAAGTCAGAGGCGTTGGTGAGATGTATCAGCTGAATGGCCCAAGCTGGTCTCTCTTTTTTGAATATATCGGCAATATCCTCTATGCTTTCTTTATTCATAAACTTCCGACCAAGGCTCTCACCTGGCTGGTTATAGCTGCAGCTGCAGGGTTAGGTGTGTTTGCTATTTGGGGACCGTATGGTGATATCTGTGTGGGATTCTCGATGACGGGGGATAATATGCTCGGGGGCTCGCTGCGCTTACTGTTTGCCTTCTCTGCCGGTTTGTTGCTTTCTCGTATTTTCAAGCCTGTCAAAGTTAAGGGTGCTTTCTGGATTGGTGGTGTTGCTATCGTTATTCTCTCTGCTATTCCGAGGGTCGGCGGCAGTGAGCATCTTTGGATGAACGGTTTGTATGACACGCTTTGTGCGGTTGTGGTTTTTCCTGTGCTTGTCTATATCGGGGCTTCGGGAAAGATTTCGGGGAGGTTCACTAATGGTCTTTGTAAGTTTCTGGGGGATATTTCGTACCCTCTTTATATGGTTCACTATCCCTTCATTTATCTCTATTATGCCTGGGTTAAGAATAATAATCTGACGTTTGTTGATTCTTTGCCGGGTGCGATTGCGCTGTTTGCTGGAAGTGTGGTTTTGGCTTATTTGAGTCTGAAGTTCTACGATGAGCCTGTCCGTAAATTCCTTTCGAAAAAGCTTTTGAACAAAAAGTCATAATCTAGCAAGATTCCGTTTTTCAACCGGGTAGTGGCACTAACCACTTGCCAATTTCGTCAGGAAAGTCGTTTAGCGCAGCCACAACGGCTCAAGGACGCCGGTTTCTCTCAATTTGTTCCTGATAGCCGCTTTTTTATACTGTGGGAAATACTGTCTCAGGGCTGTCCATCCTCAGTCGTTACACTCCCTCCGGCTGAAATGCCCTGATCCAGTATTTCCCACTCACTTGTAAGCGGCTTATGATGCAAATTGTAGATGTCTGCTTATGGTTACACACTCATAAAACCGTCAATGAAATGACTGAATTAATGTAAATATTGTCAATTGACTGACTTGATTTTGCGAAAAGCCGTGCAAAGTCAATTAATGTCAGACTCATATTGTTTGCCATCTGCTGTTGTTAATTTCAGTTGGTTAGTGTTAGTACCCAACTTACAACAAAAAACCTGATAAAGTCCCAAAATAAAATTGCATATATAACATTATTGCAATATATTTGTAATCAGCTGCCAATCAACTTAACAGAATCAAAACAACGCGCCATGAAAACAGTAGCACTAATTGAAAAAGGCAAAAACGGCACATACGGCATCTACACACCTGATTTGAAAAGCACTATCATTGGAGAGGGCATTAGTGTCGCAGAAGCAAAAAAGGACTTTGAAAATTCTGTCCAGGAGATTATTGAGGTATATGCTGAAGACGGGCAAGAATTACCTGAAGAGCTAAAGAATCTCACCTTTGAATACAAGTATGATCTTGCTTCTTTATTTGACTATTATCGAATAATTAATGTTTCTCAATTTGCTAAAACTGCCGGGATTAATCCATCACTAATGAGGCAATATAAAAGTGGACAATACATTAGTGAAAAACAGATATCAAAGATTGAAAAGGAGTTGAACAGGATAGGCAGAGAATTGGCTAGCTTAAGTCTTATCTAGACAGCATACCTCAGCACCTTTCCGGATTTACTTAAAAAACCTTGGCAAAGTATCTTTTTACGATTTCATAGCCACAACGTCTCAAGGACACTGTTTTTAGTAATTTGTTCTCAGTGGCCGCTTATATACTGAGGGAAACACTGTCTCAGGGCTGTCCATCCTCAGTCGTTGCACTCCCTCCGGCTGAAATGCCCTGATCCCGTATTTCCCACTCACTTGTAAGCGGCCACAGAGAACGAATTGACGATTCCTGTCTATGATGAGACACTCGTAAGACCACTAAAAAATCAAGGTCTTTTGCGGCTTAGGACTTCAATTGCTCCTTGTTCCGGTTCCGGCGGAAAATGCAATTCGTCATGCCCTGATAATCTGCCTATTGCAAAAAACTTTGGCAAGGTCAGATTTTCAGAGAAGTCATCGACAGAGAGCCGGCAACTGTTTTGTCATTGAAGAGTGTTATGCTCTCTTGATCCTCTTTCAGAGCGAGTATGTACAAAAGAGGAAGATAGTGTTCGGGAGTGGGGATTGCCAGACGGAACGCTTCTCCTTGATTGATGTAATTAATCAGATCCCGGTGGTTTCCTTCAAGAATAAACTTTTTCATACGAGAATCTGCCTCAGCGGCCCAATCATAGGCAAATGGTTCGTTTAGCTTGTCCCACGCGGCAAGTCTTAAGTTGTGAACCATGTTTCCGCTTCCTATTATAAGTATGCCTTTGGTTCTTAGATATGAAAGTTCTCTTCCGAGCTGATAATGGTATTCAGCGGGTTTTGTGTAATCAAGGCTCAATTGTACAACCGGAACATCTGCTTCAGGATAGAGATGTTTTATTACGCTCCATGCCCCATGGTCAAGTCCCCAGTGATAATCCGGCTCTATCTTTACTTTTTTCACACTCTGAATGATGTCTTTTGCCAATTCGGGACTTCCCGGGGCGGGGTATTCGACTTCATAGAGTTCTCTTGGGAATCCGCCAAAATCGTGTATTGTCTCGGGTTTTTCCATTGACGTTACAAATGTGCCTCTGGTCTCCCAGTGGGCGGAGATGCAAAGAATTGCCGTTGGTTTTGGTATCCCGGCGCCTTTCTCACGGAATCCTTTTACAAATTCATTCTCTTCTATGGCGTTCATTGGATTTCCGTGTCCAAGAAAAAGTACCGGCATTTTGTCTGTTTTCATAATAACTTCTTTGGCAAGGTTGTTTTTGCCTGTTATAAATATACATATTAGAAGCGGAACAGCATAATCATTGTGGTTGTTATCGGTAAGTCGCTTGGCGCAGATATAAAGGCTCAAAGATGCTGGTTTTTCTTAATTTGTTCCCGATAGCCGCTTTTATACTGTGGGAAATACTGTCTCAGGGCTGTCCATCCGATGTCGCATTGAAGCCATAAGCCTTAAAGACACTGGTTTTTCTTAACGCCGTTTCTTGCGGGTTTTCAGGGTGCTGTGGAACGCCTCCCTTCGGTCGTTGAACGGTCCTCGCACTATTTCCTGAAAACCACGCTGCGAAATCGGCTAAAAAACCAAGGTCTTTTGCGGTCTTATGTCTTCAATTGCTCCTTACTCCTATTCCGGCTGAAATGCCCTGATCCAGCATTTACCCACTCACTTGTAAGCGGCCACAGAGAACGAATTGACAATACCTGTTTATGATTAAACACCCATAAGACCCCTAAAAAATCAAGGTCTATAGGGTTACTTTATTATGTCTATACCAATTGTTATACCATGCCACATTTTTCCTTGATATAGCCAGCTTTTACGGCCTTCACCCATAGCATAATCCCAACCAAAAGAGTATCCTAAATTGATACTATTATAGCCTAACATAAAAAAACCGCCGGTGGAAATAATTGCAACTTTACGCTCAACTATAATTGGAGGATTTCTTGTATTTAATTTCTTCAAATCAACTGCTCCTGTTCCCAAAAACCAACCGGGAGTAAAAGAAAACTGTTTTAAATTTTTACCAAAAATATCTTTTTTCAGGCTATACGAATTAAGATTGAATTTCCAGCCAAACGCAAGAGCTGGGTTGAATCCTGTTTCTGCCTGAGATGGAAAAGAATCCACAGGAGCAAAATTTCTAAGTTTTGGACGAATTTTAAGCGGTATAGAGAGCCCTTGTAAAACAGGCTTGCTGTCAAGGTATTTGAAATTGCGAGCTTTTAACAAATAATCTGATTCAATATAATAATACTTGTTTGTAAAATCTAATTTCTGTTGACTAGGACCATCTGGTAATTTATATTGTACTAACAAATTCAGTCCACTCGAATCAACTTCCTCAATAATTATATTTTCTCCCTTTTGTTTAATTCTGCTCTGAAAACCAGTGACAACATCATAATAATAAAGACTATCTGTTCCCATTGGAGGATTTTGATCTGTATTTCTTATTCTCGATATTGTGTTGCTCTTAAAAATATATTTCTGCTCAACACAAGAAGCCAGTAATATTGCCACAAAAATTACCAGCAATATTTTTACTTTCATAATTATGTTATATCATTTTTTTCTTTAAGTGGCAAATAATCATCATCATAAGAAGTAAATGTTCTAGTATTTTTATCATAGGCTATCTTTTTTTGAGCAAGTACTGCAGCTATAGCCGAGAAGTCATTTGGTGTTAAATCGACGAAAAGATTTTGATTCTCACCTTCCAAACGAAATATTATTCTTCCATTTCCGTTTGGCCTGAAGTTTAAAAAGTAATAAAGGATTTTTTGCATTTTGTTTAGTTTTAGAAAGGTTTGGTATATTATAGACAACTTGAAAATCTACTGAGTATATACTTTCAAACACATTAAATTGAAGCCGGATCTAGAAAATCCATAACTTCATCACAAACAATACAATATAAAATTATAGCATTTTTTTCATATAAACTACTATTTTGCGAATTACTTTCACTATAACATCCTCTTTATCACCACAAAACACAAGGTTCAAAACATCAATTCCGAGTGTGGTATTAAGGAAGCGTGTGGTGTAAGTTTATTTTGATTTATAAATATGCCCTACCTTTAAGAGTGTTACACTACTATAGTTTAATTTGGTAAAACCTTGGCTAGGTGTATCGTGATACAACAAATATTATTATATTTGTTGTATAGTTATTTTCGGGCTTATGAATAATATTTTAGCTTTTAATATGTCTAATCCCACCGATGTGGCGGTGCAGATTGCTGCAAGGGTTAAGGCACGCCGGTTGGAACTGAATTTAACACAAGAGGGATTAGCCGCAAGAGCCGGTGTTAAATTTGCTACTTATCGCAGGTTCGAACAAACGGGAGAGATATCTCTGAGAGGTCTGCTCCGGATTGGCTTTGCCCTGAATGCACTGTCTGACTTTGATGTTCTCTTTACTCAGAAGCAATATGTGTCGCTTGACGACGTGTTGAATGAGCAGTATGTAACCCGTAAAAGAGGAAAGAAGAATGAATAGCATAAAACAGACAGAGGTTATCTGTGATAACAGGTTGGCAGGCCGTCTGGCTCTGACCAAAGAGGGATTGTGCGCATTTGAGTATTCGGCTGAGTGGCTCAATTCCGGATTTTCCATATCACCGTTTGAACTCCCCTTGCGCAGTGGCGTTTTTGTCGCAAAACCCAGTCCGTTTGATGGCGGCTTCGGTGTTTTTGACGACTGCCTGCCAGATGGATGGGGTCTGCTTATTCTTGACAGATACCTGCAAAAGAATGGCCTGAATCCACGGACACTATCGTTACTTGACCGATTGGCATTGGTTGGTTCTACAGGGCGTGGAGCATTAGAGTTCCGTCCGGACAAGAGTGTCACATCAAAGCAGGACTACGCCGACTTCGAGAAACTGGCTTTAGAGGCTGAGCAGATTCTTGACAGCGACGATTACACAGGAGAGGGTATTGAGGAATTTCAATATAGGGGTGGTTCTCCGGGAGGTGCCCGCCCTAAAATCTTTGCTCGTTATGATGGCAAAGAGTGGTTGGTGAAATTTCGGGCATCGACTATATGCATATTTTTCAGGCTTGTGCTGCGTTGACACATAGTGTTGTGGAGCTTTGGAAAGTTTATCGTCTGATGGTGTTCAACTATCTTATAGGCAACAAGGATGACCACGCAAAGAATTTTGCCTTTATCTACCGGGATGGTGATTGGCATTTTGCTCCGGCTTATGACCTGCTTCCTAGTGATGGTATCAACGGTTTTCGCACGACCTCAATCAATAGCAGCATCGAACCTTCGAAGGAGGATATCTTTGCGGTTGCCGTTAAGGTTGGGTTGAATAAAAAGGAGGCGATGGAGGTGTTCGGAAAGATTGAAAGTATCCTTGCAGGTTAATTTGTTCTCAGTGGCCGCTTTTTATACTGTGGGAAAATACTGTCTCAGGGCTGTCCATCCTCAGTCGCATTGAAGTCATAAGCCTTAAAGACTCTGGTTTTTCTTAACGGCCTCATAAGCCGCTTTTATACTGTGAAAAATACTGTTTCAGGGCTGTCCATCCTCAGTCGTTGCACTCCCTCCGGCTGAAATGCCCTGATCCAGCATTTACCCACTCACTTGTAAGCGGCTTATGAAGCAAATTGTCGATTTTTGTATCCTCCCTTCGGTCGTTGAACGGTCCTCGCACTATTTCCTGAAAACCCGCTGCGATCCCGGCTAAAAAACCAAGGTCTTTTGCGGCTTTATGTCTTCAATTGCTCCTTGTTACAAAAATGCGAATCATCACTTTTTGATATTCAGCCACTTGCAAAAATCTTTGGCAAGGTCTCGCTTATTCAGTCATACCTCATCTCCCGTTCCAAAATCAGGACCTCTGTTCCATTGTCGTCAAGCTGAAATCCGCCATCTCGATAATAATTTTCGGGCAGATGTTTTACTTTTTTTACGAATGGCTGGTAAAAATTCTCGTAGCCACTTTCGTAACCACTTACCACAACCGGCATATCGTCGGGATGCTGTTGTAGTATTTTTATGAGTTCGCCCACGGTAAAGTTAAATATGTTGCTATTACTCATTTTTCTTCTTTCTGGGTTTTAGCAGCCTTGGTTCTTTGTTTTTGTCAATCGTTTTAATACTGTCTGCCACAGGCAGGTTTTCGGGCATTTCGCCCCCCAGCTCCTCAATGGTTTTGCGAACTTTTTTACCCACTTCGTAATGGGTTTGGTTGGCCTTCTGTTTGCCTTTGATATTTTCCCGCCTTAATTTTTCTTCGGTTTGCGTTGCGCGAAAGAGATTGGCTGCCAATTCTGTGCTACCCATGTGGTCGAGTATCTGCTGACTTTTCTTTAAACCTTTCTTTTTATGTATTGCATTAGCATCCAACCCTCCATACAAGCCCATATAACCATGGTTTTGAAATATAGCATAATCTATAGACTCAACAACCCCTGCATCTTTTGCAGCAGCAGCAAGTTGAGTATTGTGCTTTGCCATCTCGTTGCGTAGAAACAAGCGTTTTTCGTCTTCAGTACTCAGGCGGTTGTACTCGTCCATTTGGCGAATTTCCTGCATGCGTGTTTGAACGGCAAAATAGGTTTGTCCCATAGCCACAATCTCTTTGCCCGGGTCGGCGTTTTGCACAATCAGATAACAGGCATAACGAGATAGTTTCACGCTTTCTGTTTGTCTTTGTGCTCCTGATCCAATATTAACCATTTCGAGGATATCCTCGAAATGGTCTGATATATTCTGGCCACTATTTGTACAAGCCTCTTTTGCCCTTTCTATTACGGGTATAAAGTGCCTGTATTCAGAATATTCCAAAACCTTGGACAAATCTCGGGCGCTCCAAAATTCATTACCGTTTTCATCTGTTTGTTTTATTTGTTCAAACAGGTTGTTATGTTGATTCATGAGTACTTTTGCCATGGATTACAATTTTATTTTAAAAGGTTCTTCCGGGCTGTTTCCGTTTTTCTTTGCCATTTACTATTCTTCAAAATAAGACTCAACAAGTTTCAATTAATACTCAAAATTAACAAATTAACACGGGGTTGAGAATAAAAATACTAGCTAAATTTTTCATTTACTTTAAATGTGGCTTTGTATTATGGGTAACGTTAATTATTCCTCTAACATGTGTGTACAATAGTTTATTATTGGCTCATCTGAAGAAAAACCTTGGCAAGGCATCATTTTGCCAACTTTATAGTTGCTTTTTCGAACTTTTACAAGAAGTATTCAACACTTATCGCTATCTTAGCGAGGGTGATAAATAGTATGTGGTCTGTATCTCATTTCACATTTCCGAGCACAAGATGAAATATCCATTTAAAGGAGAAAGAGAATGAAAAGCCCGTTTACAGGAGGAAAGGCAGTACTCCGACAAGAAGATTCAGAGTTGGTATTCAGGAAGGAGAAGTTTAAATTCACCTATCTGTATTATCAATGCGAAGATACCAAAGAACGATTCACAACTACTGAGATTGATGAGATCAACCTCTCCCAGGTATACAATCAATATCGAATAAAGTACGGGATTCCGTTTCCCGATGAGATTAGAAAGATTCGCAAAGCGTACGATCTTCCGGCATCAAAGATGTCAGAGATTTTAGGGTTTGGAGAAAACCAATACAGGTTGTACGAAAACGGTGATATACCAAGTGAGACGAATGGTAAGATTCTTAACTCCATAAAGCGCCCGGACGTTTTTATGTTATTTGTTGAGAATGCCAGGAATCAATTCGAAGCAAAAGATTATGAACGGATTCTGAGCAAGCTGAAAAAAGCTATGGAGATCGAGCAACCGGACATAAGGGAGGCTCTTATTTTCGAGTCATATTCCAGAGGGATTTACAATGGATATGCCGCCCGGTCATACAGCAAGTTAAGGAATATAATCCTCTTCTTTATTGAGAAATGTGGCGACACATTTAATACTAAGATGAACAAATTGTTGTTCTATTCTGATTTTCTCTCTTACAGGACTTATGGTTACGGAATGACAGGTCTGGCTTATAAGGCTATTCTACATGGTCCTGTTCCTGTTAAGTGGGATAGGGTTTATAGTCTGATGGATGATGTCTGGCCGGAAATAGTAGAGTTTCCTTCAGGTATAAGCGGAACAAAATTATGCTCGACAGTGTCACCTGATTACAGTAGCTTCTCCACCGGGGAGTTAAACATTTTAAATTCTGTGCTTGACAAGTTCAAGGATGTCTCTGCCTCTGAAATCTCCGGGCTTAGTCACAATGAAGTTATCTGGAAAAAGTACAGCAACACTAACCAGCTAATCGACTACAGAGAAGCCTTCACACTAAAGGCGTTTGAATCTCTGGTCTGAAACACTAAAAACCTTGGCTAGGTGTCGTTTTCAGTCACTGTCCGGAAAGTCGTTTGGCACAGCCACAAAGTCTCAAGGACGCTGGTTTTTCTTAACGGCCTCATAAGCCGCTTTTATACTGTGGACAAATACTGTCTCAGGGCTGTCCATCCTCAGTCGTTGCACTCCCTCCGGCTGAAATGCCCTGATCCAGCATTTTCCCACTCACTTGTAAGCGGATTATGAGGCAAAATGTCGATTCTTGTGTTTCCACTAAAAAACCAAGGTCTTTTTTGCCGTTGTGTCTGCTGGGCACTTGAACTTTCAGGATGAACACAAAATTTAAACTCGCTTCTTTTCAAACAAGGGAGCGAGTTTTCGCATTTTTAACAATTTGTAATCTCGTAGTTTCGTGACAAATAGATTGTTGATTAAAATATTATTTGTAACTTTTCACGGAGTTTTCTAATCACAATAAAAATGTTATCTACAATAATAATTATCTTAATAGCCCTTGTTTTTATTTGGTTATTAAGAAAGTCAAAAGTCGGTAATCATTTACATTGGCCGCAATTTAATTCATCATTAGAAAACAAAGCGTATTATATATCCGAATTAGATTATGCTTAATATCAATAACATATCGAAGTCATTTGGTGACCGAAAAGTTCTTTTTGATTTGAACATGGATTTTGAGCGAGGCCAGATTTATACAATAGTTGGTAGTAATGGTGCAGGTAAAACTACATTATTTAATCTTATTACTGGATTTCTGAAGCCGGATAAGGGTGATATATCATTAAACGGCAAGTCACTAACAAATCATTCCCCTGTTAAAATTAATGAGAGAGGTATTACTCGGACATTTCAAGACTTAAGACTGATAAACAACCTCACAGTAAAAGAGAATATACTCTTAGCTTTTAAAAATAATCTTGGAGAAAAAATATATAATGCTGTTTTACCATCAAACTTCTTCAAAAAACAAAATTTGGAATTCTCTCACAAAGCAGATAAAATATTAGAAAAAGTACATCTTTCAAATTTGGCTAATGAACTGGCTTGCAATATATCATACGGGCAACAGAAACTATTAAATATTGGATGTTGCATAGCCAATGATGCCAAATTATTATTATTAGATGAACCTGTCGCTGGAATTGATAAAGATAATTATTTACGTATATACAATCTGTTGATTGATTTAAAGAAAGAAGGTAAAACCATCATACAGATTGAGCATAACTATGAATTTATGGAAGGTCTTAGCGATGGTATATATTTCCTTCATCATGGCAATGCAACATTTTTCAAGAGTTATACTGGTTTTAAAGACAGCGATTTAGTAAAAGAAGAATATTTTATGCAAGATGCTAAAAGTTGAACATATAACAACGGGATATGGAAAAAAGCAAGTTTTAACTGATGTCTCTTTTGAAGTGGCAAAAGGCGAAACGATTTTGTTGACTGGTGCTAATGGATCAGGTAAAAGTACAGTACTGAAAACCATTTATGGTCTATTGAAGCCTTGGAATGCAGAAGGTAAAATATATTTTGAGGGAAGAGATATTACGGCCCTACCAACTTCACAAATGATACACATTGGAATTGTTTATGTCCCCCAGAAGAAAAATGTGTTTGAAGACTTTACAGTAGAAGAAAATCTACTGACCTCAGCTAGCATATATCCCAAAACAGAAGCTATTAAAAGGAAAGGTCAAGTTTTGAAAATGCTCCCAATTTTAAATGAATTACGGAAAAGAACCCCATTTCATTTAAGCGGTGGAGAGAGACAATTATTGGCCTTATGTAATGCATTAGTCCATAATCCAAAAATTGTTTTATTTGATGAACCATTTGCCGGTGTCGATCCGGAAAATATAATTAGTCTTAACAATGCAATGCAAATAATGAGAGCCAATAATACTACTTTCATCATTGCGGAGCACAGAAAATTTATGTTAAAAAGTGTTGATAAAAGAGAGATTATATTAGAATTAGGAATGATTAAAAAATAAATATATGAAGAAGGAAATTTACATAATAATTGGTGTGATTGCAATAATTGCGATCGTGTTTGTATTATATTTTAATAAAAATAACGAAATAAATAAGGATACTACTATTAATATTGGTGTTATTTTACCATTAACAGGAGATGCTGCGGTATATGGTCAAGCCATGAAAAATGGGATAATGTTAGCTTACGATGAATCAGAAATAAAAGAAAAAATAAATCTCATTTTTGAAGATGATATTGGTGATAACAACAAAGCGTTATCAGCTGCCTATTCACTTATCAACAAGAAAGCAGTTGCTATTATAGGTGGTGCTCAAAGCAAAACAGCGGATGTACTAATTCCGCTATTAACAAAAGAGAAGATTCCTCTCGTAGCACCTGGTGCATCTTCTGTAGAATTTGATAATATAAGCCATTACTTCTTTAGGCTTTGGGCTTCGGATTCTTATGATGGAGAAATTATGGCAGATTTTATTACAAAACAAAACATGGGAAATAAAATTGCAATATTTTATACTAATTCAAAATATGGAGTAGGAATAGATCAGGTCTTCGAAAAAGCAATCAAGAAAAGGAATGGGAATATTGTTTTTTCAGAATCTTTTTCTGAAGGTGCAAAAGATTTTAAAACACAACTTGTAAAAATTAAAAATAATGGTGCAACAGCATTGTTTTTACCCGGATACTATGAAGAAGTATCTATTATCATTAAGCAAATTAGAGAATTGGGAATAAAAATAGACATTTATGGCACAAGTAGTTTTCATGATGAAAAATTATTGTCATCGCTTGGAAATTCATTAAATGGGGTTTATTTCTCATACCCAGATTTTGATATAAATGGGAGTAAAGAAGCGACCAAACAATTCGCGGATAACTATTATAGAAAATACTCTGTTAAAGCAGATGTTTTTGCAGCAAACGCATATGATTGTTTTAAGGTAATTGAATATGCTTTAAAAAATGGAGCAAAAACGTCAAATGACATTAGAGCTAAAATTGCAGAAATAGAAAATTTTGTCGGTGCTGGTGGTAATTTTTCTTTTGATGATTTTGGGAGTGTTCTAAAAGAATTTTCTGTATATCAAATAATTGATGGTAAATATTTAAAATTTTAATAAAATGTTAGTTTCGTTAGATTGGCTTGATTTGTTTGAATTAGATGGACTGCCAAATTGGATAAAAATCATTATTTATATATTAATAGTTTTTTTGTCCTCCTCTACATTGTTACGATTGATTTCTCCTAAGGCATACTCTTATTTTCAAGCAATTATGAATAGATTCCTAAATTATAAAACGATAAAAAGCTTGAATCACACTCACCCCGTTGAAAAAATTGTATCTAACAATATCATTTTTGTTGGAGTAAAAGAAGATCAATTTTCTGAATATGCAGAAAGATTTATGAGAGAAGAAAAGTCTCAAATAATCATAACCAATTCTCGAGAGCCAGGTTGGTTCTATAAAAAGTTTCGTAATGCTATATTTGACACAAAGTCAGGAAACTCTAACGCACAATCAATAATACAAAACTTAGAAACTATCTTCAAACAAAAAAATACAAATTATGAGTCTGCATATCTTGAGATTAGAAAATTAAGAAAGTTATTTTTTGAAGACAAGGTAATAAATAACGTTTTTCCACATCTAAAAAAATTATCTGAATCGGGATCATCAAATAAATTAAGAGTGAACTTTTTTAAGTACAATATAAATGATTGTAGAGCAAAAGAATTTGAAAATTTTAGAAAAGATAATACAAAACTACATCTTTTTTTCTTTGAAACTTTTATTAATTATAATGTAAAGAGTATATACTGCAATATTTGTGAAAGTAAATATGAAGGTGAAGATGCATTAATATTAAGCGACAAAGTGTTGTTATATAATAATATAAAAGAATTGCATTATAGACCATCAATTAATTCGCATGATTTTTTTCACTATGTAAAAAATCATGTTACATCAATTCAAAAGCAAGAAACAAAATTAATTGCCAAGCAATTGATTGGGGATATTAGTGAATGTTTTTTATCAAATAACTAGTTATGGTCTACTATTTACCTGTCATTAAAAAATAATTATTTTGAAGATATTTGAAATAATAATGCTCTTTAATTAAATATATAAATGATAAAATGGAAGGACAAACATTAACAATAATTGGATTTCTCCTTACAATTTTTGGTATTATAATTAGTATTATCGGTCTCTTCTACCCTGAAGAATTGGCCTATTTCTTAAGGATATTAAAAAATAATAGGCAAGTCAGTAAGAAAAAATTATTGTACAAATATAGAGCACAGATGATTACTAATAATGTAATTTTATTGGATATATCTGAAGTTGAGTTTTCGAAAGTTGCAGCAAATTTTCTGAAAGACAAATCTCATAAAAGACTAACAATAACCAATATAAGAGAACCGGGTTGGTTCTTCAACTATGTGTTCGAAAGAGTTTCTTCAGAGTTTAGTTCTGATAAGACTCCTTATAAAACGATAAAATTTTTACATGATGTTATCATTGGAAAAGAAAATGCTGATGTTAATTATGTAAGAACAGAACTTAGAAAATTAACAAATGAATTTTATAATAAAAATGAGAATACTATAGAAGAAATTCTCCCCCACTTAAAGCCATTTAACAATCGGGAGATTGATAAAAAAAATAAAGTGAGAGTTAATTTTTTTAAAGTTTTTATAAATAACACCGATGCAAATACTAATACATTTATAAAAAATAATCATTGGGTTCACCTTATATTCTTTGAGGATTTTATAAATTATAATGTTACAAGCGTTTTTTGTGACATATCAAATAGCAATTCTATGTATCTTGGGGAAGATTCTTTAATACTAGATAACAAGATTGTGTTGAATCATGATGAATATGTCAAAGAATTAAATTTCCAAAATCATAGGCATCCTATTGATAAAGTTTTGTCTCATGGTTTTTATCAGGAGATTCTTAGCAAAAAAGAAAATTATCTAGAAACGAAAATAATTTTAGAAAAGTTATACCATATAGCAATATGAATTTAAATATAATTATCCCACACTATCATTCAAGCTTTTGCTTAAACAATTGCATGTATTGTGGTTTTAAAAAAAGCAACCAGATTATTCCTCGTAAACGATTAACTGAAGAAGAATTTATAGCAGAAATTGATTTGATTTTATCATGGGGATATAGGACAATAGAATTTGTGTATGCTTCAGATCCTCTGCTTGATATTTCGAACATAGCCAAGAGAATAGGGTATGTCAAAGAAATAGGGCAAAAAAGAAATATGTATTTAAGGGTAGGTCTTAATGCTGATCCATTAAAATATGAAGATTATTTGACTTTAAAAAAAGCCGGATTAGATTTCTTTGTTATATGGATGGAAACATACTCTCGTGAAAAATATGCTTTTTGGCATGATCCGAATTGTCCTAAATATGATTTTGATTTTCGTTATAATTCATACAGCAGAGCTATTGATGCTGGTTTAACTAATTATGGCATGGGAATACTCTTTGGCCTTAATAATTGGCATGAAGATGTAACAGCTTTAGTAGAACATGGAAAAATCTTAGAACAAAAATATGGCATATCACCTTATATTATTGGACTACCTCGTTTCAAAAAAGCTAACTCTGTTATTGACATAGATGATTATATTCTTCCAGTAAATGATGAAGAGTATATGCAGGCTTGTAAAACGTATAAAGAAAACTTCCCAAAAACAATGTTATTTATTAACACTAGGGAGAAGTTGGATTTTAACTTAAAATTTTGTGGAGATAACGATTTATTTACAATAGATTGTGGTACTTCTCCCGGGGCATACTTATATCCGTCAGTAGTAAAGAATGGAGTTGAGCAGTTTCACACCTACCAATATAATAGAGATATAGCCACAAGAAAAATTAAGGAAAAGGGATTTACTCCAATATTTGACTGGTAAAATGCAAAATAACACAAATCTAACGTTATCACAATATTCCAAATTTGCCCCATATTATAAAGCAATTGGAGAAAAAAGGGGACATTTTGATGCTCAGACAATGTTTTTAAAGAATATTCTAAAATGTCATTCGAGTGAAAGCTACACAATTTTAGATGCTTCGTGTGGTACAGGTAATGTACTTTTAAATTTATCAGAAATTTTTCCTAATTATAAGTTGTTTGGGACTGATGGATGTCCTGAATTTGTTTTACAAGCAAACAGATTAGTGGGTAGTAAATCTATTAATATTCAGTGTACTGAATGGTTGAATCTAAGAAACGTTTTTGAACCTAATAAATTTGATTTAATTTATATATTAGGAAACTCTATTGGGCATGCTTCCTCTATTAATGAATTTTCTCAAATTCTATCAATTATAAAAACACTATTGAAAGATGGTGGAAGTTTTATATTTGATCTAAGAACATGGAGTGATTGTGATAATAATAAATCATTTAATGAGCCATATATTAAAGAAAATTTTATTTATTTAACTAATCTTAAATACACAACGGAATATTATTTTAAGAATCGGAGGCATTATTTAGTCCATAGAATATATAATGGGGATAAACTAGTGACCGAAATAAAACTGAGCTTTTTTGCCTATTCAAGGCAAGAGATTGATGATATAATAATCTCAAACGGTTTTTATATATTAGAGAGGGCTCATAAACCTCAAGATTATCCATTTTTATCATACAAAATAAGAAAATGCAAATAATTGTTAACATATTAATTAGCTTTTCGATATTTTTATTTGTGGCACAAACATTTGTGTTGGTTTATTTACCTACCAAATTTTTCAATTTAGCTCTCGCTGTATCTTTAGCTTTTTCCGCATATTTCACCTATCTTTTCTCCCAACAACTACAACTCTCTCTCTGGCTTTCTATTCTTTTGGCAATTATCTGTGCCACAGCCGTCGGAATGTTATCCGAATTTGGTATATATAAACCATTAAGAAAGCGTGGAGCTTCACCTATGATCCTGATGATTGCATCTTTAGGGCTATATATTGTATTGCAAAACATAATTTCCATGCTTTGGGGTGATGATACCAAAAGTGTGAGGATGGGTGACATCCAGGTGGGTCATGAGTTTCTTGGGGCATATATTACAGATATTCAAATCATCACAGTTGTAGTTTGCATACTGTTGTTTGTAGCTTGTGTTGTTTTCATGAAACATAGCCGTATTGGGAGAAATATCCGAGCGGTGGCAAGTAATCCGGAGTTAAGCAATATCATTGGCATTTCATCTGACAGGGTTATTCTGTGGGCCTTTGGCATAGGTTCAGCATTAGCAGCAGTGGCTGGTATCCTTATCGCTTTTGATACTGATATGACCCCAACAATGGGCTTTAATTGGTTGCTGTATGGGGTCGTTGCAATGATAATCGGAGGTGTAGGTAGCAACTGGGGATTGGTAGGAGGGGCACTGTTGCTCGCAACGGCTCAACATCTATCAGCTTACTATATTGGTAGTCAATGGATGGATGCGGTAGCATATATTATCTTAATTTTGTTCTTATTAGCTAAACCACTTGGCTTCAGTGGTAAACGATTAAAGAAGATTGAAATATAATTATGGAATACATTCTACATCTATTGATACTGGTTTGCATTTATGTAATGCTTTCGCAAACATTGAGTTTGACAGCTGGTTTTGGAGGAATGATTTCATTGGCTCATGCCGGATTTTATGGCATGGGCGCATATACCGCAGCTCTTTTAGCTATTAATTTTCAATTACCATTCTTGTTAGCCTTACTAATTGGTATGCTATTGAGTGGTCTATTAGCTTTAGTTGTATCAACGATTGCCTTACGAACAATAGATGACTATTTTATTATTTGCACCTTAGGTATACAAGTCATTGTTTTCTCATTAATGAATAACTGGATGTCGCTTACAAAGGGGCCAATGGGTATTCCGGGTATTCCTGCTGCTTCAATTTTTGGTTTTGAGTTTGACAACAAAATATCATTCTTGATACTGACCATATTCTTTACAGCCATTGTATTCTTCATTATACGAAACATTACCAAATCATCATTTGGCCGAGTTCTTATTGCCTTAAGTGAAGATGAGATATATACAAAAAGCCTTGGGAAGAAGGTGTATTTTTCCAAAGTTGCCAGCTTTACCATAGGGGCAATGCTCGCGGCTATTCCCGGAGTATTATATGCACATTATATAAGTTACATTGACCCGACTAGTTTTACTGTTGATGAATCCATTTTCATTTTATCAATAGTAATAATCGGCGGAATGAGAAATTTATGGGGTTCAGCAATAGCCGCAGCTGTATTAGTTTTCTTGCCAGAAGCATTAAGGTTTTTAGGAATGCCTGGTAATATCGCTGCTAATATGCGCCAAATTATATACGGCCTTGCTTTGATTGTAATGATGTTCAAATTCAGCCAAGGTTTTTTGGATAGAAAGAAAACGTGAGAACATTTATCTCTGACTACGGAAAACCTTGGCAAAGTCTGTTATCTGTTTTTCTTAAAGTTTTCTGCTTGTTCAAAAATCTCAATATAAACTTCATCACGCTCTACTGGTGGATAGCCAAACTCATCCAAAATCAAAATCAAATCCACTTTCAAAGCTGATTTTATATCGTCTCGTTTGTTCCAGTCGGGGAATTTTGCCTGGTTGTCAACTATTACTTTTACCGCTTTTGACAAGTCAATTAATTTGTCTTCAGGATAAGTGAAGTCGTATTTTTTACATAGCTCTTTCAGAATGTCGTAAAATGCTTTTTCTTCAAAGTCAATTCCTAATTCATCTCCAGCCTTAAATTCCTTTTGGACATCCCAAATCAGGTTTGTCAAGGCTTCTGCTGATAATATCACACCAAATGTGCCGGTCATATCACTCACAAATGTACCGGGTGTATCAGTCACAAATGAGCCAGGCGTATCACCCACAAATGTACCACAATAAAGGGATGTAATCTTGAAGGACGC
>Ga0265297_10001637_pt1 | contig 51225 bp, 50 predicted proteins | sample Munlanlwell13791_FD_192502 | JGI IMG/M metagenome (GOLD analysis project Ga0265297, IMG submission 192502) | Leachate microbial communities from a municipal landfill in Southern Ontario, Canada - Leachate well 137-91 | ecosystem: Engineered > Solid waste > Landfill > Unclassified | place...
TATCTCCGGTTTTTGCCTTTTTTTCTTCGTCGTGCACTTTATATTTTTTTCTCTTTATTACTGTCCTGTCGTATGCTGGATGGGATATCCTTGTAGTTACCGTAACTACAATTGTTTTTTCCATTTTATTTGAGGCTACTACGCCTTCCAGGATTCTTTTACCCTTTATTGGTTTCATTTTCTTTCTCCTTAAGCACCGTAAGAATTCTGGCTATGGTTTTACGCGCAGACCTAAAAACATTCGGTTTTTCCAGGTTACCGCTGCGTTTAAATTCAAAATCCATAATCTCTTTTTTAAGATCCGATACTTTTTCTTTTAATTCTTCCTTTGATAATGCCCTTATATCTTTTATTTTCATTTGCGCCTCGTAACAAACATTGTTTTGCACGGCAATTTATAGGCAACTAACCTGAATGACGCACGTGCATAATCTTCCGGAATACCTCCCATCTCAAAAAGAATCATTCCCCTTTTTATAACCGCAACCCAAGTGTCTACTTCTCCCTTGCCTTTTCCCATTCTTGCTTCAGCGGGATGCTTTGTTATTGATTTATCAGGAAAAACTCTTATCCACATTTTTCCTCCGCGGTTAAGAGCCCTGCTTAAAATAATTCTTGCACTCTCAAGCTGGCTGCTTTTAAGCCACGCACATTCAAGCGCTTTTATTCCGTATTCTCCGAAAGCAACATTCGAGCACCGAACGGCAAGGCCGCGGCGTTTACCTCTTTGAGATTTTCTGTATTTTACTCTTGCTGGAAATAACATATTAAGACTTGCTCTCCGCTATTTCTTGTTTAATCATGTAGCTGCCCAAAGGTTTCTCCCCTTTGTATATCCAGGCCTTTACTCCGTTCGTACCGTAAGTTGTCTTTGCCGTGGCTTGCCCATAATCAATATCGGCACGAAAAGTCTGAAGAGGCACCTTTCCGTATTTATAAATTTCGTTTCTGGCTATTTCAGCTCCTTCTAACCGGCCTGAACATTTTATCTTTATTCCTTCGCAACCTAAACCCAGCGCCTGGCTTATAGATTTTTTCATTGCACGCCTGTAGTTTACCCTTTTTGTCATCTGAAAAGCAATCAGCTCAGCCACAAGCTGCGCCTCTAAAGCTGGCTCGGTTACTTCTTCAACATCCACGATTACTTCTTTTTTGGCAAGTTTACCAATTTCGTCTTTGACTTTTTCTATATCCTGGCCGCGCCTGCCTATGATAACGCCCGGGCGCGATGTCCTTATTTTTATACGTATTAAAGTCGGGGAAACCCGCTCGATATGTATGGCGGCAATTGATCCCATCTGATAACTCTTTTTTATAAGCGCACGTATGCGTATATCTTCTTCTAAAAATTGGGCATATTCAGTTCTTCGAAGTGATATCCAGCGACTAAGCCAATCCTTTCCAAAACCTATTCTCAAAATATACGGATGAACTTTCTGACCCATAATCTCCTTTAGTTATTTTATCTTTGCTTTCTCAATTATTTTTTCCGGCGTATCCAACTCAACCAATATATGCGAAGTTCTTTTAATTATTGCCCCCGCCCTTCCAAAAGTAGCAGCACGAAAACGCTTAAGAGTTGGCCCGGGATTGGCAACAGCCTTTGAGACAAAAAGCTTATCTTCTTCATAACCTTTATTTTTGGCATTGCTTATTGCGGACTTTAATACCTTCTTTAAAAGATAGGCGCTTTTCTGGGTCATAAGCTCAAGAATGTTTAAGGCTTTTTTGGCATTTAAACCCTTTATCAGCCGTATTGCCATCCGCACTTTAAAAGGAGAAATCCTTACGTATTTTGCTTCTGCTCTGCTAATCATTTTATGTTTTTTCTACTGCTTTCTTTGCTTTTATACCGCCATGCTGACGAAAAATACGGGTCAACGCAAACTCTCCCAAGCGATGGCCTACCATAGACTCAGTTACAAAAACAGGAACGTGTTTCTTCCCGTCATGGACCGCAAAAGTAAAACCGACAAATTCCGGGGCAATAACCGAGGCTCTTGACCATGTCTTAATGGGCTTTCTTTCCCCGCTTGCTTTTGCCTTCTGTATTTTTCTGAGTAATTTTTCCTGTATAAACGGCCCTTTAGTCAAACTACGAGACATAGTTTATTTTCTCCTCTTAATGATAAATTTATTGCTCATTTTTTTGGGTTGCCTGGTTTTACCACCCTTTGTTGGCTTACCCCAAGGCGTTACAGGATGGGGATTACCCTGTCCTGCTTTTCCTTCACCGCCGCCATGCGGATGATCTATCGGGTTCATAGCCGCGCCTCTTACAGTTGGACGCCTGCCAAGCCAGCGGGTTCTCCCGGCTTTTCCGGATATAAAACTTGAGTGTTCAATAAGCCCGATTTGGCCGACTGTCCCGCGGCAATCTTCGCTAACCAAACGAATTTCTCCGGATGGCATTTGCAATTGAATCATACCTTTATCTTTTGCCATAACCTGACCCCAGCTGCCTGCGCTTCTTACCAAAACGGCACCTCTGCCGGGGATTAATTCAATATTATGTATTAATGTTCCAAGCGGCATATATTTTAGTTTCATGCAATTACCCGGCTTTATATCGACCTGAGAATCTACTGCACTTATAACTTTGTCGCCCACATTAAGTTTATCAGGCCAGATAATATATCTTCTTTCCTTATCGGGATACTCAAGCAATGCAATACGCGCGCTTCTGTTTGGGTCATATTCAACCGCCAAAACAGCCGCTTCAACATCAAATTTATCTCTTTTAAAATCTATTACTCTATATTTTTGCTTGTGTCCCCCGCCGATGTGGCGAGTTGTAATTCTTCCGTTATTATTTCTGCCGCCGGTTTTCCTAAGGCTTCTCGTCAGGGACTTCTCCGGAGTTTCCTTTGTTATTTCGGAAAAATCAGCATTAACCTTAAATCTTTGCGTTTGAGTTATTGGCCTAAAAGTTTTACTACCCATGGTTTAACCTAATTTGATTTCAAAGCCTTTCCTTAATGTTACAATCGCCTTCTTCCAGTTACTGGTTCTTCCGGGCTGATTGTATCTTACCCGTTTAATTTTACCTTTAACAACGCAGGTATTAATTTTAAGAACCTTTACTTTATATATTTTTTCAACAGCTTTTTTTATTTCAATTGAATTTGCGTTATTATCGACTATAAAAACATACTTACCAAGGCTGGCATCCTTGGTTGCTTTTTCGCTGATAAGAGGCTGCTTTAAGATTGAATAAACATTATTTACTTCAGCCATTTTTTAACTCTCTCCTGGACTATCTCCAATGCATCTTTGGTAAAAATTAATTTTTTGCAATCGAGGGCATAGTACGTATTTAAACTGGCTGCCAAGTCAACTGTGACATTGGGTAAGTTACGGCAAGACAATTTTAAATTTTTATCCAAACTTCCCACTATAAACCGTATCCGTAAATTGTCAACTTTAAGTTTTTTTACCATTTCGAAAACTTCTTTTGTTTTTGGCGAATTAACTTTTAAATCGTCTAAAATAATCATTTCTTTATCGTTCAACTTTGAATTGAGGGCGCTTTTTAAGGCTAGTATTTTCATTCTGTTGGGCAGGTCCTTGCGAAAACTATGCGGCTTTGGGCCAAACGTAATTCCACCCTTACGCCAAAGCGGTGAACGGGTAGAGCCAACGCGCGCGCGGCCTGTTCCTTTCTGCCTCCATGGTTTTCTGCCGCCGCCGGAAACTTCTCCTCTTGTCTTCGTAGAAGCGAGGCCCATTCTTTGATTAGCCAAATGAGTTACAACTGCCTGGTGCATGAGACTGTTTCTTACTTTGCCGTCAAACACTTTAGGGTCTAACTCAAGCTTGGCAATCTCTTTACCTTGTATATTTAATACGCTTATATTCATTATTATGCCTTTTCAACTGCAACTACCGAACCTTTAAATCCGGGTGTAGAACCGGCTACAAAAAGCAGTTGTTTTTCTTTATCAATTTTCACAATTTTAAGCTGCTTAACCACCCTGATATCCACGCCCATATGTCCGGGCATACGATGCCCTCTTACAACGCGGCCAGGGTCTGTATTTGAACCGTTTGAGCCAATTCTTCTATGCGTCATTGAACCATGCGCGCTCGGGCCTCCATGCCAGCCGTGACGTTTAATACCACCGGCAAACCCTCTTCCTTTTGTTGTGCCATGGATATTTACAATATCACCCTCGTTAAACATTTCTATGCCAACCTGAGGCTTTGTTTGCGGCTCGGCAGTTTTTTGCTCGCCTGCTTTTTGCTCTGCGGGAGCCTGCTCGGGAGCCTTCTCAACAACAGGCGCAGCTGCTTCTTTTTTCGCAACCGTCTTCTCAATCGCAACTTCACGAATAAGCTTATACGGCGAAACCCCAAGCTTCTTAAAATATCCAAGTACGGGCTTTTTCATGTACTTCTGACGGTTTTCCGGACATTTGAAACAGCCGATTCTAGCAACATCTTTTGTCGGATACTTTATTTCTTCTAATATGCAAACCGGTTCTATTTCAATAAGCGTGACACCAATAAGCGAGCCATCGCTTGCGAAAATTTGCGTCATTCCCAATTTTTTGCCAAAAATTTCCCTAATCATTTTTATACTTTTTTGTTACAGCGTCGTGCAGATTACTAACAATGGCAGTTCTTCAACTTAAGAAACACCGATTTAAGTTGAAGTACGAGAAGGTCTGCCTGGCTACAGGCACGAGTAGAAGAATTAAGCTTTCTTCCTACTTTAATCCCTATCTGCGTATCTTGCGCCTCTATCTGCGTTACTTTTTCAAACTTCCTGTTTTATCTCTACGTTGACACCGGACGGCAAATTCAGTTTTCGTAGGGCGTCAATCGTCTTGGGTGTCGGGTCATCCAGGTCAATTATTCTTTTGTGAACCGCCATCTGAAATTGCTCCCGTGACTTTTTATCAATATTAGTCGAGCGGTTCACCGTGTAAATCTTTTTATGGGTCGGAAGCGGAATAGGGCCATTTACTTTGGCTCCTGTACGCAAAGCCACTTCCACTATTTCATGAGTAGACTGATCCAGGATGCGATGATCAAACGCTTTCAGTTTTATTCTTAATTTAAGCATATTTCACATTCAAGAACATGGTGGCTAACTAAGATGCGTAAACTCAGTTAAGCAATAATCTGAGTAACTACTCCAGCTCCAACAGTTCTACCGCCTTCACGGATAGCAAATCTTGATTCTTTTTCAATTGCAACAGGTTGAATGAGCTCAATTTCAAGCTCAGCAGTATCCCCTGGCATAACCATTTCAACTCCCGCAGGTAGCGTTACAGAGCCGGTTACATCGGTAGTTCTGAAATAAAATTGCGGCCTGTATCCTGCAAAAAACGGCGTGTGCCTTCCGCCCTCTTCTTTCTTTAATGAGTATATCTGAGCTTTAAATTTAGTGTGCGGTGTAATTGAACCGGGCTTTGCCAAGACCATTCCACGTTCGATATCGGTCTTTTCAACGCCTCTTAAAAGAAGCCCTACGTTATCTCCGGCAAGTCCTTCATCAAGTTCTTTTCTAAACATTTCAACGCCGGTAACAACTGTTTTCTTTACTTCAGGCTTTAAACCTATCATTTCAAGTTCTTCGTTTACCTTGACTTTTCCTCTTTCAATTCTTCCGGTTGCAACCGTTCCTCTTCCGGAAATGGAAAATACATCTTCAACTGCCATAAGGAACGGCTTATCGATTTCTCTTTTAGGTGCAGGAATAAAGCTATCCACTGCGTTTAAAAGGTCAATTATCGATTTGCAATTCGGGCAGTCTGCTTTTCCGCAGCCGCAGCCAAGTGCTTTTGTTGCCGAACCTTTGATTATCGGAGTATCTTTTCCGGGAAATTCATACTTAGAAAGAAGATCTCTTACTTCAACCTCAACAAGTTCAACAAGTTCGGGATCATCCATCAAATCTACCTTGTTGATAAATACCACGATTGCCGGAACGTTAACCTGCCTTGCAAGCAATATGTGCTCTCTTGTCTGAGGCATTGGGCCGTCAACTGCGGAAACAACAAGTATGGCGCCATCCATTTGAGCGGCACCAGTAATCATGTTCTTGATATAGTCATGATGGCCCGGGCAATCTATGTGTGCATAATGTCTTTTCTCTGTTTCGTACTCTACGTGAGAAATGGCTATAGTTAAAATCTTCGTTTCATCACGTCTGCCTTGTGACTCGGAAGCTTTCGCTACCTGGTCATAAGATATAAACGTAGCCATACCCCTTCCCGCAGATACCTTTGTAATAGCTGAGGTAAGAGTTGTTTTTCCATGGTCAACGTGTCCTATTGTTCCCACGTTAACATGAGGTTTGCTTCTTACAAATTTTTCCTTTGCCATCTGGCCACCTCCTTTTCGTATTAAGCCATTTTCCTATTGAAAAGATTTATAATCAAAATTATACCCCTAGTATTTTTGCCAATTGTGCCTCGGGAACACGCTCGTAATATGAAGGTTCTATTGTATAAGAAGCTCGGCCTTGTGTCAAGTTTCTTAATACATCTGCGTAATTAAATACTTCAACCAGCGGAACGTCGGCTTTTATAATTTTCAGATTTTTTCGCTCGGAAACGGATGTAATTTTTGCACGGCGCGCATTTAAATCGCCGATTACCTGGCTAAGATATTCATTTGGGGTGATTGCTTCAAGTTCCATAACCGGTTCAAGCAAAACCGGCGCTGCTTTTCTTAAGCCATCCTTTAAAGCCATTTCCGCGGCGATTTTAAATGCAAGTTCTGACGAATCAACCGCATGGGACGAACCATCTATCAACGTAACTTTAATATCAACGACAGGGTAGCCTCCAAGTACTCCGCTTTCAATTGCCTCAAGCACTCCGTCTTTAACCGACGGGATAAATTCTTTTGGTATTGCGCCGCCTTTTACTTTATTTTCAAAAACAATTCCTTTTCCTTTTTCCTGCGGTTCCATTAATAAAACAACGTGCCCGTATTGGCCGTGGCCTCCGGTTTGCTGAATAAATTTTCCGACTGTCTCAATTTTTCTCGTGATTGTTTCCTTGTAGGCTACTTGAGGCTTTCCAATTTTTGCCTTTACGTTAAATTCGCGAAGCAGCCTGTCTACCATTATTTCCAAATGCAATTGCCCCATTCCCGAAATTACATTCTGTCCGGTTTCTTTGTTGTAGGCAACCTTAAAAGACGGGTCTTCATCTTCAAGTTTCTGCAAGCCGTTAAATAGTTTTTCCTGGTCTGCCTGGGTTTTTGGTTCAATCGCAACCGAAACTACAGGCTCAGGAAATTTTATCGCCTCCATAATTATAGGATACTTTTCGCTGCAAAGGGTATCTCCGGTTGTGGTTTCTTTTAGCCCCACAAGACAAACTATATCCCCGGCTTTGGCTTCATTTATTATTTCCTGCTTATTTGCATGCATACGTAAAATCTTTGAAATTTTTTCTTTCTCGCGTTTTGTCGAATTATAAACTGTTGAATTTGCTGCAATTTTTCCGGAATAAATACGTGTATAAAATAATTTACCCACAAACGAATCTGTAAATACCTTAAAATTAAGCGCACATAAGGGGCTGCTCGATGAAACTTCTATGGTTTCGTAATCTTTATTACCGTCAACGCTGAATCCTTTCACTGTTCCTAAATCTTTCGGCGAAGGAAGGAAGTTGCAAACTGCATCAATAAGCAATTGCACGCCTTTATTTTTCAGCGATGAACCGCACAAAACAGGAATAAGTTTATTCTCCAACACGTAATGCCGGATTTTGCCAATTAAAAATTCTTCTTCTATCTTATCTGAAGAAATTACTTTCTGCATAAGCTCATCATCAAGCTCTGCGAGTTTTTCTATAAGGTTATCTTTGTATTTGGCGGCTGAATCTTTATAATTTTCCGGAATTTCTTTGTACACTACTTTTTCTCCGGCGTCTCCCTCGAAATATGCCGCCTTATTCTTTATCAAATCAATCACGCCGACAAATTCATCGCCATCATAAATTGGAAGCTGAATGGGAACGTTTAAAGTTATCAGCTTTGAATCCATCTCGGAAACGACATTAAAAAAATCTGCGCCGGCGCGGTCTAATTTATTTATAAAGGCAATTCTTGCAACATGATATTTATCAGCCTGGTGCCACACAGTCTCAGACTGCGGCTCAACTCCGCCCACACCGCAAAAAATAACTACAACTCCATCCAATACTTTCAGCGAACGCTCTACCTCAACTGTAAAATCTATGTGCCCCGGGGTATCAATAATATTTATATGGTAATTGTTCCAATTACAGTAGGTAGCTGCACTGGTTATGGTAATTCCGCGCTCACGTTCTTGCACCATCCAATCGGTTGTAGTTGTTCCATCGTCGACCTCGCCGATTTTATAAATCTTTCCGGCATAAAATAAAATACGCTCGGTAGTTGTGGTTTTACCGGCATCAATATGCGCGACTATTCCGATATTTCTGATTGTACTTAGATTCTCTTTCATATTCACTCTACATGAATTATCAATAACCCGTTTGTCTGCGATTACCTCTGATGTCATATTAGTAACCATGCGATTACCATTTAAAATGAGCAAATGCCTTGTTAGCTTCTGCCATCTTGTGCATATCTTCTTTCTTCTTGATTACAGAGCCTTCATTTTTAAAAGCAGAAAGAACTTCATCGGCTATTTTACTTTCCATTGCTCTGCCTTTTTTACTTCTGGCGCAATCACGTATCCAGCGCAAAGCCGTTGAAATTCCACGTTCCTGGGTAACTTCCATAGGAACCTGATATGTTGCTCCGCCAATACGCCTTGGACGCACTTCTAGGCGCGGCCTGGCATTTTCCAAAGCTGCAAAGAACACTTTAAGGGCGTCCTCTTTCACTTTTTCGCCCACTAAATCCAACGCCCCATAAACCATGCCCTGCGCCTTGGTTTTTTTACCATCCTGCATTATTATGTTAATAAGCTGGCCGACCACAGTTGAGTTATATTTTGGGTCAGCTTGAATTTGTCTTTTTGGCGCTTTTCTTCTTCTCATTTTTCTCCTTAATGAGCCTCGATGTTACATCGAGGCGAATTAACCCCGAAGCGCTTTGAGCGCAAGGGGTAAATATAGATGCGGATAACCGCTCCTATCTTGCATTTTTATTATTTCTTCGGCCTCTTTGCCCCATATTTTGAGCGCGAACGCTTTCTGTTGGCAACCCCCTGACAATCAAGCGTTCCTCTTACTATATGATACCTCACACCAGGAAGATCTTTTACCCTGCCGCCCCTGACTAAAACTATGGAATGCTCCTGAAGATTATGGCCTTCTCCTGGAATGTAGGCGGTTACTTCGTTACTGTTAGTAAGCCTGACTCTTGCAATTTTGCGCAAAGCTGAGTTTGGTTTTTTAGGAGTCATTGTCCTTACCTGAATACATACTCCGCGTCTTTGCGGAGCCTGGTCTAGAGCCGGCGACTTACTTCTTCGCTTCTTAGCTAAACGCGGTTTTCTTAACAATTGTGTTATTGTTGGCATTTTTCCACCTCAATATCTCTATATCTTTTTAAACCTGTTCCTGCAGGAATAAGATGCCCCACTATTACATTTTCCTTTAGACCCTGCAAATCATCGACTTTTCCGCTTGTTGCGGCATCTGTCAGGACTCTTGTTGTTTCCTGAAAACTTGCCGCAGAAATAAAGCTCTTTGTGCTTAACGATGCTTTTGTAATTCCCAAAAGTAAAGGTGAGGCTGTTGCCGGCTTTCCGTCCTTCTTGGCAATTCGCTCGTTTTCATTACGAAAATCCCATTTGTCCACTGCTTCGCCGGGTAAAAATTCCGTATCTCCGGACTCGAGTATCCTTACTTTCTTAAGCATTTCTCTGATTATTACCTCAATATGCTTATCGTTTATCCTGACACCTTGCAATCTATAAACTTCCTGAATCTGATTAACCAAATATTCCTGCAATACTTTATCTCCGCAAACTCTTAAAATATCCTGCAAAACCGTAGGCCCTTCTGTGAGCTGCTGGCCTGCCGAAACCTGGTCACCTCTGTAAACTATGGGATGGCTTCCGAGAGGAATGGAATATTCCCGTTTCATTCCGGTGGGGCTTCGGACAATTAATTTACGTTCGCCCTTTTCCTCTTTGAATTCGATAAATCCGTCGATCTCGCTAATTATTGCCGGTGACTTTGGCCTGCGGGCTTCGAAAAGTTCGGCAACGCGGGGTAAACCTCCGGTGATATCCCTTGTTTTGGCAACGAGCCTTGGGGTCTTTGCAATAACATCTCCTGCCTCAACCACATCGCCTTCTCCAACCATTATATGCGCGCCGGAAGGCAAAGGATAAATTCCAAAAACTTCCTTTTTATCATCATCAGACATAATCAAAAGCTGAGGATGATAGTCGCCCTTAAAGTCAACGACAACCCTTTCTTTTCTGCCTATCGCAACGTTCATTTCTTCCTGGATGGTAATCTTATCTATAAGGTCTTCGTATTTTACTCTTCCTTTAACTTCAGTAAGAATCGGCGATGAATATGGGTCCCATCTGACAAAAATTTTATCTTTTTCAACCGTGCCGCCGTCTTCCAGAATAATTGTTGAACCTTGCGGGACAGGATTTCTTTGTAACTCTATACCGCGCTCATCATTTACGCTTATCATACCGTTTCTATTAAGCACTATAAAATTTTTGCCCTTTGCAACGATCTTTAAACCATGGTATTTTACCGCACCTTTTTCTTTCGCTTTGATAAATGCTCTTTCTGCGACTCTGGACGCGGTTCCACCGATATGGAATGTTCTCATCGTAAGCTGTGTTCCAGGCTCACCTATTGACTGCGCTGCGATTACGCCGACTGCCTCACCTATTTCAATAAGTTTTCCTGAAGCCAAATTCCTTCCATAACATTTTATACAAGCTCCTCTTTCTGACTCGCAGGTAAGCACGCTTCTTATGCGGATTTTCTCAAGGCCAAGACGTTCTATTTTATCTGCTTTTTCTTCAGTAATTTCTTCTCCGGCCTTTACTATTGTTTCATCGCTCACAACATCAACAATGCTGTCAAGCGCAACGCGGCCTACAATCCGCTCTTTTAAAGGAACAACCACTTCATCGCCTTCTACAATTTCCGAAACCGTTATGCCGTTTACCGTGCCGCAATCTTCTTCTATGATTATGACTTCCTGAGCAACGTCAACAAGACGCCTTGTTAAGTAACCTGCATCAGCGGTTTTAAGCGCCGTATCAGCCAACCCTTTTCTTGCGCCGTGGGTTGAAATAAAATATTCAAGAACGGTTAATCCTTCCCTGAAGTTTGAAATAATCGGAGTTTCAATAATTTCTCCGGAAGGTTTCGCCATAAGGCCGCGCATGCCGGCTAACTGCCTTATCTGAACACGGCTACCGCGGGCACCGCTATCTGCCATCATAAATATCGGATTAAATTTATCCATGGTCTTAAACACGAGGTCAGATATACGGTCATTTGTCCTCGTCCAGATATCGATAATTTTGTTGTGGCGTTCACGTTCCGTGATAATTCCTTTTTTATACTGGTCTTCAACTTTTGCAACATCGTCATTGGCTTCGTTTATAGATTCGGTTTTCTGTTCCGGCGTATGCAAATCGTTGATAGAAATACTTATTCCGCCGTAAGTAGCATATTCAAAACCCAAATCTTTTATTTTATCGAGCAGCTCAACTGCTGTGCCGTGGCCGAACATTTTGTAGCATTCGCTGATAATTTCAGAAACGCTTTTTTTGCTAAGCGGCTCATTAACATACCTGAAGCCCTTAGGCAATACCTGGTTAAAAATAATTCTTCCTACTGTTGTATTTACAATTTTTTTCTTGCCCTCTTCTTCTATGCGTATCTTAATCTTTGAATGCAGCTCAACCTCTTCATCCTGAAAAGCAGTTATAGCTTCTTCAGCGCAAGAAAATACCGTTCCTTCTCCTGCCCCTCTATCTTTATCTAATGTCAGATAGCGGCATCCGATAATTGTATCCTGCGTAGGTGTAATAACCGGCCTGCCGTCAGCAGGTGAAAAAATATTATTTACCGAAAGCATAGCAAGCCTCGCCTCTGATTGTGCTTCAATAGACAACGGAACATGCACTGCCATCTGGTCGCCGTCAAAATCTGCGTTAAAAGCAGCACAAACAAGCGGGTGCAACTTAATTGCTTTTCCCTCTACGAGTATGGGATAGAAAGCCTGGATGCTTAAACGATGAAGCGTCGGGGCGCGGTTGAGCATAACCGGATGGCCGTTTATTACTTCTTCGAGTATATCCCAAACCTCAACACGCGCTCTTTCAACCATCCTGCGCGCGCCTTTTATGGTATGGACAAAACCTCTTTCTCTTAATTTTTTTATTATAAAAGGCTCAAAAAGCTCAAGAGCCATCTGCTTTGGAATTCCGCATTGATGAAGTTTTAAATCCGGCCCTACTACAATTACGCTTCTTCCGGAATAATCCACTCGTTTACCAAGAAGATTTTGCCTGAAACGCCCTTGTTTACCCTTAAGCATATCAGAAAGGCTTTTCAAAGGCCTGTTCTGGGGGCCTGTAACCGGCCTGCCGTGGCGGCCGTTTTCAATCAAAGCATCAACTGCTTCTTGAAGCATTCGTTTTTCATTTTTTACGATTATGTCAGGGGCGCCAAGTGAAATTAATTTTCTAAGGCGGTTATTTCTGTTAATCACGCGCCTATAGAGGTCGTTTAAGTCAGAGGAAGCAAACCTTCCGCCTTCAAGAGGAACCAGTGGACGCAAATCCGGCGGTATCACCGGAACTGCATCCAAAACCATCCACTCCGGCTTATTGCCTGAACGCCTGAAATCCTCAACTATTTTTAGCCTTTTTAAAAGGCGCTTGTTTAAGGTACTTTTTGTGTTTTCGATTTCGCGGCGGATACTTTTATTAAGTTTATCCAAATCTAAATCTTTAAGTAATTCTCTTATTGCCTCAGCGCCTATTTTTACTGTAAAATTCTGCCCGAATTCTTTTAAAGCTTTCTGGTATTCCTCCTCATTAAGAAGTTGCATTTTCTTAAGAGTGCTGGTGCCCGGGTCTATGACAATATACTCTTCGTAATAGATTACTTTTTCGAGTTCTTTTGCGGAGAGGTCCAGCATCGAACCTATGCGTGAAGGTATGATTTTGAAAAACCAGATGTGGGTAACAGGGGCTGCCAAATCAATATGGCCCATGCGCTGCCTACGTACTGAAGAATGCAATACTTCAACGCCGCAACGGTCGCATTTTGTATTTTTAAATTTTATACCTTTCAATTTTCCGCAATGACATTCCCAGTCCTTTGCAGGGCCGAAAATCTTTTCACAGAAAAGCCCGTCTTTCTCGGGCTTTAGGGTTCGATAATTAAGAGTTTCTGCTTTTTTTACTTCTCCCGATGACCAGCCCCTGATTGCCTGGTTAGAAGCAAGCCGAATGGTTATTTGATCAAAGAATGTACTGTCTTCAATCATTTATTTGGACTCCTTTTCTGGCCTTATATCCAGACACAATCCTTGTAACTCTTTAATCAAAACATTAAACGACTCCGGGACTGAAGGCTGGAATTTCTGTTCTCCTCTTACTATCGCTTCATAGATTCTTGTTCTTCCTTCAACGTCGTCACTTTTTACAGTCAGCATTTCCTGAAGAGTAAATGCTGCGCCGTAAGCTTCAAGCGCCCAAACTTCCATTTCTCCGAAACGCTGGCCGCCAAATTGCGCTTTTCCGCCAAGAGGCTGTTGAGTAATCAAAGAATATGGCCCTATTGCTCTTGCGTGTATCTTATCGTCGACCATATGCACGAGTTTCATAATAAACATACAGCCGACACTTATTTGATTGTCAAAAGCTTTTCCGGTATGGCCGTCATAAATGGTTACTTTTCCATTTTCCGGAATCCCTGCCTGATTTAATAAATTCTTAATATCTTCTTCTTTTGCGCCCTCAAAGACAGGCGTAATTGTCTTTATCCCAAGTTTTTTAGCTGCCCAGCCAAGATGCATTTCCAAAAGCTGGCCGACGTTCATTCTTGAAGGCACACCCAGAGGATTTAAAATTAAATCAAGCGTAGTGCCATCTTCAAGAAACGGCATATCTTCTTCCGGCAGTATTTTTGAAATAACACCTTTGTTGCCATGACGGCCGGAAAGTTTATCTCCGGCAGACACCTTTCTTTTCATTGCCACAAACACGACAACTCTTTTTAATACTCCGGTTGGAAGTTCATCGCCCTTTTTAATTTTCGCGCTTTCGAGTTCCCTTTCCATAGCAAGTTCCTGCAGACGGTCATCATAAATACTTAATATAGCTTTTGCTTCTTCGCTTGCATCTATATCATCGGAACTTATTCTTGCTTCGCTTTTCCCCAAAATTGCTGAAAGCCGCCTCATTTTTTCGCGGGTCAAAAGCTCTTTTTCCTCTTCGTAGTATCTTTCTATCTCGCGGACTCTTTTCATCTCTTCTGTTTTTTCTTTTTTGGAACGGCGGCCGCGGTCTTTTCTCTGAAACACTTCAACATTAATAACAACGCCATAAACTCCTGGCGGAACCCTTAAAGATGTATCCTTAACGTCTGCTGCTTTTTCTCCGAATATCGCACGAAGCAGCCGCTCTTCCGGAGAAAGTTCTTTTTCTGTCTTGGGAGTAACGCGCCCAACTAAAATATCATCCGGCATAACTTCTGCGCCAAGGCGCACTATGCCGTTTTCATCAAGATTCTTTAATACTTCTTCGCTCACGTTGGGAATATCTCTGGTTACTTCTTCGTTGCCAAGGCGTGTTTCGCGGGCTTCAACTTCGAATTTTTCAACATGAACCGAAGTAAGCACATCGTCTTTTACCAGCCTCTCATTTATAATAATTGCATCCTCAAAGTTATAGCCTCTCCATGGCATAAAACCTACCAAAAGGTTTCTGCCCAACGCAAGCTCGCCGTGCCGGGTTGCCATGCCATCGGCAATAGTTTCTCCAACTTTAACTTTATCGCCTTTAGTGACAATCGGGCGCTGGTTTACGCAGGTATCGGCGTTCGAACGTTCGAATTTCTTAAGTTTGTAAACGAAATTGCCTATTTTAATGTGATGGGCATCAACCTCATCAACTGTGCCTTCTTCTTTATTAAGAACAACCACTCCGCTATCGCGTGCAACCTTTTTTTCTGCACCGGTTGAAACAACGGGCTCTTCCGGAAACAGAAGCGGAACAGCTTGCCTTTGCATGTTTGAACCCATCAAGGCTCTGTTTGCATCGTCATGCTCTAAGAATGGTATCAAGACCGCAGACACAGAAATTATCTGCTGCGGAGAAATATCCATATATTCGACATCGTGCGGTTTTACTTTGGGAAATTTTCCTTTATACCGCGAATAGATTTCTTTATCCTTTATCTTTCCATCTTCATCTATATTGTATGACACCTGAGCGATTATACGATTCTCATCCTCATCTCCCGTAAGATATTCAACTTTATCCAATACTATGCCTTTCTCAACCTTTCTATAAGAAGTTGTAAGAAATCCCAGCGGATTTATCCGGACATAGGTAGTAAGCGAAGAAAGCAAACCTATGTTAGCGCCTTCCGGAGTTTCAATCGGGCATATTTTTCCGTAATGTGTAGGATGGACGTCTCTTACCTCAAACCCTGCACGTTCACGGGAAAGTCCACCAGGCCCCATTGCCGACAACCTTCTCTTGTGGGTGATTTCCGCAAGCGGGTTTGTCTGATCCATAAACTGAGAAAGCGGAGAACGTGCGAAAAAATCCTGTATTTGAGCAGAAAACGCTCTGGAATTTATAAGATGCTGTATCGAAAAATCGCTGGAAGCAATAAGTGGGTATCTGTCAAGAAAAGTTCTTTCTACGCGAAGAAGTCCCACCCTTACCTGATGCTGCAAAAGCTCTCCTATTAATTTTACGCGCCTGTTTGCGAGATGGTCTATATCATCAGTTGGGCGTTCGCCCGCCTTTACCCTAAGAAGGTTTTTTACTATTGCAACAAGAGTTTCTAAATCTATTATTCTCTTGCTTAAAGGCAACTCCATTCCTAATTTTTTGTTCAATAGGTATCTGCCGACTCTGCCTAAATCGTACCGGCGCGGGTCAAGAAACATTCTTTTAAAAACTTCTTTTGCCGCCTCTAAAGTGATAGGCTCAGTTGGGCGCATCTTTTTGTAAAAATCAAGATATGCTTCTTCTGTGCTGATTGTAGAATCTTTTTTTACTGTATTTACAACTTCGGGGTATGGTTTATCGGAAAAATTTTTATAAATGTCTTCATTATTAGAAAGGCCCATTATTCTTAAAATTTGCGTGGCAGGAAAAGTTTTGCGGCGGTCGATAATTACGGTTATCGTATCATTTATATCAGTCCTAAATTCTATCCAATAACCTCTGTAGGGTATGATACGGGCAAAATACATACGCTTGCCCATTGGATGAAGTTCTTCTTCGAAAAATACACCAGGGGAGCGTTGCAGCTGGCTGACAATCGCCCTTTCATCGCCATTAATTATAAAGGAAGCGGTATCCGTCATTAGGGGGACATCGCCCAAATAAATTTCCTGCTCTTTAACCTCGCTTGCCGGGCTTGTTAAACGTAAGCGCACCCTTAAGGGTGCGGCGTAAGTTTGTGCGCGCTTTTTGCATTCTTCAACGCTGTAGCGGGGCCGGCTTAAGCTGTAGGAAACAAAATCCAAGCGGTATTGCTTGTCCGGGCTTTCCATGGGAAATACCTCTTCGAGTATTTCCTGCAAGCCGATTTTTTTCCTTTTTTCCGGGAGAATGTTCATTTGCAAGAACTCTTTGAAAGAATTAGTTTGATGCTCAAGCAAATGAGGCATCGGATAATTCTTTTTGGTCTTAGCAAAAGATAATTCTTTTATGCCTTTCAAGCTAATACCCTCCTATCTATGTGTTTCTCGGGATTGCTCAATTTAAGCAAACCTAAGAAACTACAGGTAATTTTTGTACTTACTTTAACTCTACTGTTGCGCCTGCGGCTTCCAATTTCTTCTTAATCTCTTCAGCTTCTTCTTTGGTAATATTTTCTTTAACTTTTTTTGGAGCAGAATCTACAAGCTCTTTTGCCTCTTTAAGGCCGAGGTCGGTAATTGCTCGTATTTCCTTAATGACAGCTATTTTGTTTGCGCCGGCCGCGTTAAGCATAACAGTAAAAGCTGTTTTTTCCTCTTTTTCCTCAGCTGCTGCTGCACCTGCACCAACTCCAGGCATTGCTGCCATCATGGGCGCGCTTGCTTTTACGCCGAATTTTTCTTCGCATGCTTTTACCAGCTCAGAAAGCTCAAGCACTGTCATCTCCTCTACCATCTTTAAAACTTCCTCTACCTTAGCCATATTAACCTCCTACTTCTTATTGGTTTCTTTATTCTTTTTTATTTCCTCAACTACCCATACAAACTTCAGTATAACCTGATTTAATGCAGAAACAAAACCGGTAATGGGAGAGGCAAGGCCGCTTACAGCCATGCCTAAAAGTATTTCTTTGGGCGGCAATTTTGCCAAAGAGTTCAAATCCTCTGAGCTTACCGCCTTATCATTAAGAAAACCGCCCTGTATTTTGAGAATCTCATTTTCTTTTGCAAAGTCAACCAGAGCCTTAGCAGTCTTGACAACATCCTTGTCGTAAACAAAAATAACCGCGGTTTCTCCGCTTACGAAATTAACTATATTATCACGCTTTGCGTCAAACGCTTTTGAGAGTAAGGAATTTTTTGCTACGTAAACTTTTGAATTTGTCTTCCTTAGATTATTTCTTAACTGGCTTATGGACAGGGCTTTAACTTTATTGAAGTTGATAAAAAAACAGCCCTCTGACTGCTTGAGGCTTTCCTTCAGTTCGTCAACAATTTTTTCTCTTACTATCGTACCTATATGTTTCATGCGTTTAACCTCACTGACGGGCTGATTGTGGTCGATAAATATATGGACTTGATAAACTCACCCTTAATTGATGCCGGCTTTGCGTTGTTTAAAGCATCCATAAATGCATGCACATTTTCTGCCAATTGTTCTTTTGAAAAAGAAATCTTGCCGAGCCCTACATGAATGCAGGAAGCTTTATCCATACGGAAATCTATTTTTCCTCTTTTTGCCTCTTTTATCGCATAAGAAATATTATCGGTGACAGTGCCTGTCTTTGGGGAAGGCATAAGCCCGCGTGGCCCAAGAACCTTGCCGAGCTTACTTACAACTTTCATCATTGAGGGGGTAGATATACAGCAATCAAATTCAAACCAGCCTTCTTTGGTAATTTTATCTGCCAATTCCTGGGAGCCTATGAAATCAGCGCCTGCTTCCTTTGCATCAGCTTCTTTTTCCGGTTCACAGAACACGATAACTTTCACCTGTCTGCCTGTCCCGTGAGGAAGCACTACCGAGCCTCTTACTGTCTGGTCTGTAGCCTTCGGGTCAATATTAACCTGGCAGCTTGCTTCCAGCGTTTCGTCATATTTTGCATGAGGCATGCTCTTTAAAGCATCAACGGCTTCTTCAATCGAATACACCTTCGCTTCATCTCTTAATTTAGTTGCCTCTTGATATCTTTTGCTTTTCTTTTTCATATTATGCCTCTCTACTATTATTCTTTTACTCTTATACCACAGCTTCTGGCGGTTCCGGAAATAACCTTAATTGCTTTTTCCAAATCATTCGTATTTAAGTCTGCCATCTTTTCTTTGGCGATTTCTATTACCTGCTGCCTGGTAACTTCGCCGATGATTTCCTTGCCTACCTGGCCGCTGGCTTTTGCCAAGTTAGCAGCTCTTTTTAATAAAACTGATGCCGGAGGAGTTTTAATAATAAAATCAAAAGATTTATCTTCATAAACATTTATGACTACTGGTAAAATTATACCTTCTTTGGTTTTTGTGGCTTCGTTAAAGGCCTTACAAAATTGCATTATATTTAAACCATGCTGGCCCAACGATGGGCCTACCGGAGGAGCTGGATTGGCTGCACCTGCAGAAATTTGTAATTTTATCTGGGTTACTGGTTTTTTCTTTTTCTTGGCCATATTGTCCTACTTGTTGTAGAAGCGGATTGCCGCTGATATTTACGCGGATTTACGCTTCTATGCTGGTTTTATATCTTCTCTACCTGCCAAAATTCAAGTTCAACCGGTGTCGTTCTTCCGAAAATAGAAACGCTTACCTTTAATTTACCTTTATCCTGCTGTATCTCTTCAACAAGACCGTTAAAATTAAGAAAAGCTCCTTCAATTACTCGTACACTTTCCCCTTTTTCAAAAGTAACTTTTGGAGCCGGTTTTTCCTTGCTTTCCTTGGCTTTAGCTAAAATTTTATCGACCTCTTCCTGGGATATTGGGCTGGGTTTTCGTCTGGGCCCGATAAAAGTTGTGATACCTGGCGTATTTTTTACAAACAGCCAGCTATCATCATTCATTTCCATTTCTACCAAAATATACCCGGGGAAAAATTTTCTTTCCAGAATTTTTTTCTTACCAAGTTTTACTTCGGTAACCTGTTCTTTAGGAATAATAACATTGGCTATAAATTGCCCATAGTTATGGGCTTTTATCCTGGCTTCCAGGTTCGCCTTAGCCTTTTCTTCAGCACCACTTAAAGTATGTAATATATACCAGCGCATTATCCCTGCAATAACGAATGTATTAATTTAGATAAACCCAAATCCAGAAGTGCCACGTATAAAGTTAAAAAAACAAGCATACAAATCACAACAATCACAGCGCCCTTTAATTCATTTTTACTGGACCAATTTACTTTTTTAAGCTCTTCTCTTATCTCTCTAAAAAATTGAGGAATTTTTTTGAATTTGTTGAACATATTTTTTAAAATGGCACTTTTATTATTGTAAGCGGGTAATCTCTCCTATTTTGCTTAAGCAGGAAATTGTTTCTACCGTTAGCGGATAGGCCAGCAGGTTACCCAGCAGGGTAACCTTTAAGCAGGTATACGCTTAAACGTTAACTGTATGTGCTCTTCGGTAAAATCAAACTTCTTCAGCAACTAATTCTACGTTAATTATCAAACTGCCACCTCAACCCTAAAGCTAGTTTTGTTTCAAACCAACTCAAAGCAGGCGAGGCAGGAGTTGAACCTGCAACCCCCGGTTTTGGAGACCGATGCTCTAGCCAATTGAGCTACTCGCCTTAAATGGCTTTTACTTCACCGGTTACGCACGCGACTCTTTTACAAAGAACTTGCGTTATGCTTTTGTCTCTTTGTGATCCGTATGTTTGCGACAAAAACGGCAAAATTTACTCAGATTAAGTTTTTCCGGATGTTTTCTTTTATTTTTGGTAATGTAATAATTATTGCGTTTACAACTTGTACATTCCAAGGCAATTAGTTCTCTCATAGCAGTTTACAGGCTAAAAAAATAAGGTAAAAAGATTAAAAAATCCCTGTTCCACGTTGTGGTTAAATTATTTGTTTGATTGTTCGCTTAGCCCACGACCGGAATTGAACCGGTGACCTTATCCTTACCAAGGATACGCTCTACCAACTGAGCTACATGGGCATTCCCTTGGATTACAAGGGAATTTTGCCGAGATTTTCCTCACGGCACAAGACTTTAAGATTATATTATAAAAGATATCTTTGTCAAGAAAAAAATATATCTTTTTTAGAAAAAAATGACCCCAGCGCAATTAACCGCTAAACGGCCTGTTTCGCTGGGGCCTGTTGGCTTTCCTGTAATAAGTTATTTTTTGCTTTTTACTTTATCTAGAAAATCTTCAACGTGTTTGGCGACTAAATCCTTACAGCCCAAACCAAATGCAAGCGCAATACCTAAACCTAGTGAACCAAGAATTACAGCTATAATTATGCTTACGGTTGAATGAATTGTAAGAGTGGCAATCTTAAGCTGTTCAAGGGCTATAGCAACCGTAAAAGCTACTACCGCAATCTGTACTATTCTCCCAAAAAGAGTACCCTGCTCTATCCCCGCATTGGCGGATGCAGTTTTAACAATACTGCTTAAAATCGTTGCTGCGAACATTCCAAGAAACAAAACAAATATTGCGGCAATAATATGAGGTATATACAGAATAACTTTATCCAATAAACTAGCTGCCTGCTTTAGCCCAGCTGCATCTGCAGCTACAAAAAGAGCAACAAATATAATAATCCAATAACCTATTATGGCTATCAATTCAGAGGTGCATATATTAATACCGCCCTTAAGCAACAAGTTATTCAAATTAACCTTTTCTGCGAGTTCGTCTATTTTTATTACTTTAAGTGCTTTCGCAATTATGCTTTTTATGAGTTTTGCAATAATCCAACCTATAAGAAGGATTATTACAACTGCGGCAATATTGACAAAAATGCTGCTTATTTTTGAAAGTATCACTTTTGCCGGCTCCAGATATACTATCTGTAAATCCATGCGCACCTCCTTTTTCGACAACTAGAAAGTTTATGAAACAACCGTTATAATCTATTTTGTGTGTTTTATCTTATAACCCAAATCTTTTCTTGTATTGAGCCAGTTCTTACGAAGTTCTACCAGTTGATTATAAACGTTTTTCCTGTCGGCGAAATATTTTTTAGCGCCTTCATTCAGTGCGGCTTTAATAGCCTTGTCCTTCGGATTCTGTTTAGCCTGGGCATAGAGTGCGGCTCTTTCATTATGCCAAGCAATTCGCATCAGCCTAATCTGGTCATGTAAACTGTCGCGCTCTGCAGTAAAGTCTTTTCTTGCCTGAGTTAACTGGCCTTCAAGCACCTTTCTGGCGGCGGATGCATTTTCGGCAAACACATAAGTACCTGACGAAAAAAGGAAAATAGAAATAAGAAAAATAGATAAAAAACCTTTGAAACGCATAATACACCTCCTAAAAGTAATTATATGCTAATATATTTAATATTCAATGATTTTTTCGAAAATTTACAGGCCAAAATCTACTGCAAATTGGGTTGGACACTATTAAATATACGGGTGGATGAACTTTTCCAGCTCTCTTTTAGTTGATGTCCCAACTTTTTTAGACATAACTTTTCCATCTTTAAAAAGAAGCAGGGTTGGTATGCTCATTACCGTAAACAAGGTGGCTATGTCGGAGGCTTCGTCAACATTTACTTTGCAAATTTTTATTTTACCGTGATAATCCTTTGCAATCTCTTCAATAAAAGGGGCAATCATCTGGCAAGGCCCGCACCATGGCGCCCAAAAATCAACAAGCACGGGGATGTCAGACTTAATTACTTCTTTATCAAAGTTGTTACTAGTTAGTTTTACTTCCATGGCACTCCCTGCCTGCCGGCAGGCAGGCTTTTTACAGGTTTATATTGTATGCCGTTCTATTATATGAATTTTTTTCGCCAGGTCAATGTTTGTTTTTAATATTCACAATTTATTGGCTAAACCAATCGACGATTTCACCATCAATCAATACGAAAGTTATAGTATCGGCGGGGTCTTCCGTTTCCCAGTTAGCTAATGTAAAATGTTCTTCGTTATATTCTGTAGTGTAATCCACCAGGTCATCGCTTTTATACCCGAGATCTTGAAGAACCAGAGGAATATCGATATCAGCGTTGGCTGCGTAAGAATTGGATAGCAAAAATACCGACAATATCAACATTAAACAAAATTCCTTCATCCTCGCCCTCCTTCAATGAGCAGACGATTTACGGCAACCTGCCTGCGAAACAGGCGTGTGAACGTAAATCGTAGGCGTAAGCCGTCTGCGAATTGACCTCTGCACCAACTTTTATTTTTATGGTTGAATGTATTTCGTTGATTTGTTTCTCAAACATATTTTTTCAAAAAATAAAACATACTTTCAAAAGTTGGTGTGGGGGTCAAATTCAGCTAAGCGATTTTTTTTGGTTTATAACCGGAAAAAAATCACAAGTTTTATTTGATTGTAACTCTTTTCTTAAATTCTTTCAAGACTTTTCCACGATGTTTTTTAAAAAATATTTCTATGGAAATACTACCTTAAATATTTTTTTAATTTTTTAGCGAGCTATTTGGAGGTGGCGGGAGTCGTAAACAATCTTTGGCGAAACCAAAGCTTCTGCGTATTGTTTCCGACAAAACCTTGTTTAAAAGAAAAATAGTGTAGGCGAGATGAAATGTTGTTAAGGCAATGGTGGAGGTGGCGGGAGTCGAACCCGCGTCCCTACAGGGCTAATAAAAAGCTCCTACATGTTTATCCTTTCTTTTGTCTTTTCCCTTGAAGCTGCGAAAGGCAGCATCTTCTAGGAAGCATCTTTGAAAATTTTCGAAGCAAACCCCTCAAAGCTAAAGAGCTTGCCTCTATCCTCTATGTCGACCCCTTATACCTCTTGAGGCAAGAAATATAAAGGTCCTATTAGTGTACCCCTACAGGGGATAAACCCACGTATGGCGCTCTAACAGGGGCAGCTAATGCGCTGCCTACACCAACTAATTGTGGTGTTGCGTTTAAATTTTTGTAAACCCTCACTAACGTAGGGGGCTTACCCGCACGACATGCAACCCTTTACCTCATCCGTAGGTCGAGTCCCTTTCACCCCCAAATTGCCAAAGATCTTTTTTTCCAGTTAAAAAATACCACAAAATCAATAAGTTTACAAGGAAATTATAACGGGAAACCGAGGCTAAGATTAATATTGAGGTAGAAACAGATCAACCCTGCCTTAACCCTGGCCTCAACCTTTTTTTAGAGAAAGTGCTTGAAAATTTCGCATTAACCGTTAATATATTTACCATGCTTAATAAATTTAGAGCACACCATAAAAAAATACTTTGGTTTTTGGCAATTGTCATCATCCCGGCTTTTGTTCTCTGGGGCGGCATTGCATTTTTAAAAGAAAAAAACCAAAATGTGATTGCCAAGGTTGGAGGCCGCGCAATCACTATAAACGACATGCGCTACTACGTAACTATGGCGCAATTATCCTTTGCTCTTTATGAAACTCCCGGGAAAGAAAAGAATATAACAAAACAGGACGTAATTCAGACCGCTTTTGATTACATACTTCTCCTATGGAAAGCAAACAAAGACAGAATAAACGTCAGCGACAGCGAAGTAATAGCCTCGATAAAACGGTTCAATTTTTTCTTAACAGACGGGAAATTTGAGCCGGAACATTATAAACGCACACTTCGGCAAATGCATATGGAGCCCCAAATTTTTGAAGAATATACAAGAAATTTCCTAAAAATAGAAAAGCTGTACAAAAAATATATAAAGATAAACCCTTCGGAATCAGATGTAAAAAAGCTTTATAAGAAAGATATTCAAAAGGCAAAAATATCTTACATTGTCATCCCTTATGACAAATTAAAAGAAGAAATAAAAATACCGGAGAATGAACTGGAAAAATTTTATCAAAAAAATAAATTGCTCTTTAAGGAAGAACCTAAAATAAAAATGAAATACGCAATAATTGCGGGTGACGACAAAGAAAAATTAGCCGGTATCCGAAATAATTTAAACAATTTAAAAACCATAGATGATCTTAAAAATAAATTTTCAGTAGATGTCAAGGAAACTGCATTTATCGGCAAAAAAGACCCCATCGAAGGGCTTGGGTGGCAGCCGGCGATAAACAACATAGCTTTTTCCCTGAAATTAAAGAAAATATCGCCAATGCTTGAAACAAGCATTGGTTATATATTTTTACAGAAAGAAGAAGAAAAGGCTGCATTTACTCCGGAGTTTGCGGATATAAAAACAAAAGTTGAAGACGCAATAAAAGATTCTCTCGCAAAAGAAAAAGCAAAAATAATTGCAGATAAACTTGCGTCAAAAATAAAAAATGGAAACATACAAAATATACAAAAACTTGCAGAACAGGAAAATTATGATTTCAAAGAAACGGGTGATTTTAAATACTATGACTACATTGAAGGCCTGGGGTTAAATGAAAATGTAAGTAAAATAATATTTTCGCTTAAAAAGGGGCAAATTTACCCCTACCCTATCTTCTTAAGCAAGGGCGTTTATGTTATTCAGCTAAAAAACATAAGCTCAATTGACGAAAAAGATTTCTCCGCCAAAAAAGACGAGTATCTCGCACGCCTCGAACAAAGCCTCGAACTAATGCAAAAAATCAGATTTCTCGCCCAGATCAAAAAAGAATCAAACGCAAGGTTCTAGAGCCGGAAATCAAAAGCCCTGTGCGTTCTACACAGGGCTCATTTATCAATATAATCTATTTTTAGTTTAAGAATAAACGGTGGGGTTAATCCTCTACGTTAATTGCATTTACCGGGCATTGGGAAGCCACTTCATGTAAATCGCAGCTCGAGCATTTATCAGTTTTTACTTTTGCAATACCATCAGCAGTCATCTCGAAACAATCCGGACAGCTGCTAACACACAGGCCACATCCAACACAAGTCGCGTTATCTACAGTTACTTTTGCCATCTTCCTCTCTCCTTTTTTAGAATTTATGCTTCTTTTTTGTTCAATCCGTAATATTCTAAATTTTTGTTGGCAACTTCTTGAAGAGCTTTCAGCGCGGCTTCGTCTTTTAAAAGGTGCTTAAACCGGGATTGCGCTTTGACATATTCCAAAACAGGTTTAGGTGTTGGGACTTTAAATACATTTGATACTTTACCAAACTCATATTCTACTAAAGGATATAATCCGCATAAAACAGCCGATTTAGCCACATCAAGCGTTGCGTTAGAAGGATGCCCCCAGCCAAGGGGACATGGAACGTGAATCTGAATATATTTTGGGCCCCGGATACTTAATGCTTTTTTTACTTTTCTTTGTAAGTCCTGTATATAGCCAACCGACGCTGAAGCTACATAAGGAACGAAATGAGCCGCGCATATTTCAATTAATGGTTTTTTATTTCTCCAGTTACCATGCCACTTGCTTCCAAGCGGCGAAGTCGTGGTAGAAGCCGTAAGCGGAGTTAAACCGCTACGCTGTATACCTGTATTCATATAAGCTTCATTATCATAGCATACGTATAAAATATCATGGCCTCTTTCAAGCATACCGGATAAAGCCTGTATTCCTATATCAGCAGTTCCGCCGTCTCCTCCCTGTGCGACAACACGGGTATTGTCAATTTTTCCCAGATATCGCAAAGCTGCTTCAACTCCTGAAGCAAGAGCGGAAGAATTCTCAAATAATGAATGAATCCATGGTGTGCGCCAGGCTGATTCAGGCGCCTTTGTAGAAAATACCTCAAGGCAGCCTGTTGAATTTGCAATCATCGTGTTTTTTCCGGCACAATCCGCGACAAGCCTTGCAGCAAGTGATTGGCCGCAGCCGGCACAGGCAGTATGCCCGGAAACAAATAAATGTTCTTCGAAATGTCCTGTTTCAAAATGTCCTGAATCCTGCGTAGTGTCAGACATAAAATTCCTCTTTTAATAAAGACTGGTTAAGGTTTAAAAATTCGCAACGCACATCTTTGCTCTTTGAAATATCTACCATATCTTTAATAGTTTCAATTGTAATATCCCTTCCTCCGAGCCCTGCCACAAAACCGCTTACTTTCGGTTTTTTATTTGCAAAGAGCGATTTTACTTCTGTATACAACGGGCCTTCACTGCCTAATGAAATTGATTTATCAAGCACAAGGACCTTGCTTACATTTTTCAAAGCCTCAAAAATTGCGTCTTTAGGAAACGGCCTGTATGATATAACTCTTAACAACCCTATTTTTTTCCCTTTTTCACGCTGAGCGTCTATGTAATCCTTTATTGTGCCGCAGACAGAACCCATGGCAACAATTGCAATTTTTGCATCTTCCAGCCTATAACCTTCAACAAGGCTTAAACCTTTTCTTCCAAATACAGATTCGAATTCTTTGCCGATTTTAGGCATGAGATCCAATGTTTCTTCCAATGTTTTATGAACCGAATAGCGCGCCTCAAGATATACTGAAGGGTCCCCTAAAAGTCCGAAACTCATAGGATTTTCAACGTCTAATTTATAGGGCGCTTTATATGGCGGCAAAAATTTATCGACCAAGGCCTGCGAAGGCACATCAACAGTTTCCATTCCGTGTGTCAATATAAAACCGTCCATATTTACCATAATCGGAAGCATGACGCGTGGATTTTCCCCAAGTTTATACGCCTGCAAAGTAAAATCAAGTGCTTCCTGATTATTTTCTGCATAAACCTGGACCCAGCCGCTGTCGCGAAGGGATATTGCATCCTGCTGGTCATTCCATATATTTATAGGCGCAGAAATTGCGCGGTTTGCACAAACCATAACCACGGGGAAACGCATTCCTGCTATATTAAACAATACTTCGCTCATGTATATAAGCCCCTGGGAGCTCGTTGCGGTAAAAACACGAACGCCGGTTGCAACAGCGCCCAATACAACAGTTGCCGCAGAATGTTCGCTCTCAACGTTTACAAATTGCGAATCCATTTGGCCGCTGGCTACAAAATCAGCAAGCCGCTCAACAATATGAGTCTGCGGAGTAATCGGATAAGCGGATATAACTCCGGGCTTACAAAGCTTTACCGCTTCAGCTACGGCAAATGAACCTTCAAGGAATTGTCTCATTTCTCTTCTTCTCCAGTCATTTCGATATCTTTTTTAGGGCAAATAAATACACAAAGGCCGCAGCCTTTACAATACGCATAATCAGCCTTGTAGGTATTTTTTTCTTTTCCTTCTATACAGCTTTCGGGGCATACCAGTTTACAAAGTCCGCAGGCAATACACTCTTTGCGTAAAAATTTTGGCTTTTTCCCGGCGCGCCAGGAGCCCGTTAAATTTCTTTTTGAAGAACCTGGTTTTGCAATTAATGGCCCAAACATATTAAACCGCCTCGTATCCTCTTTTGATAGCTTCTATATTTTTTTCCAAAACTTCCGGCTTCGCGGCAAATCTTGCTCTTACTGCTTTATTGATTGAATCAAGACTAACGTCTCCGCTTATTTTAGCGAATGCGCCCAATAAAACTGTGTTAGTGAAAGGTTTACCAATAGTTTCTAATGCTATTTTCTCTGCAAAAATTTTGACCAGTTTTACGCCTTTGGGTTTTTCTTCTATATCCGACTCATTTCTTATGGCCGCAATCGCAGCGCTGCCTTTTTTCATTCCTGAAAAGCACTTTTCGCTTTTGATAAGAGTGGGGTCTATTACAATAACGTAATCGGGATTATATATTTGAGAACGCAGCCGAACCGGCTTTGTATCAAATCTTAAAAAAGCATTCATGGGTGCACCCATACGTGCAGCACCGAAGCTGGGAAAAGCATAAGCATAAATTTCCTGACAGAAAAAAGCTTCGCCCAATATCGCCGCTGTAGTTATTGCTCCCTGACCTGCTCTTGCAAATATCTTTACTTCTTTCACGAACTTCAGCCTCCGTAAGTTTTATTTATCTGGATGAATATTGCGGAATTATTATCCGTTAGAAAGTTAATCGTAAATAGCTAGCGGATAACAAGAAAGAAAAATATATCACAAAACAAAAAAAAGGCAAGAGAAAAATTATCGATAATTTACTGATTGGATAATTGATGCCGTAGGCCCCTACGGCCAGCCTCGCCCGCGTAAAAGGCACAGAAAATTCTGGCAAGAGGATTAATTATCTTTCCAGAATATCTTATTACCGTTTTTATTTATCAAGTCTAATGCTACATCGACGATTCCAGAATCATAACGTAGCCCACGGCCGGAAGTTAATTCTTTACTTGCATTAACAATACCCAAAGCCTCCCTGTAGGGCCTGTGCTGAGTCATTGACTCAAGGACATCGCTGACCGCAAGTATCCGCGCTTCAAACAAAATCTCATCGCCTTTTAATTTTCGCGGGTACCCCGAACCATCAAGGCGCTCGTGATGCTGGTATATGGTTTCTGACAAAGGAAAAGGAAATTCTATATCTTTAATAAGATCGTAACAATTCTTGGCATGCTGTTGTATAAGGCTGTATTCCAAATCGCTTAATTTGCCCGGCTTATTCAATATATCCAAAGGTATGCTGATTTTGCCCAAATCGTGCAGCTCTCCGGCAAGCCTTATTCCTAAAAGACGGTTTTCATCCCAATTTAATTCCTTTGCGATAATTTCAGCGATACTTGCCACATGGCGCGTGTGGCTGAAAGTATAAGGGTCACGCATCTCAAGGGCTTTGCCCAATATTTTTAGCGTATTTATAAGCATCAAAAGCCTTTCTTTTTCAAGATTGGCATAGACGGTCATATCGCGCGTGATACCCATGGTACCTATGATTTTGGCATTTTTGTCATACATGGGAATTTTCGTGGTAATTGCCTGGTTCCAGCTACCGTCAGGAAGCAAAGTGCGCTCAATTTTACCGATTATAGGCTTACCGGTGGTTAGAACATAATTATCATCCACGCTCATCTGGCGCGCCTGCTGCGCCGGAAAAAAATCAAAATCGGTTTTTCCAACTATTTCTTCGGGCTTAAGGCCCACGCCCTGTGCGTAAAATTTATTTACTTTTATTATGCGGTTATTGCGGTCTTTAAAATACATTGCATCCGGAAGATTATCTAAAAGCCCCTGCAAAAAATCTCTTTCCAGGGCGAGGCTGCCTTCCATTTCTTTGTGTGCGGAAATATTTTCTATTATTCCCTCGAGGTACTCTTTCCTATCGTGGATTACCAGCGAGCAGGTTATTGCAACCCATATATTATCACCGGTGAGCGTTTTAAAAACTGCTTCAAAAAAATTTACTTTTCCATTCATGCGCACATGCCGGAAAAATTCATCACGTTCGGAATAATTTGCGAAAAAATTTTCTAATCTGACTTTCTTAAGCTCGCCGCCGGAAGTAACTCCAAGTATTTTGGAAAGGGCAGAATTTACAATAATAAATCTTTCGTGCGGAAGGAATGCATATTTAAAAAGGCCTATCCCCAAATTGTCTGCGCTGGATATGTTAAGATAAAATGTGTTTTTCATTGCCACCACGGATTAAAAGCCATTTAATTATACCACCTCAAAACAAAAAGAAAAGCCCCCGTCAAATTAATGACGGGGGGCTTGTAACTTTCTTCGTGGCTTTCTTTAACCCTTCGACTCCCTGCGGTCGCTCAGGGTTAATCCGGCTACACAATTTTTCTGCGCCTTCCAGGCTTGAAAAATTGTTGCCGCATTAATATTCTGGATAGCCGCCTGCGCCAGGCATAGCCGGCATAGCGGGCTTAGCGTCTTTCTCGGGTTTCTCTGCGATAACCGCTTCAGTTGTAATCAACAATGATGCAATTGAAGAAGAATTAATCAGAGCCGTACGTGCTACTTTTGTCGGGTCAATAATCCCTGCTTCAAGCATATCGGTGATCTTGTTTTTTTCGGCATCGAATCCGATATTCGTCTTTTCTTTCTTAATCTGTTCTACGATTACGGAGCCTTCCACTCCAGCGTTAGCAACCAACTGCCTTAAAGGCTCTTCCAAAGATTTCTTTATTATATTAACGCCTATCTGTTCATCAACATCTAATTTAAGTTTTTCCAGAGCGGGAATGCTTCTTATCAAACCGATTTCTCCGCCGGGAATTATTCCTTCCTCAACCGCAGCTCTTGTTGCATGTAAAGCATCTTCAACGCGCGCCTTTTTTTCCTTCATTTCTGTTTCTGTGGCGGCACCTACGTTAATAACAGCAACTCCGCCGGCAAGTTTTGCAAGGCGTTCCTGTAATTTTTCTTTGTCGTAATCAGAATCTGTCTGCTCAATCTGCTTTTTAAGCTGGGAAATTCTTCCTTTGATTGCGTCTGATTTTCCTGCGCCTTCTACGATAGTGGTATTCTCTTTATCTATTCTTACTCTTTTCGCGCGGCCCAGCTCTTCAAGTTCAATACTATCTAACTTCCTGCCGAGCTCTTCAGTAATTGCTTCTCCGCCGGTTAAAGTCGCTATATCTTCAAGCATTGCCTTACGTCTGTCGCCATAGCCGGGAGCTTTCACTGCGGCACAATTAAGAATTCCTCTCATTTTATTAACAACCAATGTTGCCAAAGCTTCTCCCTCGATATCTTCAGCTATTATAAGGAAGGGCTTTCCTGCGCGGGCAATTTTCTCCAAAAGTGGAAGCATATCTTTGATGTTTGAAATCTTTTTCTCATAAATTAAGATGTAAGGCTCTTCCAGCGAGCATTCCATTTTTTCTGCATCAGTAACGAAATACGGTGAAAGATACCCCTGGTCAAACTGCATACCCTCAACTACTTCAAGAGTTGTAGCCATGGATTTTGCTTCTTCAACGGTAATTACTCCGTCTTTTCCTACCTTGTCCATAGCGTCAGCAATAAGCTCTCCAATCTTTACATCTCCGTTGGCGGCTATTGTTGCAACCTGTGCAATTTCTTTTTTATCCTTAACCGGCTTTGAGATTTTCTTAAGTTCATCGAGCACTACGGTAACCGCTTTATCAATCCCTCTTTTAAGAGCCATAGGATTTGCGCCCGCAGCAACATTCTTTAAGCCTTCTTTGAAAATTGCTTCTGCCAGAACGGTTGCTGTAGTCGTGCCATCGCCGGCTGTATCAGAAGTTTTCTCAGCAACTTCCTTAACCAGCTGCGCGCCTATGTTTTCATAAGGATCTTCCAGGTCTATTTCTTTTGCGACAGTAACGCCGTCTTTGGTTATTGTGGGAGAGCCGAACTTTTTATCAATAACGACGTTTCTTCCTTTTGGGCCAAGGGTAACTTTTACTGCTTTCGCAAGTATCTCTGCTCCCCTTAGAATTGCCCTTCTTGCTTCTTCGTTAAATACTAATTGCTTAGCCATTGTTTATTTCACCTCCAATTATGCAACGATAGCCAAAATATCCTCTTCCCTTACTATTAAATACTCTTTCTCATCCACTGTTATTTCCGTACCGGAATACTTTCCGTAAAGAACAATGTCACCGACCTTGACGTTTAAAGGAACTATTTTGCCATCATCGGTTTTTTTACCAGTGCCTACGGCAACGACTTTGCCTTCCTGCGGCTTTTCCTTTGCTGTGTCAGGAAGCACAATGCCACCCCTAGTTTGCTCCTTAGATTCTGATGCCTGAATAACTACTCTGTCTCCTAATGGTTTAATCTTCATACAGTACACCTCCTTAAATCTGATTTTTCTTAAGGCTTCTTGGGTTACTTTTAATACTAATAACCTTCGAGCAACCTTTTTGTATAATTAGCAATCTAACCTCTAGAGTGCTAAAATATTTTAGTTAAAGAAAAAATCTTGTCAAGATTTTTTTACAAAAAAATTAGCCGATGAATTTCCCGGCAAGCAGATATAAGCCTTTTATTACAAGAAACTGGTCAAAAATTATGGGGCTCTTGAGGCTTTGGAGTATGAATTTGGCGTCTCCTCCGGTAATTACTACTTTGGTATTTTTTTTAATCTTCAAAATTTTTTTATATTTTTCTATCAGAGAATTTAGCATTGAGGCAAAGCCCTCTGTTATCCCACGATTAATGCTATCTTCTGTGTTCCTTGGAATAGGCATTGTGGTTTTACGCAATTTTATTTTTTTCGGTAAAAGCGCACAGGCCGACAGGACTTTCAGGGTAGAGCCAAGGCCCGGCAGAATAAGCCCGCCTGCGTAATCTCCATTTTTTGATAAAATATCGAATGTTATCGCGGTACCAAAATCTACTACTATTCTTGCATCCTTATATATTTTTTTTGCCGCATAGGCGGCAACCAACCGGTCCATTCCAATGTGCCGCTTGTTATAGAATGATTTAACGGGCACCTTTATGTCCTCGCCTACTATATGAAGATTTATTGCGCATTCTTTTTTTATCTTTCTAAATAACGCGGTTATGCGGGGCACAACCGAACAAACGACAATTGCTTCCTGTTTATTCCTTAAAAAAATTTCTTTAATGCCCGTTATTGCAGCTTCCTGGGTAGGTATTCTTTTTGCCCTGATGAAACTTCCCCTGTCGTCTATCCATACAAAATGTAAACTTGTATTACCCACATCTATTGCTATCATACAAAATGCACAACCTCCCCGGTTTTCTTTTTGTTATTAAACACTTCTGCTATCTCCTCTACGGAGCCGGCAGCCTTAAAATTCAGGACTTCCCTAAGCAAAGAGTTAATTTTACCTTTCTTAAAATCCGCATATACGCTTACCATTTCTTTAATCAGTTTCGGGAAAACTTTTTCCGTATCGTACTTTTGCCCTGTTTCAAGCAGAAGCGAAGTGGCTCTCTCGGGAAGTTCTTCCTTAAGAGAGTTTACGTTAATGCCTATTCCGACAATAACAAAACTTGGCTTCTTTCCGATTGTTTTTGCTTCAACAAGTATACCTGCTATTTTTTTGTCATTTATGATTATATCATTGGGAAGCTTTATTTTGATTTTTGTTTTCGTTTCATCTTTGTTCTTTTTATGTTCTTTTTGCATTAAATCCAGCACATTCTCCAGAAACTTTGCCACAGCCAAAGCTGAAATCAAAGGCAAATAATTTATCTCTCTGAGATTATTCTGCGGCCTTAGAACAAAAGAAACATAAATACCCTTGCCGGCAGCTGACATCCATGTTCTACCCATTCTGCCTTTGCCGCAACTTTGGCTGTTAGCATAGACAACAGTAATTTCTTTGGCGTTCAAAAGCGCAATTCTTGAAGCATAATTATTTGTCGAATCTACGGTATCGAGTTTTATGATTTTGATATACATAATTTTCAGGTTACAGATGACAGATGCCAGATAAATTTATCCTCCTATCTGCCATCTATTTTTTAAGCGCTTCTTTAAGCTCTTTTATTCTATCGCGGATATTTGCTGCTTTTTCAAACTGCAGGTTTTTTGCTGCAATAGACATCTCCTTTTCAAGCTCGTCTATCGCCCCATGCACCTCAAGCTCATCTTCGCTTAAATCCAGCCTTTCGCGTATTTTCTCTTCCTCATTTATGTACATTTCTATTCCTTCCTTAATTGCTTTTTCAATGCTCTTTGGAGTAATTTTATTTTTTAAGTTATACTCAAGCTGAACGCGGCGCCTGCGGTTGCTTTCGGAAATTGCTTGGCGCATAGAACGTGTCATTGTGTCGGAATACATTATTACGAGGCCGTTTATATTGCGGGCGCAACGGCCTGCAACCTGTATAAGCGACGTGGTTGAACGCAAGAACCCTTCCTTATCCGCATCCAGTATGGCAACTAAAGATACTTCGGGAAGATCCAACCCTTCTCTTAAAAGATTTATACCCACGAGTGTATCTATTTTTTTCATTCGTAATTCTTTCAAAATTTTTACCCTTTCCAAAGTGTCTATATCTGAATGTATATATGCGACAGACAAACCTGCTTCCTTAAGATATTGACTTAGCTCTTCCGCCATTCTTTTGGTAAGAGTCGTAACAAGCGTTCGTTCTTTTCTTTTCGTCCTCTTTTCTATCTCTTCAATCAAATCATCTATCTGGTTTTTTGTGGGCCTTACTTCTATTTGAGGATCCACCAGCCCTGTTGGCCTTATTATCTGTTCAACCACTTCACCTACAGAAAGCTTTACTTCGAATTCGGCGGGAGTGGCCGAGACAAAAATTACCTGCTTGGTAAATTCCATAAACTCATCGAACTTAAGCGGCCGGTTATCAAGGCAGGAAGGTAGCCTAAAACCATATTCAACGAGAGTTTCCTTTCTTGACTTATCTCCCTCATACATGCCTCTTACCTGAGGAACGGTTACATGGCTTTCGTCGATAACCATAAGGAAATCTTTGGGAAAATAATCCATAAGACAATATGGCCGCGAGCCCGGCGGCCGCATCGAAAGGTGCCTTGAATAGTTTTCTATCCCGTGGCAATAACCCATTTCTTTTAACATCTCCATATCATACAAAGTGCGGCTGCGCAACCGCTCTGCCTCAAGAACTTTTCCGTTTTTTTTCAAAAAATTAAGGCGGTCCTCAAGCTCATAGCTAATGGTTGAAAGTGCATTTTTTATTTTATCTTCCGCCATTATAAAATGCTTTGCTGGATAAAGGCTTATTTTTTCAAGGTCGGCGATTTTATGTCCGGTTAGCGGGTCGAACTCATAAATTTTTTCAATCGTATCCGAAAAAAAATCTATCCGCAGGGGTGCTTCCTTATATGCAGGAAAAATATCCAAAGTATCGCCCTTAACCCTGAAGGTTGCTCTTTTAAAATCAAAATCATTTCTTTCATATTGCAGGCTGACCAGCTTTTTAAGAAAAAGGTCCATAGGTACGTTGTCGCCCCTTTTTATATAAAGAGTAAGTTCCTGGTAATCTTCCGGCGAGCCTAAATTGTATATACAGGATACTGATGCAACGATCAGGCAATCCCGGCGCGACATAAGAGAGCTGGTGGCGGATAACCTTAGCCGGTCAAGTTTTTCATTTATAGAAGCATCTTTTTCGATATAGGTATCTGTCTGGGGAATATAGCTTTCCGGCTGGTAATAATCGTAGTAACTTACAAAGTATTCAACTGCATTAGTTGGAAAAAATTCTTTAAATTCTGTATAAAGCTGGCTGGCTAAAGTCTTGTTATGCGAGATTACAAGTACAGGCCTGTTTATTTTTTCTATGGCACAGGCTAAAGTAAAAGTTTTTCCTGAGCCGGTTACGCCAAGCAGGGTTTGGAAGCGTTTATTTTTTTCGATTCCCTCAACAAGGCGTTTTATGGCTTGCGGTTGGTCTCCGGTTGGCTTAAAACTACTTACTAATTTGAATTTGTCCATATTTTTAAAGTGTACTGTTTACAGTGTGCAGTTTACAGTAAGGAAGTTTTTTACTGTACGCTGTAAACTGTTAACTGTAAACTTTATTTATGGTTAATTACTTCCAACGAAAAATCTATCGCTTTAGGCGAGTGAGTAAGGCTTCCTATGGATATAAAATCTACGCCGCTTTTGGCAATTTTTCTGACGTTTTTGATTTTCACGCCGCCGGAGGCCTCAAGTCTTACCTGCGGGAAATATTTGTTTCTGAATTTTACAGCCTTGCGCATGCTTTTGACCTCGAAATTATCAAGCATTACTATGTCCGGCTTGTATTTTATTATGGCTTTGAAATCTTCCAGGGTTTCTACCTCTATTTCTGTTTTAACCGAAGGAAGCGTGCGGACATATGAAATACATTTTGCCATCTTTATCGCATCCAATCTATTGTTTAGCATAAATTTTCCGGCGCGCAGATGGTTATCCTTTATAAGAATAGCTTCTCCAAGGCTCTTGCGGTGATTGAAGCCTCCACCCATTCTTACTGCATATTTTTCAAGAACCCTCAAATTAGGGGTTGTTTTACGGGTATCCAGGATTTTTGCTTTTGTTCCGCGGCACCTATCAACAAATTCTTTTGTCGTTGTAGCTATGCCGGAAAAAAGCGAAAGAAAATTTAAGGCAACGCGTTCAGCCGAAAGCACAACTCTGGCGTCGCCTTTTATGCAGGCAATTCTCTGATTGCTTCGAAATTTATCCCCGTCTTTTTTAAAAGCCTTAAAAAATACCTTTTTCCCCCTTTCCTTAAAAACAGCTCTCGCTATATCCATACCGCAGAGTATCCCCTTTTCCTTGGCAATAATCACAGCTTCGGTTTTAAAATGGTAAGGTATGGTAAAAAGCGTAGTTATATCTTCATGCCCTATGTCTTCCTGCAAAGCCCTTTTGATAATTAAGCGCGTTTCCTTATCTAAATGCATTCTTAAGCTCCTTTAGACGGTTTAATTGCGAATCGATTTCCTTAAATTTATTTTTTTCCTCTTCAACGGTTTCCGGGGCTGCATTTTTTAGAAAATTTTCATTATCCAACCTTCCGGAAATTTTGCTTTTAATAGCAGTAAGATTATTTATTTTTTTATCAAGCGTTGCGATAAAGTCTTTTATATTTACTTCTTCAATATCGAGATTAAGCTCCCATAGCTCATTTTTGTATATGACTCTTTTAAGGCTGCCGCTATACTCAAAAGAATCAAGATATGCCAGCCGTTTTATCCACCCTTCATATGCATTCAAATATTTTTCGTTTTCCTTGCTTGTTTTAATTTGCAGCTTTACCTTTTTTTGTCCGATACCCAAATCCGCTTTGATGTTGCGTATTTCTTTTATGGTTTCAAAAAGCTTATTTATCCTTTTTATATTGCCAGCCTTAGGCATTTCTACAGGTTGCGGCCAGGAGGCTTTCGAAATACTCTCCCCCAATTCCAAAGAAATGTTCTGTTTTATCAAATGAAAAATTTCTTCGGTTATAAACGGCATAATCGGATGAAGCAATTTTATGGAATTTATAAGCGCATAAATTGCAACTTTCGCTTTAGTCGGGCTAAAGTTGTCTTTAATTATTTCTACATACCAATCACAAAAAGTATGCCAGAAGAATTCATAGATACATTTAGTTGCTTCATTTATGCGGTAATTTTCCAAATGCCTGGTTGCATCTCTGGTGACAGCATTTGATTCATTGATGAGCCATGCATCTATTTCATCCAAATCGCTAAGCATGAGATTGTCTATTTTTATGCCTGACTGCGAAATTTTAAGAAAAATGAACCTGGTTGCATTCCAGATTTTGTTCGAGAAATTCCTGCCTACGAGAAATTTATCATCAGAAAGATAGACATCGCTTCCGCCTGCAGCAAGGAGCATCAAAGAAAACCTGAGGCTGTCAGCGCCGAATTTTTCTATAACTTCCAAAGGATCAATTATATTACCAAGCGACTTGGACATTTTAATGCCTTGTGCATCCCTCACTGTACCGTGTATCAAAACAGTCTTGAAAGGAATTTCTTTCTTGAATTCAAGGCCTGCCATAATCATTCGTGCCACCCAGAAAAATAATATTTCTGAAGCTGTGACCAATACCGAAGTGGGGTAGAAATACTCCAGGTCTTTTTTGTTATCTGCATGGCCTTTGAAATCAGGCCAATAGAATGTTGCAAATGGCCAAAGCCAGGAAGAAAACCAGGTATCAAGGACATCTTCTTCCTGCTTTAAATTAGAAGAGCCACAACGAGGACATTTTTCTGGTTTAGTTTTCGAAACAATAACCCCCAAGTTTTCACTGGAATTTGTTTGTGATTTAAAATTTGGAACTTGTGATTTGTCTGCCTGACAATTGCTACAATAATATACAGGCAGCCTATGCCCCCACCAAATCTGGCGGGAAATGCACCAATCCTGAATGTTATTCATCCAATTAAGATAAACTTTTCTCCAACGCTGCGGATAAAATTTTATTTTATCTTCTTCCACTACTTTTACGGCTGGCTCTGCCAGCGGCTTCATTCTTACAAACCATTGGGGAGATATCCGGGGCTCAATTATGGTATGACAACGATAACAATGCCCAGCTGACACTCTATAAGGCTCCTTTTTTTCAATAAGTTTTTTCTCTTCCAGAACTTCAATGATTGCCTCTCTTGCCTCAAACCTGTCCATACCGGAAAAATCTCCGGCATTTTCATTTAGAGTAGCATCATCATTCATTATATTTATGAATTCAAGGTTATGTTTTTTACCTAAATTAAAATCAACGGGGTCATGCGAAGGAGTAACCTTGACCACGCCAGTTCCAAATTCTATATCAATAACCTCATCTTCAATAACCCTTAGCTCCCTATCCAGTATCGGAAGGATAACTTTAGCATTCTTAAGCCACGCGAATCTTTCGTCATTGGGGTTTATCGCAACTGCGGTATCTCCGAGCATAGTCTCCGGCCTGGTGGTAGCCACTATGACAAACTCTGCAGCATGGCCCTGTACAGTACCTTTTTTTACGGGATATTTGATATAATACAACCATCCATTTATATCTTTGTGAGTAGCTTCCTCATCGGAAAGTGCGGTCTTGCAGCGCGGGCACCAGTTGATAATACGTTTGCCTTTATAAATTAATCCTTTTTCATATAATCGCACAAATACTTCATAAACTGCTTCGCTGTAAGGCTCATCCATGGTAAAACGTAATCTCTGCCAATCGCAGCTACACCCAAGGCTTTTAAGCTGGCTTATTATGGTTGAGCCGTATTTATCCTTCCATTGCCACAATTTTTTTATAAATTCTTCCCTCCCCACATCTTCTTTTTTCAAATTTTGCTTGGCAAGGTCGCGCTCGACAACATTTTGCGTTGCGATACCTGCATGGTCTGTGCCCGGCATCCATAAAGTCTCATAACCCTGCATTCTTTTAAACCTTATAAATACATCTTGAAGGGTGTTGTTTAAGGCATGGCCCATATGTAAAATTCCTGTTATATTGGGCGGCGGGATAACGATTGAAAAAGGCTCTTTTGATTTGTTGAGTTTTGCAGAAAACAAACCAGTTTCAAGCCATTCTTTAAGAATTTTTTCTTCGACTTCTTTTGGGTTATATCTAGGCGCTATATCCATAATATTTTTATTAATGGGAAGCTTAGCCTGCTTGAAAAAAAATTATATACTAGAGCGGCAAAAATACAATATAAATCTTACCGAATTTGCTTTGCTAAACGGCTGGTTACGCTGAAGTTAAAATATGGAAATCACGAAGTGCTTCTATAAACTTATCCGCTGAAACAGGGTCGATTTTTAAAATTTTGCTTTTCCCATTTCATAAACTGCCCAAGATGCACAAAAGCCTATACGCCCAGTATTTTTACAATAACTCTCTTCCGGCGCTGTCCGTCAAATTCGCCGTAGAAAATCTGCTCCCATGGCCCAAAATCTAATTTCCCGGCAGTTACCGGCAAAACCACTTCTCTACCCATAATGGTGCGCTTAAGATGTGCGTGAGCATTGTTTTCTCCTGTAAGATTATGAAAATATTTTTTGCCGGAAGGCGCAAGTTCTTCAAGCCATTTTTTAAAATCTTTTTTTAAACCATCTTCTTCGTCATTTATAAATACCGAGGCAGTTATGTGCATTGCGCCAACAAGGCATAAACCTTCTTTTATTTGAGATTCTGAAACAATTTCCTGAATCTTATCGGTAATGTTTATGAATTCTATTTTTTCTTTTGTATTAAACGTCAGATATTGAGTGAATGCTTTCATGTGTTTTATTGCCCTGCGCTCTTTATGCATTCGATGTTCAAAAGGACAGAATCAGACTGGCCCATTCTTGTCTTTGCAGTAAAAAATATTGGCGTACGCATCGCATCAGCGCTGACAAAGGCATCCAAGGCAGGCGCACCCATTATTTTACTTATCAATTCAGAGGTTAATTTTACCGAAAACACGTTAACACACCTGCCGTCCCTAAGTTTCATAAGATATACGCCATTAACCTTCATTTTAAATGGCCAGATTTTACCGTTATAAAGTATGCTAAAATCATATGTTTTATCCGGCTCTAAGCCTTTCATACGAAAGTAATATAAAAAAGACAGTAAATCATGGGTATCCTGGTTAATTGTTACTTCTTTTTTACGCTTGTCATTATATTCACATTGCGCCATTTTTTTGTCCCGGTCAAAAATAATAGTTTCTTCGTTTACCTTTTTCCTGAAAGTTTTCTTTTTATAGAATTTTAAGGACAATCCGCTATCTTTATCTATATACGTTTCAACCTGATATTTGATGTTGTAAAAGAAGGAAAAAAAACTATTAGGTCCGGCATTTGCTACTATATGGTAACAATCACGGTTATTAACCTGTTCAATGCCTTTTATTTCCAAAACAAGGTTTGCCGAAGGTATACCGCCCAGCGACGCGCTATACATTAACTTTTCCTTAGAAGAAAAATGAGCTGGCTCTTTCATAATGAGACACTGCTCTGCCTGCGGTATGCACTGCGTAATTATCCTTGGCCTGTATGCGCAGGCTGTTGTGCCCAGCAACGCTATTAAAACCCAATACTTGCAGATTGTTATAATTAAATTCATTCTGGAGCCCCTCCTTGGGGGCGACGTCCCGCTCCGCCGTTTGACCGCGGGCACGCCTGCGGCAGCCCGCGGTCATCTGGCAAGGGATTAATTTTATTTTACGTAATTTCGAAGCCTTGCGATACCCTCAATCTCAACTTCAATTTTATCTCCTTTTTTCATTGGGCCCACACCAAAAGGGGTTCCGGTTGAGATTACATCACCCGGATTTAGGGTCATAATTTTCGAAATAAATGACACTAAGTAATCCGGCGGAAAAATAAATTCTGAAGTTCTGGAATTTTGTTTTAATTTTCCGTTCAGATATGAACGGATATTCAAATTTTGCGGGTTAACCTGCATAGCAAGCCATGGCCCCATAGGACAGAAAGTATCGAATGATTTTGCCCTGGTCCACTGGCCGTCTCTTTTTTGCAAATCTCTTGCCGTTACATCATTAAGGCATGTGTATCCTAATATATATTCTGATGTATCTTTTGGTTTTATGTTTTTACATTCTTTTTTCATTACGATTGCAAGTTCAGCTTCATAATCAAGCTGCCTAACCGAATTTGGATAGATTATTGAATCGTTATGCCCGATTAACGCAGTTGTCGGCTTTAAAAAAATAAGCGGTTCCTTCGACAGCACCATATTAAGTTCACGCGCATGATCTTTGTAGTTAAGGCCTATGAGAATAATTTTGGTAGGTTTTGCCGGAGGCAAAAATTTTATACTTCCCAGCGGAATTTTTTTTGAAAGCGGTTTAATGCTTTTAAAAGGCCCTTCCTTGAGAATTTCTATATTTTTTTCTTCGAGTATTCCCCAGTATTCTTTCTTATTATGGATAAAATGGATTAATTTCATTTATAAAATGATTTTATCAGAGGGATAAACTCAGGAAACGATTTATTGATACAAAGGGTGTCGTCGATTTTGCTTTCGCTATTTAAAGCCATAGCGAAAATTATCATGCTCATTGCAGTGCGATGGTCATGGAAACTCTCAAAATTACCATGCTTATGTTTAGGCCTACCCGCAATCACAATCTTTAAATCGTTGCCATAAGATTCTTCGTAGATACGAACACCTGCCTTGGTTAGGTTAACCATCATTGACCTGACTCTGTCTGTTTCTTTTACTTTTAGCTCTTTAACCCCTTTAATTTCGGTCTTTCCTTGCGCAAAAGCGCTGGCCACGCACAAAACAGGAATCTCATCAATCATCGACGGCACTTCTTCCTGCGTAACTACAGTAGCTTTAAGATGAGAACTTTCTACCACAATATCTGCATATGACTCATAAGCATTTTTATTATTTTGTATTTTAATATTTGCACCCATACGTTTCAATACATTTAACAGACCAGAGCGCGTAGGATTAATGTTTACATCCTTAATGACTATACGGCTATTTTTTGATATCAGCCCCAACACTATAAAGAATGCAGCTGAAGAAAAATCTCCCGGTATAAAAAGTTTTTTTGGCGATATTAATTCTTTAGCGGGCTTTAAAATAACAGTTGTATCTTTGGTTATCAAATCTACCCCAAAGAGTTTCAACATTCGTTCTGTATGGTCGCGCGACTTGCAAGGCTCGGTAATTGCAGTCGTCCCATTTGCATAAAGCGAAGCAAGCATAATAGCAGATTTAACCTGGGCGCTTGCTATTCCAAGTTTGAATTCGCTTGCCGCAATCTTTTTTGCCGGCTCAATATATAACGGCGGATAAATCTCATTTTTTTCGTTTGCCCCGTTATTTCCGGGCATGCCGCTTATTATCGCTCCCATTTCGCTTAACGGCCGCAACAAACGTTCCATTGGCCTTTTGGAAAGTGACGGTAATGCTTCAAATATAGTAGAAAATTTTTGACAAACCAGCACTCCGCTTAAAATACGCATAGTTGTGCCTGACTCAGCGGCAAAAAGCAGAACAGGCATTCTTTTAGATTTCGGTTTAAAATACATGCCTTGACCGCGTATAGTAAGGGATTTTTTTCTTAGTTCCGCTTGAATTCCTAATTTCCTCATACAATTTAAAGTCGCTAAAGCATCTCCACTTCTGACAAACGGCGAAATGCAAGTTTTGCCCTTACAAAGCGAAGAAAGAATAATGGCCCTGTGGGATATGGATTTATCCGGCGGAATTGCTATTGTTTTGTTGATGTGAGATAAAGGTTTTATTGTATACATTTTATTATAGCGTCTAGTGGATAGCGTTTAACGTATAGTTAGATTTTGCACTATTTACTCTATACGCTCTACGCTAAACATTTTTAGATACGATGTTCTTCAATAAATTTCGTAAACCTTTCCGGAATTGGCGATACAAATTGCATAAATTTATCCGAACGTGGATGATATAGCCCCAGTTTGTGGGCATGCAGGAACAATTCATCATAATCGTCTTTTATACCGTACTTTTTGTCCCCCACTATGGGAAAACCAAGGAATTTAAGGTGCACGCGTATTTGGTGCATTCTTCCTGTCAGCAGGTTTACACTCATAAATGTTGAACCATACAAACGTTCTTTTACCGTAAATTCAGTATATGCGTTTTTCGATTTAAGAAAACCGACCTTCATCTTAAGCCTGTTTTTTTCATCCCGTCGTAAAGGTAAATCTGCAACAAGCCTGTCTTTGTTCACTATACCCCATACGATAGCAGCATATTCTTTCTTGATTTTCCTTTGCCTAAATTGCTCAACCAGGTTAAGGTGCGTAAAATTATTCTTTGCAAGCACAAGGCATCCGCTTGTTTCGCGGTCCAACCTATGCACCACGCCTGGCCGTTTATTATTTATGCTGGACAATTCCTTCTTCATATATAAAAGAGCGTTAACCAGGGTATCCTGAACCGATTCTTGCGGCGGATGGACCACAATATTAGTTGGCTTATCTACAACCAATATATCGTCATCCTCATAAATAATATTAACGTCAAATTTAAATGGTTTCAATATATCTTTTTTTTCTTCATCTATTTCTATTGATATTACGTCCCGCTCTTTTAACTTGGAATTTGGTTTCTTACGTTCGCCGTTTACAAGAACTGCGCCCTCTTTTATGAGCAGATTAAATTTTGTCCGCGAAACCGATTTAAGGTTAAGCTGTAAAAACTTATCCAGTCGTTCTCCTATGAAATCAGGCGAAACAGTCAATGTTTGCAGCATATTTATATTTTTTGGGGTTTTTTGAATTCGTTAAGCAGAAGCAAAAATGCGCCAATGCTTATGGCTGAATCGGAGAGATTAAAAACAGGCCACACCTTTATATCGATATAATCAACTACAAAACCCAGAAAAACTCTGTCGGTCAGGTTCGAAAATGCTCCGCCGATAATTAAACCGCATGCAATAAGAAAAAAAATATTTTTTCTTCTTTCATTTATGATAGTAAAAAGAAATATGAGGAGAAAAATTATGCCGGTATAAATTAAAAGCGAAGTCTTGCCTTTTAATATGCCAAAAGCCGCCCCTTTGTTAAATACAACAGTAAGATATAAAATGTTTTTTATGACGGGAATGGACTCAAAGGAATGATTAAACAGGAAGTATCGTTTTATGAAAAAATCAGCGGTAAAGATAAGGGAAGCTACGATACATACAAAAGCAAGGCTTATAACTTGTTTTCTTTTTCCATTTTTTCCTGGCATTTTTTGCAATACTTTACATATGGAATAGATTTTAAACGGATGCCTGCGATAGTTTTTTCGCATACCTGGCAAATGCCGTAATTTTTTACTTCTATTCTCTTTAAAGCCTCTTCAATCTCAAGAAGCACCTTACGTTCATCGGAAACCAGGCCAAGGCTGAAATCCCTTTCATAATTATCCGATGCAACATCAGCAATGTGCAGGCCATAACCTGACATGTCCCCTGAGATATCCTTCTGGCTCTTCATAAGAGTATCTTCGGAAATCTCACGGATTTTAGCCATGACTTCCTCTTTAAGGTTTATGAGTTTTTCTTTATACTCTTTTAATTCTTTCGCTGATAAATGGGTCTTCATTAATGTCCTCCCTTATATTATATGTTACAAAAGCTGTAAAAACAATCGTAAACTATTTAATACTCTTTAATGCTTCAACGCACCTTAAGCATGTGCCGGGAAAATCTTTATCGGTTCCCAAGCTATCCCTGTAATTCCAGCAGCGTAGGCACTTTTCTTTGGTCGTTTTTTCTACGCGTATTTCCGGATTTCCCTCTTCTATAACCACCGCAGAGACTATGAAAACTTCCCGCAGGATGCCGGCGTAGCCTTTATAAAAGGCAAATTCTTTATCCTTAAACTTAAGAAAAACTTCCGCTTCGAGAGAGCTGCCGATTACGCCTGCCGCACGCTTAATTTCTATCTCTTTAAGCACTTTATCTCTCAACTCGAAAATAATCTGCCATTTTTTTGACAGCTCATCATTGAGCCATTGCGGCTGACAACATTCATCTAATTGCGAAAGAAAAATCGACTCTTGTCCGCCGTATAATGACTTAGATGCAGAATAAGCTTCTTCCGCGGTAAACGAAATGATAGGAGCTATCAATTTTAAAAGAACATTAAGGATATTATAAATAACAAACTGACAAGAACGCCTTTCTTTTGAATTCGGAGAGAAAGTATATAGTCTATCCTTCAAAATGTCAAGATAAAAAGAACTTAAAGAAAGATTACAGAAGTTAAAAATCTCCTGGCAGGCTTTATAAAAACTATAATTTTCGTAATTTTCCGTAACGGCCTTGTAGAGCTCCATAGTTTTTGAAAGCATAAGCTTATCAACTTCAAGAAGCTCTTCGTAGGCCATTTTATTTCGCGCGGGATCGTAATCATAGAGATTGCCAAGCATAAATTTTATGGTATTTCTAACTTTTCTGTAGATATCAACGAGCTGCTTTACAATACTATCCGATATTTTGACGTCTTCGCTGTAATCACTGTAGGCAACCCATAGCCTTAAAATTTCTGCTCCATATTGTTTTATGGTTTGTTGAGGAGCGATTACGTTACCCAAAGATTTCGACATTTTCCTGCCTTCGCCGTCAACCACAAAGCCATGAGTTAAAATTGTTTTAAATGGCGCTTTGCTTTCTATAGCGACTGAAGGCAGCAGAGATACCTGAAACCAGCCTCTATGCTGGTCGCTTCCTTCGAGATACATATCAGCCGGAAAATTGAGCTCCGGATTGTCTTTGAGCACGGCGAAGAAACTTGCTCCGGATTCAAACCAAACATCAAGGATATCGAATTCTTTTATAAATTCGGTGCTTTTACATTCCTTACAGGCAAATCCTTCAGGAAGAAAATTATTGATTTCTAAATTAAACCAGGAATCAGAGCCTTTCTCCTTAAAAATTTCTGCGCATTTTTTTAGCACCTCTTCGTTGAGGGTTACATTAGCGCATTTTTTACATTTTACTGCAGGTATAGGAATACCCCAAAGCCTTTGACGGGACAGGCACCAATCAGGCCGTAACTCTACCATTCCCTTCATCCTTTCTTTGCCCGAAGAAGGCACCCATTTAACATTTTCTATTTCCTTTAACGCTTTTTCGCGCAAATCATTACGGTCAACATCAAGAAACCACTGGAATGTTGCCCGGAAAATTATGGGATTTTTACAACGCCAGCAATGAGGATAAGAATGAGTTATCTTACCGGCAGAAAGCAATAATCCTCTGCCGTTTAAATCTTCAACGATCTCATCATTGGCCTTATGAACATACTTCCCCTGCCATTTACCACAAGTATCATCAAACCTGCCCTTATCATCTACCGGCATCAGGATTTCCAAACCGTATTTTTTTCCGGTTAAATAGTCGTCCTGCCCATGCCCAGGCGCTGTATGCACGCAGCCGGTCCCATCTTCCATGGATACATAGTTAGCAGTAACTACTTTGCCTTCTCCTCCAAATGGACGCTCATAAGTAGAGCCTTCCCAATCGCGTCCTTGAGCGGGCCAAATACAGTCAAAATCTTTTTCTTCTTTATTAATGACTTTCAGAAAAGAAGTTTTAAGTTTTTCTGCAACAATCCAGGTTTCTCCGCTGCCTTGGACAAGACAACAATATTTTTCCTCAGGATGCAAAGCAACCGCCACGTTCGCCAGCAAAGTCCAGGGAGTAGTCGTCCAGATGACAAAATATATATCTTTGGGTTGATATCGCTGGCCAACTTGTTTTGTGCGTTTTTCGATATCTATTCTTTTTCCTTCGGGGCCGGTTAATGTTTTTGTTTTGAATTTCACAAATATAGAAGGCGAAACATGATCTTCATATTCAACCTCAGCTTCAGCCAACGCGGTTTCGCAGGCCACGCACCAGTTAACCGGTTTCCTGCCTCTATAGATATAACCTTCCCTGGCAAGTGACCCTAACAGCTTGATTACGTTATATTCGTATCTTGGATTAAAAGTCAAATACGGATTATCGAAGTCGCTGAAGATTCCAAGCCGCTTGAAATCTTCTTTCTGCAACTCAACGAATCTAGCCGCAAAATCTTTTGCTTTTTTGCGGAACTCAAGCACGTCAACGTCATTTTTATTTTTTTTCAATTCTTTGAATAATTGATGTTCTACCGGAAGGCCATGGCAATCCCATCCAAAGATAGATGGGCAATCCGCGCCTTTTAAAACCATATATTTGGTAATTATATCTTTTAGAATTTTATTCAAAGCATGGCCTATGTGTATTGAACCGTTAGCATAAGGGGGGCCATCGTGAAGAACGAATTTTTTTTTGCCTTTTCGCGAGTGCCTTATTTTTTCGTAAATTCCAAGCTCTTTCCAAAAGGCAAGCATCTTTGGCTCTAGAACCGAAAGGTTCGCCTTCATGGAAAAGTCAGTCTTGGGCAAATTAAGCGTGTCTTTATAATTAATTTTGTCCATATCTTTACATTTAACTTACGTAGCTTTAAAAAAATGTCAGGCGCTTGAATTCCTTTAAACGTTTTTCTATTTCCGGCTTGGTCAAGCTAACCAGCCGCCAAGGGCCAAAATCTTCTACAGCAAAAGTAGCCATTATATTTCCGTGAACAAGTGCGCGGCGAAGGCTATCATCGCTTAAATTTTTGTGGCTGGCTAGATATCCCATAACTCCTCCGGCAAAAGTGTCGCCTGCCCCGGTTGGATCATAAACTTCTTCCATTAAGAATGCCGGGACGCAAAAAACAGAATTTTTCGAAAAGAGCATTGCACCGTGCTCTCCTTTTTTTATAATTATGCGCTTGGGTCCGAACTTAAATATTGCTTTTGCCGCTTTAAGCAAATTATTTTCCCCGGAAAGCTGGCGAGCCTCGCCATCATTTAAAAATAAAATATCTACTTTTTTCAAAAATCTGGTCAACTGTTTCTTTTTACTGTCAATCCAATGATTCATTGTATCGCAGGCAACCAGTTTCGGCCGTACTACCTGTTTTAATACCCGCTCCTGGATTTCCGGGTCAATATTAGCCAAAAAAACATATTTACTATGCTTATACTGTTCGGGTATCTTTGGATTAAAATCAGAGAAAACATTAAGATGTGTGGCTATAGTTTTCGCGCTGTTAAAATCCCATTCATATTCGCCTTCCCAGCGAAATGTTTCGCCGTTGGCTATTTCTAACCCTTTTATATCAATACCTTTTTCTCTGAATAATTTAAGATACTTCACAGGAAAATCGCGGCCCACTACAGCAACGAGATTAACCTGGCTAAAAAGCCTGGCGCTTAATGAAAAAAATGTAGCGGAACCGCCTAAAACCTCCTCACATCTTGAATGCGGAGTTTTGATTGTATCCAAAGCAACTGAACCAACAACTAATATGCTCATACTTTTAGATGGCAGATTGCAGATGACAGATAGCAGATAAAAAATATGCTATCTGACTAATTTATATATTTCCCCGCAATTACTTTAAGTTTAGTTTTTATTTCTTTAGGAATAAATTTGCTATTCGTGACTATAGCATATCTTAAAGCATCCTTGCAACCACAAGTGCGTTGGCTTGGTATTTGCTTTATAATTTCTTTTATTATTTCTTTGGAATTTTCTACATTTTTCTGCAGATTAGCAAGAATCATATCAACCGTTACTGCCTCATGGGTCTCATGCCAGCAATCATAATCGGTTACTGCTGCCAAAGTCGAATAACAAATTTCTGCTTCGCGGGCTAATCGCGCTTCAGTCATATTGGTCATCCCTATGATTCCTAACCCCAGGCTTCGGTAAAGATTTGATTCAGCCAAAGTAGAAAACTGCGGGCCTTCCATGTTAACATAAGTAGCTCCGTAATGCGCAGCCACGCCTTTTCTTTTGGCGCAAGCGTATACTATTTTAGCTAAATCCTCACAAACAGGGTGAGCAAAACTTATATGTGCCACAACTCCTTTATCAAAAAAGGTTTGCTTTCTTGCCTGATTGGTCCTGTCTACGAATTGCGTTGGTATAACAAAATCCAGCGGCTTGTATTCTTCTTTAAGCGAACCGCAGGCTGTAACCGAAATAATTCTTCCAACGCCGAGCTTCTTCATACCATAAATATTTGCCCTATAATTTATTTCTGTAGGATTTATAGAATGGCGTTTATCATGACGCGGTAAAAATACAACTTCCCTGCCTTCGAATTCAGCAATAATAAATTTATCGGAAGGCTTGCCAAAAGGCGTAGCGAGTGCAATTTCTTTCTTTATATTGATGCCATCAAGTTTATAGAGCCCGCTTCCGCCGATTATGCCTATTTTTTCCATTTTATCTCCTTGAAAGCTCTTTTGCTTTTTTAACTGCTGCCTTTATAGCTTTTGGTAAATTTTTTACATTCCCTTTCAGCTCTTTCAGCCCGGCTTCTGTTGTTCCTCCCTTAGAGGCTACTTGTTTTACAAGTTCTTCTGCGGATGATCCGCATACTTCAAGAAATTTTATACTGCCGGATATTGTTGCCTTAGTTATTTTTTTTGCCTGCATCTGATTAAAACCTATAGTGCTTGCCGTATGCGCAAATACAGGAAGGAATTCAGATTGCGCATATTTTTTTACTTCTTTATGATTTTTACCAGCTAATAAACCGTACAAAAACCCCGGACCGCTTCCGGAAACCGCGGTTGCCGCATTCATCATATCTTCTTTTAGGATTAAAGTTTCACCAAGCAAATCAAATATCTTTTCGGCGAAGCTTAAATCATTGGGTTTCGCAAATTTGCCCTTGCAAAGGCAAGACATACCTTTGCCTATTTTTGCCGGCAGATTCGGCATTACCCTCACTACTCTTACCCTGCCAAGAATTTTTTCGATATCTCTCGTTGATTTTCCTGCCGCAATTGAAATTACCAGTTTATCATCTATGCTATCTTTAATTTCATTTAGAACTTCATTGAAATCTTGGGGTTTGACCGCGAGGATAACAATATCGGCATACTTTATTAAATCAGCCAGGCAAGAAGCCACGAACACATCAGGGACATTTTTGATCTTAGATGTATTTTTCTCAAAAATCGCAGTATTAAACGCAGGCTTAATTCTTTCTGCGATAGCCTTACCCATATTTCCATACCCGATAATGCCAATTGTTTTTTTGTTCTTTTCCATAAAAATGACTTAAGTTATCATAAAAAAATGAGGGTGTCAACGGGTTTCAAAAAAAGACCAGCGGCGGGAAATATGATTATATTATGGAGATTATTCTAAAAACAAACACGCGTGGGATAATCCGCGGTTTATTTCCGGCAGACTTGCGCTTTAGGCCAATTTATCGCTTAAAATGCGCAAAAAATAATGTGGCGATTATTTTTTACTGGAGCCCCACAAGGGCGACGTCCCGCTCCTTGATTATCCACGGGCGCAGGCCGTAGTATTCTGGCAATGGGAATAAAATTATCTATAACCTACAATATATACATGGCCCCATTTATTGCCGGTTATTGTCAGAAAAGTTTGCCTTGCATAGACTCTTCTTTCGGCAGTTAAGGGGAGCCACTCAAGTTCAGAGCTTGAAGTCCAAAAACCAGACTGGCTGTGGCCGGCGTCTACATGCATGTAAAAACTATATAAAGTTCCGCCGTCTCTGGTATAAACCTGATAATCGCCAAGAGTTTGAGCATTGCCGCTATCGCCGTGATGATATTGCATATAAACCAATATTTCAGATGCGCCTGCAGGAATTGCGGCAGGAACATTATAAGGCACAACAACGTTTTGAGTATAAGACACTTCGCCTAAATCGAACCAACAAGGAACCCATGTTGTCTGTGCTCCTACAGGAGTCCACCCGTTTCCATTCCATACCTGAAGGCTATGGGTATCAGTATTGTAAACTAACAAGCCTTCCACGTGCGGCATAGCATTCATTTCCGCACTTGTCACTCTGGGCAACAAAAATCCATTGTTATTACCATTTTGAGAATCAATATCTAAGGCTGTTTGTGGATTATCTGTCCCTATACCGACATTACCGTTAGAAGCAACAAAGATAGAGTTGTTAGGAGCACCCGAGCTTACCGTTACAGGTGTTGTTGTAGCCCCTGCGGGTGTAGTTGTGTTAAACTGCAGGTTTCCTGCAGCAGCGCCTGCCGTTGAAC